>Ga0209407_1001448_pt1 | contig 24753 bp, 21 predicted proteins | sample AD_JPNHG3_MetaG_FD_184410 | JGI IMG/M metagenome (GOLD analysis project Ga0209407, IMG submission 184410) | Active sludge microbial communities of municipal wastewater-treating anaerobic digesters from Japan - AD_JPNHG3_MetaG (SPAdes) (version 2) | ecosystem: Engineered > Bioreactor > Anaerobic... | reverse complement strand
GAAGGCGACCGAGAGGCTGTTGGACGGCGAGGCGTTGAAAGACATCGAGACCTTGATGAAGTCCTTGCCGGCCAGCGGCGGCACGGCGAGGTGGACGCACCTCTCGGTGTCGGCGGAGACGGGCGGCGGGACCGCCGTGCTGACGGTGTCCGCGCCGGACACGAGAAGAGCGGCCGCCAGAAAAACGGCGGCGCATCGGAATGTGGCAAAACCTTTCATTGACGGAACTCCTTTCCCCCCTCTTGCACGGGAAGGGCGCGCACCCCGCTCCGCGCGAAAGCGCAAAATCAGAGCAGAGGATTCTTTCTGTCTCATGCGTTCATTACTCAGGCTGGAACGCTCACCGTGAGCGATCTGCCTCCGATCATACTCTTTCCAGGCAATGACCGCAACCGGTTTTGGGGCGATCACCAATCGTCGCGTCGTCGTCGCACTCCGCCATAACCCCTCTCCCAGGGGGGGCGAGGATGAAAACAACCTGTTTTTTATCGTGCTTGCCGAGCCGTAAAGCACTCACGAACTGGTGCCTCCGCCGTCCCGTACGGCGGGGATAAAAACGCCGGTTAAGGGCTTTTGGGCTTATTTTTTTCTGCTGGCAGCCCGTTAGAATTTATGTAATGTATTGATTCGCAAGGGGTTGTGAAGAATCATCAAAATACGTGAAAGCCGGATTTGGCATTGACTTGTGGTGGGGAAAAGTGTTGAATGGTGTCAAAAAAGGTCAAGGTATGGTTTTCACGGGTGGACAGAGTATGGCGGCGACTGCCGGACCGGGCTTGCTGGTCGGGCGGTTTGACCATGCTTTGGACCCCAAGAAACGGCTGACCGTGCCTGCGGGCTGGCGCGACCTGATGGGATCACCGGCGCATGTGTATGTGTTTCCCGACCCGAACGAGCGGTGTCTGAACCTGATCCCTCCGGCGGAGATGGAGGGGCGGCTTGAGAAATTGCGGCAGCGGCCGCTCTTCGACAAGCGCGCGCACGAGGCACTGAGGGTGTTCGGTGAGAACGCCGAGCAGGCGGTGTTGGACGTACAGGGACGGATCCGCATCAAGGATCGGTTGCTGGCCTTCGCCGGTCTGAGCAGCAAGGTGGTGATGATCGGCGCGATGAACCGCATCCAGCTCTGGTCGCCCGAAATGCGGCCGGAGGCCGAGACGGTGGATCAGGCGGCGCTGGCTGCGGCGTGCGAGGCGCTGGAGTTCTAGTGCTGTCCGGCGGGAGCCGGCGCAGTTTGACAAGTGGATTTGGATCGCGAGCACGGCGTACCTGTCTGGAAGACGGACGCGTGTTCTGGAGGGGACCGTTTTGCTGCGCGATCGTTATTTGGAACGGATTCGGTCTGGAGGGACGATGCACCTGCCGGTGTTGCTGCAGGAGACGGTGGACGCCTTGGCGGTGATCCCTGGCGGCAGCTACATCGACGGAACACTCGGCGGTGCGGGCCACGCGGCGGAGATCTTGAGACGCGCGGGGTCGGCCGGCCGGCTGCTGGGGATCGACAGGGACGTGACGGCTCTGGAACGCTCGGCGGAACGGATGGCGGTGTTGTCTGGCGAGAAGGTGCTGGTGCACGGCACTCATGGCGAGTTGCGGTGCCTAGCCGAAGCGAACGGGTTTGCGGCAGTGGACGGTGTGCTGCTGGATCTGGGCGTGTCATCCGATCAGCTCGACACGCCTGGACGGGGGTTCAGCTTCCGATTTGACGGACCCTTGGACATGCGCATGGATACGACTCGAGGGGAGTCGGCGGCCGACCTGCTGGCAAGGCTGGACGTGCAGTCCCTCGCAGACGTTTTTCGGAGGCTCGGCGAGGAGCCTCGCGCGCGGCGGATCGCCCAGGCGGTTGCGCGCGCGCAGCGTCAGGCGCCGATCGTCACGACTGGCCGCTTGGCGGAGGTGGTGACGGAGGCCGTGGGCGGACGCAGCGGGCCGCGGCATCCGGCGACGCGTGTGTTTCAAGCGCTGCGCATGGCGGTGAACCGAGAGCTGGAGGATTTGGAGCAAGCGCTGAAAGAGGGGCTACGGCTCCTCAAGCCGGGCGGACGGATGGCGGTGATCACATTTGAGAGCATCACCGACCGGCTGGTGAAGCAGCGTTTCGCAGCGCACGCGGGGCGTTGGGTCTCCCTGCAGCAGGGCGGCGAGCGCTGGGAGGGTGAATTGCCCGCTGTAATGCGGGTGACACGGCGTCCGCTGGAAGCGGGGCCGGAAGAACTGGCGGCCAACCCGCGGGCTCGCTCGGCGAAACTGCGGGTCGTGCAGCGCTGTGAGGCGTCGGCGCACGGCTGAGTGAATGTTGGGTGTGTGAAGCGATTTGATGGAATGAACGACAGTTTGTAGGAGGATGTGCGATGAGACGGAATCGGAAAAGAAATGTACACGCGAAAGTGGTGCCCCGTTCGGTGGCTGGCGTCTTTTTGCTGATGGTCGGATTGGTGCTGCTGTATTGGATGATGGATTCCAAATGCGATGTGGACGGCCAGGAAATCCGTAAATACGAGCAGAAGCTTCAGGCGCTCGAAGCCGAGTATGCCCGTGAAGAGATGCGCTGGAATGAGCAGAACACGCCGGAAAAACTGGAGGCGGCGATGTTGCAGCACGGGATCGCTATGGCGTACCCGTCCGCCGAACAGGTCGTGCGCATGGACACTTCGGGGGTGCCGATCGAGGGGCAGCTCTCTATCGCTCGTTTCAGGCGCAGTCAAAGTGCGACGGAACGTGTGGTCAAAACACAACCGAAAAAATAACGTGGCGGGGTGACGGCGCGCCATGTATGATCGCGGTATACAGATTCGTATCTGGCTAGTTGCGCTGTTGCTGCTATTGGCGTTTTGCGGGCTGGGCGCCAAGCTCTGTTATCTCCATCTCTCGGACCATTCCAAGGTAACGGGGCGTGAGTATAAGCGCGTCCTGCTGGGGTTGCGCGGCGGGATTTACGATTGCAACGGCAAGCAGTATCCCATGGCGGTCAGCCTGCCTGCGCGGCTCTTCTACCTCGATCCGAAGGCGGTCAAGAAAGAGCACGACGTGCGTCGGATCGCACAGAAGGTGGCCCAGCAGCTTGACCTGTCCGAGGAGACGGTGTTGGCCCAGTTCAGGCGTACCGATTCGCGTTACATCAAGCTCGGGGTCAGTCTGGACGACCAGGTGTTCGAGGCGTTATCCGATAACAAGACGATCAGCGGCGTGGCCTCTGAGGAGATTGTCATCCGCCGTTATCCGCAAGGTCGGCGCATGTCGCATGTGCTGGGCTTTGTGAATAACATGGGCGTGGGCGGAGCGGGCATTGAGCAACAATTCAACAGCTACCTGACGGGCACGCCCGGCTTGATCGAGGGCGAGAAGGATGCCGGCCGCCGTGAGATTTTCAGCCGCCGCAAAATCCACGTGCCGCCCATCGCCGGCTCGGACATCTATTTGACGCTTGATCACCGTATCCAATACGAGGTGGAACGCGCGATCCAGGAAGTGGTTGGAAAATTTGACGCGCTTTCGGCATGGGCCATCGTGCAGCATATCGGCACCGGAAAGATATTGGCGATGGCCTCCTTCCCGGATTTCGAGCCGGAAAGATACACGGAAACCACCTTGGACGTCTGGCGTAACAATGCGTTGGCGATCGTCTATGAACCGGGTTCAATCATGAAGGCAGTGACGGTAGCGGCGCTGCTGAATGAGCGGCTGGCCACTCCCGAGACAGAGTTTGAGGTGGGCGAGGGGGTGTGGTTTTATGCCGGCAAACCGCTCCGCGATCATGTTTACGGTCGCGTTACCGTGAGCACGGCACTCAAAAAATCCAGCAACATCGCCTGCGCAAAGATGGGCCTCCGGCTCGGCCCGCAAAAGCTGGATGCCTACCTGCGCGCGTTCAACTTCGGCAGCAAGTTAGGTATCGAATTGCCCGGTGAGGAGAACGGCATTCTAGCGCGGGCAAAGCAGTGGGACAAGCTCAAGCCCACGCGTATTCCGATCGGGCAGGGTATCGCGGTGACGGGGCTCCAGATGATCAATGCGTATTCCACGCTGGCCAATGACGGACGCATGATGCGTCCGTACGTGGTTGACCGGATCGTGTCGCCCAGCGGTGAAGTTGTCATGCGCGCTAAGCCCGAGGTTATCGGTCGTCCGATTCGCCCCGAAGTGGCGCGTGCCGTGCGCGAGATGCTGACGGGCGTCACCGAAGAAGGAGGAACCGGCAAGCGTGCTTCAGTCAAAGGCTTCTCCATTGCGGGCAAGACCGGCACAGCGCAGAAAGCGGTGCCCGGAGGATATTCGAGTACCGATTACTACGCCTCTTTTGTGGGCTTCGTACCGGCCAGCAATCCGGTCTTCAGCGTGCTGGTCTCGGTTGAGCGGCCGCGTCCTCAGCACACGGGCGGCTTTGTCTCGGCCCCGGTCTTCGCTCGAATCGCTGCGGCCACCGCGCGGTATCTCGCACTTGACCCGGACCTGCCCCTTGACGATGACGACCTGAGATTGGCACAACCGTAGCCTGTGCGACAAACCCCTTTGCGGACAGAGAGAAAGACTTTGATGAAATTTACAGACATTCCAGAGAGCATCCCGTTCTTGAAAGAGAAACCGCCTGCGCTTGACTTCAGCGGTGTACAAAGCGATTCGCGGCGGGTCAGGCCGGGCGATCTTTTTGTGGCGCTGGTCGGGAGCCGCGATGACGGCGCGCGCTATGCGGCCGCTGCGTTGGCCAAGGGCGCTGTCGCAGTACTGGCGGAGAAACCGGTGCCGGATGCGTCTAAGCAGACGATTTTGGTCAATGATGCTCGCGGCGCGCTGGCCTGTCTCGCGGCCGCACTGAACGGCTGGCCTGCAAAGGCGCTGCGCGTGTATGGCGTTACCGGTACGAACGGCAAGACCACCACCGCTTGGCTGTTGCGCGAATTGCTGCGCGCCGGTGGCAACACACCGGGTTTGCTCTCTACCGTGCAGATCGAATATGGCGGTCGCGCGATTCCGGCCACACGCACCACGCCCGACGCCTGCGAGTTGCAGAGTCTGCTGGCTGCGATGCACGGCACCGGTTGTGATTCGGCGGTGGTGGAGGTCTCCTCCCACGCACTGGAACAGCAGCGCACCGCATTCCTGCGCTTTGAAGCCGCCGCCTTCACCAACCTCTCGCAAGACCATCTTGATTACCACGGCACGATGGAGGCGTATTTCCAAGCCAAGCAGCGACTGTTCGAGCAGCTTGCGCAAGACCATCCCGGCGCGACAGCAGTCTGCTGCCTCAATGGCGGTTCCGACTACGGCGCGCGCATGGCTGAGTATGTCGCAACGCTTCCGCTGCGTTGCGTCACCTACGGCTTCACGCCGGATGCCGACCTGCGCGCCGAGAACGTATCGGTGACGCCCGATGGCAGCCGCTTTACACTGGTCACGCCGGATGGCGATCGCCGTGAGTTGAACGTACATTTGGCCGGTCGCTACAACATCGCCAACATGTTGTGCGCGGCGGGGCTCGCCCTTGACGCAGGCGTTCCACTCGACACCGTGGCTGCGGCGCTGGAGCAGGCGCGCCCGCAATGGGGACGTCTCGAACGTGTGACCACCGCGCTGCCCGCCGCCGTGTTCGTCGATTACGCGCATACCGACGATGCGCTACGCAACGTGCTCACTACACTGCGTGAGATCACGCGCGGCCGCTTGGTCGTTGTTTTTGGATGCGGCGGCGATCGTGATCGTTCCAAGCGTCCGTTGATGGGACGCGTCTGCGCTGAACTTGCCGACTTAGCGGTGGTGACCTCGGACAATCCGCGCAGCGAAGAGCCGATGGCGATCATCAATGAGATTTTGACGGGCGTGCCGACCGGTGCGACGGTGGCGGTCGAGCCTGATCGTCGCGCGGCCATCCGATTGGCGTTGGCTGATGCCGGGCCGGACGATGTGGTGCTGGTGGCGGGTAAAGGCCACGAGCCGTTTCAGGAACTTGCGGATCGTACCGTGCCGTTCGACGATCGGCAGGTTGTGACGGAGGAGGCATGTACGTTAGTTCTCACATGAAGGTAAGACACGAAGGGCACTAAGGTTTTTTGGAAGCACTGCTCGGGTTTTTTATCCACAGATGGACACAGATTACGCAGATGTTTTGGGGGGCAGGGCTAGCCGCAAGTCGCAAGTCGCGGGTCGCGAGTCAGCAATCAACATGTCAAACGGTCAACCACAGGTATTTGACGCGGCCGAGTTTGCTGCATGGGCGCACGGCGATGCACAGGCGTTGCCCACGACCTTCTGTGGTGTGACGCAAGACTCGCGACAGATGACGCCGGGCTGTCTCTACATCGCTCTGCGCGGCGAACGTTTCGACGGACACGATTTTGTTGCGCAGGCGCTTCAGAAGGGGGCCGCAGCAGCGCTGGTAGAACGGACGTGGCGTGCGCCCGAAGAGGCTGCCGGATGGCCGTTGATCCGCGTGGATGACGCGCGACGTGCGCTGGCCGATGTGGCGCGCGCCTGGCGATTACGACAGACGGCGCGCATCGTGGGCATTACTGGCAGCTCCGGGAAAACCACTGTCAAAGAGATGATGGCCGCGCTCTGCAGCGGTGGCGGCTCGGTTTGTGCCACGCGCGGCAATTTGAACAATGAGATCGGGTTGCCGTTAAGCTTGTTGACGTTGGGTGCAGAGACGAAGTACGGCATCTTTGAGGTTGGCACGAACCATCCGGGCGAAATCGCGGTGTTGGCCGATGTGCTGCGTCCCGAGATCGCACTCATCTCCAGCATCGGAAACGCCCACATCGAGCACTTTGGTTCGCAGGAAGCGATTGCCCTTGAGAAAGGAGAGTTGCTACGCGCGCTACCCTCCAACGGTGTGGCGGTGCTCTGTCGCGAGACCGCCTGCTTTGAGCGTTTGATGGCTTGTGCGGCGGCACTGGTTGTGACGACCTCGCTGGTGATGCGCGAGGCGGATTTTTATGGCGAGCCGCTGGATCTGTCGGTCGGTCGGATCCGGGTGTCAGAGCGCGCGACGGGGGCGGAGATCGAGTTGTGTTGCGGCTTGCCCGGCGAACACAACGCATCGAATCTGCTGCTCGCTTTTGCTGCGGCGCGCACGGCGGGTGTGTCGGCGGCCGCTGCGGCGGAGGGGCTCGCACGGCTGGTGCTTCCCGAGATGCGTTGGGCCGTGAGCGAACGGGGAGGCGTCACCGTGGTAAACGACGCCTACAACGCCAATCCGCAGAGTATGCTCGCGGTGCTGCGTACCTTCATGCAAATACCTTGCGGCGGTCGGCGGATCACGGTGCTGGGCGACATGTTGGAGTTGGGCGCGCATACCGAGGCGTTGCATCGCGAGGTGGGGCGCGCGGTGGCGGCGCTGGCGCCGGATGAGGTGATCGGCGTGGGTCCGGACACGTCGCGTTACGTGGCGGATGAGGCGGTGAAGTGTGGTTATCCGGCAGCGCGGATGACGTGCTGTGCGGATGCGGTGGATGCGGCGGCGATGTTGCGTGCACGGGCTCGTGCCGGGGACAGTGTGTTGTTGAAAGCGTCGCGCGGAATGCAGTTGGAGCGAGTGTTGGATGCGTGGACCGTATGATCAGGTGAATGCGCTGGTGCTGGGTGCCGGGACCAGCGGCGAGGCGGCAGCGCTGCTGTTGGCGTCGCGCGGTGCGTGTGTGCAGGTGCTGGATGAAGGCGACGGCACGACCTGTGCCGCCGTGGCGGAGCGGTTGCGCGGGGCTGGGATTACCGGACGATTTGGTGTCGGTGAATTGCCGGACGAGTCGTTTGACGTGTGCGTCACAAGCCCTGGGTTCACCATGCAGCATCCGTGGATCGGGGCGTGCCGTACGCGCGGTCTGCCGGTAATCTCAGAGTTGGAACTGGGCGCATGTTACTGGCCGGGGCGTGTGCTGGCCGTGACCGGCAGCAAAGGCAAGAGTTCGCTGGTCAAGCTCTGCGCGGACACACTGAATAGGGCGGACGTGACAGCGTCGCCGGCCGGCAATTACGGGATTCCGCTCAGCAGGTTGGCGTTGGAACGGCCGAAGTTGCGTTGGGCGGTGACGGAGGTCAGCTCGTTTCAAATGGAGCACACGCGGACGTTCAGTCCGGATATTGCGATTCTGTTGAATCTCCAGGCTGACCACCTTGACCGTCATGCGGACATGGCCGAGTACAAAGCGCTCAAGTTGTCGTTGTTCGCCGCCATGCGTCCCGGAAGCGTCGCATTACTGCCTGCGGGGTTGACGCATGAGGGACGCATTCCGGAAGGTGTCGAATTATTGCGCTTTGGGATAGACGCGGGCTGTGACTGGGCCTATGAGAAACACACGGTGACGGGTGTGTTGCGCGGCGATGCCTGCAGGGTCAGTTTGCAGGGAAGTTGGTTTGACAATGCCGTTCTGGGTGCGGCTGCGGCGGCCGGTGTGGCGGCGTTGCGCCATGCGGGACTGAGCGATACGCAGATCGGGGTCGGCCTGACTCGGTTCGAGCCGTTGGCGCACCGCATGCAGACGGTTGCCATTAGTCGACAAGGGGTACGGTATGTCGACGACTCCAAGGCCACCACGTTAACGGCGACTGCCGCCGCGTTGCGGATGACGCAAGGACCGGTCCGCTTAATCGCCGGCGGACTCCTCAAAGAAAAAGAGCTGGATGATGTAAAAGAGTTGCTGACACAAACCGTAGAAAAAGTGTATCTTATTGGGCGATGCGCTGAGCAGATGTTTCAGGCGTGGTCGGCGGTCGTCCCTTGCGAGGTGTGCGGCACGCTCGAACGGGCCGTTGAAGCCGCTCAGCAAGAGGCACTGTCAGGCGAGATCGTGCTGTTGTCGCCGGGCACAGCCAGTTTTGATCAATTTACCAGCTATCGGGAAAGGGGAGAACGTTTCACTGAGAGGGTCCGTGCGGTTGCGGATCTCGATGAGCGTTTCTTTTCTGAGGGCAAGAAGGACAAGGAGACACAATGAATCGTCAAGTCATGCGTATTGCTGTGGGTGCGAATCTGGTGGCGGGATGCCTCCTGCTGCAAGGTTGCGGAATGTTTGGAAAGCCGAAGGATCACACCGTGAGCGAATTGCCGGATGGTGAGTTGCCTCCGGTCGAGGTGCAGGTTTTAGAGCCGGCCGGGCCGACCTCACCGGGTGAGGTGACGCCAGCGACCGTGGAGACGACGCCCGTCACGTTGCCGGCGGTGGCGACCACGACGCCCTACACGATTCAGAAGGGCGACACGATTTCTGCGGTGGCCTACAAGTACAACCTGCGCTGGCAGGATGTCGTGGCGGTCAACCCCGGGATCTCGCCGAACCGTCTGCGTATCGGTCAGGTGATCCAACTTCCGGGCCAGATTGATCTGAGTCAAGTGCGCGCGGTGCCGGCGACGACGCCGAAAGCGCCTCGCGCGAGTGCGCCCAAGGTTTCCGCTCCGAAGGCGGCTGCGCCTGCGGCGGGCTCCACCACCACCTACGTGGTCAAGCCGGGTGATTCGCTCTCCGTGATTGCTCACCGGCACGGTATCAAGACTGCGGACCTGCGCGCAGCGAACGGGATTAAGGGCGACAAGATCATCGTCGGCCAAAAGCTGAAGATCGTGGGCGCGACCAAGACGTCTGCCGGGGCGACGTCGGCCAAGGCCGCAACGCCTGCCGCCGCGCCGAAGATGGCTGCGCCAAAGGCAACGGCCTCGGCACCCAAAGCTGAGACGAAGCCCCAAGCGACTGTTGCGGCACCGCCGCCCGCTCCGGCTGCTACCGCCGAGACTGTCGCGCCCGCGCCGGTTGAGAGTGCGCCTGTGAAGGTAGAAACCGCCGCCCCCGTGACGGTGTCTCCGGTTGCCGCCGATCCGAACGTCCAGACCTACACGGTCAAAGAGGGCGAGGATCTGTATGCGGTCGCGATCCGCTGGGGTGTCAGCCCGAGCGACCTGAAGTCGTTGAACAACCTGACCGGCTCGGAACTGAAGGCCGGTTCCGTCCTGAAGATCCCCGGCGGCGTGAGATAATAGCGAGAGGCTGAGACGTGCGTACGACGTTGATGACGTTGGCACTCGTCGTCCTGTCGCTGCTGGGTTTCGGGATTGTTTTGCTGGCGACGGCCAGTTCAGTGCGGGCGCAGGGGCTTTACGGCGACCCGCACTTCTTTGTTAACCGTCAGTTGATATGGATGGCCTTGGCGCTCTGCGTGGCTTGGGCTGCCTCCCGGTTTGACTATCACTGGTGGAAAGAGACCCCGGCACTGAGCATCGGTCTCTATCTGTTTGTGGTGCTGGCGCTGATGCTGGTTTTCGTGCCGGGGATCGGTGTCAAGGTCAAGGGGAGTTATCGCTGGCTCGGCTTTGGGCCGTTTCGCGTGCAGCCGAGCGAATTCGCGAAGTTCATGACGGTGGTGGTGATGAGTGTCTGGATGGATCGCATCGGGCGCTGCGTACGTCAATTCTGGAAGGGTGCGGTCATTCCAGTGCTCGGCCTCGGAGTGATCGCTGCGTTGCTTGTACTCGAACCCGATTTCGGCGCGACGATGGTGGTCTGCGTGGTCGGCGGACTGCTGATGTTTGTGGCCGGCACCCGAATCATCTATCTGCTGGGTTTTGGTGCGGCGGGGATTGCTGTGGTCGGTACCTTCGTTCTCGCCAATGCCAACCGCATGGAGCGCATCAGGGCCTGGCTGCATGGCGAGGAGAGCGGTTCGGCCGCTGCCTACCAGTTGAAGCAGGCGCTCATTGCCTTCGAGAATGGCGGGCCTTGGGGGGTCGGGTTCAACCAGAGCATCCAGAAGTACAACTACCTGCCGGAGGCGCACACCGACTTCATTTTCGCGATCGGCGGCGAAGAGTTCGGCTTCCTGTTTTCAATCGGCGTCTTGCTGGCCTTCGTGCTTGTTCTCGTGTGCGGTATCCGCATCAGTCAGCGTGCGCCCGACCGGCTCGGACGCATGCTGGCTTTCGGCATGACGGTGCTGCTCGTCTTTCAGGCGGGCTTCAACATCGGTGTCGTGACCGGCTGCCTGCCCACCAAGGGACTGGCGTTGCCGTTCATGAGTTACGGGGGCACTAACCTGATCACCGCAATGTTGGCTGTGGGAACTCTGGTGAACATCGGGCGGCACGTCGATGTGTCTGACGAACGCATGCACACGCAGGTTGTCAAAAACGCGACGATTAAGCTGTAGCACCCTTGTCTCACTGGTCGGTGAGACAAGGTTTGGTTTCAGGAACCTGAGACCATCCTTCCGCGCAGCGGAAGGCGGCTCGTGGGGACACTCGCCCTCCAGCCTTCGCGCCTTCGCGTGAAACAACCGAGCAGTGCCCCCAAAAAACCTCTGTGTTCTCTGCGTCTTTGTGACAAGCAGCGCAAATCTCAAATCTCAAACCCCCAATCCTTAAGATCCGAGTTTCTCCAGTCCCTTGAAATACGGTGCTACCCGCCCCTTGTTGCAGGGCTTGAGCCCGATACACGTGAATCGTCTAAATACCTGTCCCTTAGTCGTCTAAATACCCTTGGTTGCCGATCATGACGCGCGCGTCGCGCGGGCACTCAGCCGCGAACGCGGCGGTGCCTTCGTCAAGGACGAGGTTCACATGCTCGTCCCCCTCGACGAGCCCGTCGCGCAACGACAGGATTTCGACGGCCACGGAGGCTTCGCCGGCGGGGATTGTGGCGGAGAGCGGACGCTGCACAAAATCCACTCCGTTTTCTGCGTCGCCCGAGAACGTGTAGGTCACCGTCAGCGGTTGCGAGAGGTCGCCGCCGCGCTTGATGCGGAACACGCCTGGGAATGACGAGCCCTCGGTCGTCCGGTCCACGTCGGGAACCACCCACACGGGCGGCTTGGCGTCGAGCGGTTCGCTGTAGGTCCATATCGTGCCCACTCTCGTGCCGACGTAAAGTTTGCGCCCCAGAACGCCGATGCTACGTGCATCCGACGGAGCGTTCGTGCTCAACGTCGTCCAATTCTGCAAGTTGGTTGTGCGCATCACCGTTCTATCGTACCCCAGCGTATACAGTGCCCCATCGGAAATCACGTAATCACATACGTAGTTTTGCGACACCGCCGTGGGAGCACCAGTGCCATTGAAGGAATGGAGGTAGTTATTGATCTTCAAAACCATGACCCCCGCAAAACTGGAAGTTTTGCTGCCGTACTGCCCGATGCCGTAGCTGTTCGTTGTCCATGTCGTGCCGTCATACGAACTGCATGCGCCGGATGAGCTGCTCTGTAAATACATTTTCCCGCCAACCGTGCCGACAAAATAGAAGCGGCTGTAGTCGTCGTCGAGGTACACTTCCTGATATCCGAGCGTCCACGTGTTGCCGTCGTCAACAGAGCGTTTTGCATGCGAGAGATGGTCGCCGCCAGAGCCCACGATCCACAAATCCTTGCCGTTAAATGTTGTAATGCCATAACAGTGTTCCATATATACGCTCTTGAACTGCCAGCCTTTGGAGTAATCAAGAACGGCCACGCCGGAATGCGTGCTGGGATCGATCGGAGGCACATAGAGGCGTCCAAAAATCGGCGTGAAATAGTACACGGCCTCCGTCGTGAAGACGAATGGTTCGTCAAATGTTTTCGTCACGGGATCGTATCCCGCTAGCGTTATCGGCCCGGTGTTGGCATTGTAGTCGCCAAAACCCGAATACAGGCGGCCGTTCCACCCCTGCACGGCACGGATGATTTTGCCGGCGCTAGTCCTCTGCGCCTGCGCCCATTCGTTCACGACCTCCAGGCTCCAGACGTCGGGCGCGGCATTCGCCTGCAACGCGAGCGCCGCCCCTGCGATGGCCATGAAAAAAATCCGGATGAAATGCGTTGCATTGGCTTTCATTTCACGTGTTCCTTCGAGTCGTGTCGGTTCCGTTCTCTGTTGCTCTATAGCGGAAGGCGGCTCGTGGGGACACTCGCCCTCCAGCCTTCGCGCCTTCGCGTGAAACAACCGAGCAGTGCCCCCAAAAAACCTCTGTGCTCTCTGCGTCTTTGTGAGAGGGAACCCGAGTATAGGTAAAAACGCTCAATGTTCGCAATCGATTAGTGACAGGGGCATGCGAGCCGAGTGCGTGTTTTGTGTGTGCGCAACTGGAGGCGGGCGTCCCCGCCCGCAGAAAGTTGATGAGCGACGGACAGGAATGTCCGTGCCCCTGTTCCTTATGTACGTCGTTCTGGCTGTGGTTCCGCACGTTGCGTGGAAGGGGCAACTAAGGTATTTAGGCGACCGACATGTGAAAAACCACAGCCATATACCGCATTCTCGCCCCTTTTCCACCTCGGCCGTTATTTCCACACTTTGAAAGGTGCGGCAAAGTAGGGCGGGACGTCCCGCCGCACAGTGCTCTGCACAAGCGGCGTTTCGCGCCGCCATTGTTTGAACGCCGAACGCCGAAGTAAAAAAACTCCTAAATCCTAAATCCTCCTTGGCTAAGGATGCTGGCGCATCCTTAGCCTACTCGTGCCGCAGGGCGGTGAGAGGATCGAGCTGCGCGGCCTTCCATGCCGGATGCGTTCCGAAGGTGATCCCTGTGATTACGGAGACCGCCAGCGCGACAATCAGCGAATCGGAGGTCACCACGGCCTTGAGGCCAGCCTCTCCGCCCATGCGTGAAATCCACTCGGCGGCAGCAGCGGTCGCAATACCCAGCCCGGCGCCGAGCCCGCCGCCGATGGAGGTCAGCAGCACCGACTCGGCGAGGAACTGCCAGAGGATGTCGCGCTTGCGTGCGCCCAACGCACGCCGCACGCCGATCTCGCGCGTCCGCTCGAAGATGTTGGCGAGCATGATATTCATGATGCCGATACCGCCTACCAGCAGGGAGATCGCGGCGATTGATGTCATCACCACGGTGAAGATGCGTTGCGTGCGCTGCGCGCTTTGCAGTAGCTCGTAAGGGACTTGCACCTCGTAGTCGACTTGCGCATGTGTTTCGCGCAGGTAGGTGCGTAGTCGGCCGGCTGTGCTGGGAATCGCATTGACGTTTTTTGCCGCGAGATAGAGGTAATCGTAATCCACCCGCTCCGCCATGCCGCGCCCCATCCGAACAGTGATGCCTCCCCAGAGAGACGTGGCCGTCTCCAACGGCATGCAGACGATGTTGTTGAGTTCGAGCTGCCCGCCGATGCGACCGCCCCCCGGACTCTCCATCAATCCCACCACGCGGAAGGAGGCGTTGCCGATGGCGATGGTTTGGCCGATGGGATCGCGATGGCCGAAGAGCCGACGCGCGGCCTTGACGCCGACCACGCAGATCGGGTCAAGAATTTTACCGTCGGTCGGCACCAAAAAGCGGCTGCGTCTGTCCACCAGCCGACAGCGCGTCGCCTCCAGAAAGTCTGGCGTGGTCGCGATGGCTTTGATGTCGGTGGATGCCTGTCCCAGAAAGATTTCCCGCCGCACTTCCATGACTGGCACGAGCAGGCGCACATTTTCGAAAACGGCGGCGATGTGCTCGACATCGCGCTGCGTAATACCGTAGCGCTGGGTGTACGAACGGGTCGTCTGCTTCACGTTGCCTTCAGCCGGCTTCACCGAACGCAGGATGATGTTGTCGACACCCTGCGATTCGATCTGATGCAGGGCTTCGCGCCGTCCGCCCTCACCGATGGCCAGCATGGCCACGACTGCGGCAATACCCAGCACAATACCAAGCGTGGCCAACAGCGACCGCACCAGATGCCGCGTCAGACTCGCATAGACAGTCCGGGCCGTTTCCAGCAGGTTCATGCTTCGCTGGCCCTCCCGTCATGGATCGTGACCGCCTGCGTGGCGTAGGTACGGTAGGCCGGGTTGTGCGTCACCATGATGATGGTCTTGCCGCTGCGGTGCAACTCCTGAAAAATGCTCAGCACCTCCAGGCCGGTCTTCTCGTCAAGATTGCCGGTGGGTTCGTCGGCGAGGATGACGGGCGGGTCGTTGGCGAGCGCGCGCGCGATGGCGACACGCTGGCATTGGCCGCCCGAGAGTTGGGTGGGGCGCGAGCCGTAACGGCCTTCCAGCCCGAAGCGATCCAGCAGTGCCCTGGCCCGCTGGCGCATGGCCGCACGCGGAACACCCGCATACTGCATCGGCACGCAGACGTTCTCGAGGATCGTCAGATGCGACAGCAGGTTGAACGACTGAAAAACCATGCCGATCATTTTACAGCGAACCGCCGACGTGGCGTCATCGTTCAATCCCGACACCGCGCGGCCCTCAAGCAGGTAGGTTCCGGAGGTGGGACGCATCAGCAGACCGAAGAGATTGAGCAAGGTCGATTTCCCGGAGCCGGACGGCCCCATCACGGTCAAGAACGCGCCGTGCTTTACGATGAGGTCAGTAGGACGCAACGCGAAAATCTGCGTACCGCCGGCTTCATACGTTTTGCTCAGCCCGCGCAGTTCGATTAGCGGGGCTTGGGGCGGTGGCGTGTATGGGCGCGCACCGCTCATGGCGTGAGCGGCTCCACGATGTGGGCGGCCAAAACACTCAGCGCCGACCGATCAAGCACGAACAACACGTCCAGCCCGCGCACGGCCGCATAGCGTTTGCCGAAACCGGCTTCACGCCCGATCCGGAGCGTTTTGCGCACGGCATCCTGCGCATCGACATCGATGCTGATCTCCAGCCACGGCTCGCGAAGTCCGAAGGCGGAGAGACGTTCGGGCTCTAGGCCCACGCCTTCAATACGGTCGGCCCGCAGGTTTTCGACACAGACAAGCAACGCATGCAACCGATCGTCGACGATACGCCCGGTCGTTCCTTCGCCCAGGCGCCACAGCGCCTCGCTGTTCTCGCGCTCCACGACCGTGGCGGGCGTCCCTTCATGTGTGACCGTAATCCGCCGCACGCTGGCGCGCGGCAGGTTCAGCACGTTCTTGTCGCGCAGGCTGAATAGGCCAGCCATGTTGACGAGAGCCGGCGGCAAATTGCTGGATGCGACCCGATAGACCGCCGGTGCGTTTGTGAAAACCAGATCAAAAGCGGTGCCTTCCAGATCGCCGGGGGCAATCAGGAAACGCCATGCGCCTTGCTCTGCGGTCAGTTCGACTTGACTGATCGGCAGGGAGCGTTCATGCGTCGCGGTTCGGGTGTCGTCTCCATTCTCAAAGATGGCGTCGGCTCTCAGTTGCAACAGCCGTTCGACCGTATCGCGCACAGCAGGCTGATCCGCCTTGTCAGAGACCGGTGCCTCAAATCGCCAGAGGCCATTGGTCTGCGTCAACACAAACAGCGCATCGCCTAGATGAACCTGCAAGCGCCGCACACCTGCGGCAGACCCGGAGAAGGGGCGCGGGTCGCGCAGACCGGCAACCGTCAACTTGAAGGCGTCGGCCACTGCATTTGAAACCGCGCCGATTGCCCCGCCTCCCGGCAGGAGCACATAGCAGAGCGACGAGGCACCGTCGAGCGTGTGCCCCAGAGTAATTTTTTCGGGCGACGTGTCACCGTTCTCCTGCACGTTGATCTGGATCCCGGAGTCAGGTCCCAATCCGTAAAGCCCCATCCGTGTTTTGAGCGCGGAGTCGGTCACGGTGACATCCAGAATATTTGAGACCGTGGGCCAGACAAAATGCGCGAGCCTTGCTCCGTAGAGCGTGTCGAGAAGGCTGTCAATCCGTTCGTCATCCGCTGCCGCCGCCGCCGGTTGAACCAGCCGCCAGGTGCCTGTCTCTTTTGACAGTGTGATGAAGGGGCGACCGGGCGCGCGCACCTCGAGTGCGCGGACTGCACTGCGGACGCCACTCAGTAGCTTGCGCGAACGGAGATCGTCGGCTGTATGTGGGAGCGCATCAAGCAGTGCGGCCGGTACGACCAAAACTTGGTCGGAACCCTCGACGCGCAGGTAGAGTTCGTTGCCGAGCGGGGTGAGGGCTCCCAACAGGAATGATTCACTGCGTTGCATGCTTTCCAGCGTCACATGGACGCGGGGCGGTGCCAGACCGAAATCTCGCAGGGAAAGCTCGCGCTTGCGGAGTTCTGAAAACGCGATGGCATCTTTGACTCGCGTCGATTCGAACGCATCGAGCAATTGTGCCACGGTGCCTTGTTCAACCTGCGCGGGGAAGGGTGCGGTCATGTGCCATCGTCCGTCCGTCAACTCGACGCTCATCCGTGCTTCGCCGCGGTCGATAGTCAGGCGCGTCACGCGGCCCAAGGCCTCGTCAACCACATGCGAGCGGACGCTTTCCTGCATGCCGAAGGTTTGCCGCCTCACGTGCAGCCCCCATAGCAACAACGCGCAAACCGTGATGGCCGTCAGTAAAAAAAGAATGATTCGCCGATTACCCATATCCGCTTTCTACCGCCTTGATCGCATAGACGTCAGCCAGAACACAAGGAAGACGCAGAGCGGCACGACGCCTGCGGCACCCACCATGAAGAGAACCCACTCGTGCCGTGTAAAGCCGGTCACCAGTGTGGCGTCACCGCCCAGCGAGGGGGCCGATCCCATGTCGATGCCGGCCAGCCAGGCCACGGCATTCACAAAGAAATCGCGGTTGGCGCTGGCGCGCGAAGCCAGCATGCCGTTCATGACGAAATCGGACTCACCGATTACGCACAGGCGTGTCGGGCGGAACGCCACGTCTTTGGCGACACTGCCGCCGCGTTCGGAGACGGCCGCCACCGCCACCGGCCCCGGCAGTTCGGTTTGCGGATCGAACTGACGCGGGAAGACATGGGGGTGGCTTTCACCCCACCCGTCGGCATCGGTCGAGGCGAGCAGGGTGACCTTGGGCCGATCCGCGCCAGTCGGTGCAGAGGTTTCGTTCAGCGTTTGGATGCAACGGGCGTTATTAAAGACCAGAGAGGCGTTCTTGAGTTCGCGCGTGATGACGTGGTCAGCGAAGTTTGAAAGCACGACCTCCTGACCGGAGAGCGTCTGTGGGCCGACAGCGAAAAACGGCAGCAGCTTGATGCCCCACTTGGCCAGCACGCCTTCTACGCCGGTTGTGATGTGGGGAGCCGCTAGATAAAGTAGCCGCCCGCCATTCTGCAGGAAGCCATCAAGCAGCGCGATCTCTTCTGCATTCAGCGCATAGCGCGCACCGGCGATGACCAAGACGTGGCAATCATCGGGAATGCGGCTGAGTCCGGGCAACGTGAGGGGCTTGAGATCAAAGCCGCCGCGATTCAGTTCACGGGCGATATCGGAAAAACCATGCAACTCATCGTAATCGTCAAAGCGTACCTCGCCGTGCCCTTGCAGCCAGTAGACGACCGCCCGCTCGAAAGGCAGGGTCAAACGCGCGATCGCCGCCGCGCACACGCTTTCGCCGCGGAACACACCCAACTGGCGGTGGCCGCGTGCGTCGAGTTCCTCGTGCGTACGCAACAGGGATTGTTGCGCGATCATCTCGTCAAGTGTCACAACCAACCGACGGCGCTGGCGTTCCAGCAGCAGGGCGTTCTCCGGCACCTTCTGCGCCGCGAGTTGCCCCGCCCGCGCCAGATCCCAGCGGGGATCAACGTAGTGGATCATGATGTCGGCACCGGCCACGCTGCGCGAGGCTTGCCGCAAGCCGCGCAACAGACGTGAGACCGGCCTGAACATCGGGTGTCGGCGGTCCATGAAACAGGTGATACGGATTGATCCTTGCGTGTCGGCCAAGATATCGCGTGTACGCGCCGAAACTTGCGTGACCTTGCCGACATTGACCTCCCACGTCAACGCCGTGTAGTAGGCCAGCGCCACGACCAGAACGCAGAGCACGCCACCCAGCACGATAGCCAGTAACGTGGAACTCTGCAAGGTGCGTCGTCCTGATTTTGGTGTTTTGTCGGAAGCGGGTTCTTTTTTCACGGCATCATCCCCGCAGGCGCAACAGCGCCAGCAACTTGGAACAGGTAAACAGGAAGAAGAGGGCCGTTGCGACATACAGCACAATGACGGACGTCGTAAAAAGCCCGGTCGAAAAATCATGTACATGCATCAGTAATGGCATCCACGCCACGGAGGTGCGCACGCCAGGCAGCCACGCGAGAATCGCCGCATACACGGCAATCGGCAGGGCGCTGCACACGACCAGCGAACTGACGGCGGCGGCCGCTTGATTACGGAAAAGCACTGAGATCATCGTGCCCGCTGCGCACCAGGTCGAGGCTTGCAACAGCAGGATAAAGGCGGTCGCGGCAATCGCAGTAGCACTGGGCCGCGCAAGCTGCGGCCCAGACAACGCCGGTAAGAGCAACGACGGAACCAGCAGCGACAAGCCCAGCGTCACGGCGACGGCGGTCATGGCGGAGAAGAACTTGCCGAGGACGAGGTCACGCTCTCGGATTGGCGCGGACATCAACAGGTCGATCATGCCGGTCGCACGTTCTTCGGCGAAAAGGCGCATGGTGAGCACGGCGCACAGGATTGGCAGCCAAGGCGCGACCGATAGTCCCCAGACACTCTGGATCTGCAACACGCTGCCTTCGTTGTTGCGCAGCATCATGACAAACGTCCAGCCATAGACCACCAGAAACGCTACCATCGGCACACCGTAGGAAAAAGCTCCCCGGAAGGCGCGGACCTCACGTAGCCAGATCACTCGGATTGCCTTCATGCTGAGACCTCCTGTGCGTCGTCCGGGTCAGCCAGGAGCCTGTCAACCTGCTCAATCAATTCGGCTCGGTCAAAATCACTGGTGCGGAACATGGCTGCAATACGGCCGTGGTTCAGCACGATCACGCGTGTACACCAGTTCAGCATTTCATCGAGTTCATGGCCTGTCGCAATCACCGCCGCGCGCAACGAAGCGGCCGACAGCGCCGCGCCACATGCCGCACGCTGGGGGCGGTCAAGTCCGGCCAAGAGATCATCCAGCAGTAACAGCTTGGGAAACGTGCTCAGGGCATCCGCCAGACCAACGCGCTTGCGATACCCGTGGGAAAGCAGGCCAATGCGTGTATCGCGTACGTCGGTAAGGCCACTCGCAGACAGAGCCTCGTTGATGCGCCGTCGCACGCGCATAGCGCGTTCGCCCTTCAAGCGCACGCGGTAGGTCAGATACTCCTCCACAGTCATGTCATTGTAGAGCGGGTTATGCGCGGACAGGTAACCGATGGTACGGCGATATTTGATGGGCCGCTGCAACGTATCGACCCCATGCAGGTGCACAGTGCCAGCGTCCTGCATCAGGAGGCATGCCAAGACTTTCAGGAGCGTCGTCTTACCCGCGCCATTGGGACCGGTTAGCGCGACGATTTCGCCGGGCGCCACGTCAAACGTGATGTCCTTCAGGATCGGGCGTGTGCCATAAGCGAAAGAGATATGGGCAACATCCAGCATCGTTCCTCACATATTTTTGTCCACAAAGGGTGCTAGGGCCGCCTCCAGCACATCCAGCCGCTCACACAAAAGCGCGGCATCCCGCGTCTCGACAATCAGGCGCAGGTAGGGTTCGGTATTTGATTTACGCACGCTGAACCAGCCGTCGGCGTCATCAAGGCGCACACCGTCGATGTCGCACCGGGCAGCGCCGCCGCTCCAAGCGTCAGCGGCCGCGAGTACGGCTTCGATCGCCCGGTCTTTATCGGCGATACGGTAGTTCAACTCGCCGGAATTGGCGTAACGGCAGATCGGTGCCATGAGGGCGCTGAAGCTTACGCCCCGGCGTTTGGCGTCGGCCAGAGCCGCCAGCACCAGCAGGGCGGCCAACTCGCCGGAATCGCAACAGAAAAAGTCACGGAAGTAGTAGTGGCCGGCCAACTCGCCACCGCACACCGCGCCGGTCTCGCGCAATAGCACCTTGGCGAAGGCGTGTCCGACCTTGCCCATCACAGTGTGCGCGCCGTCGGCTTGCAGCGCTTCGATCGCGCCGCGCGAGGTCCGCACATCGTGGATGACGGTCGCGCCGGGTTCTCGCCTAAGGAATGTGCGCGCGATGATCGGGATCAGATAGTCCGGCTGCACAAAGGCACCGGTCTCGTCCACGAACATCACGCGGTCGGCATCGCCATCAAAGATCACACCAACATCAAGCTGTTGCGCGCGCACCACTTGGGCGAGCTGTTCACGGCTCGCCGCCTCCAGCGGATTCGGCGAGTGGTGGGGGAAGGTGCCGTCAGGCACGTCGTTGAGATAGATTGGGCCATCGCCCAGCAGGTCATGGATAAACAACCCCATGACGCCGTCGGAGCAGTCGACCGCATAGCGCAGTCCGCTCAGGTCGGCGCGGAATGCCGACATCCATTCGATAAAGGCGTCGCGGTAGTCGACCTCGCGACGGACACCCGGTTGCGCCGCGGCTGGCGGCAGTCCACCGGACATGACCTTCGCCTCCACCTCGGCGAGACCGTTCGTATAGCCCACGGGCCGGGCACCAGCGCGCGAGACTTTCATGCCGTTGTGCGAGGCCGGATTGTGCGAGGCCGTGATCTGTACCGAGGCGTCATAACCTTCGCGCGCGGTGAAAAAGTAGACCATCGGCGTAGTAGCCAGACCCATGTCGTCCACCGTGCAACCGGCTTCGGCCAGGCCGCGGCATAGCGCGTCGCGCACAGCGGGCGATGAGAGGCGCGCATCGCGTCCGATCAGCCAGCGCCGTGCGTCCAGCACATGCGGCAACCAGCGTCCGATGCGGTAGACGGTATCGAGATCAAAGTCCCGGCCGAACTCGCCGCGCATGTCATAGGCTTTGAAAAAAGACATCGTCTCTCCGTTTCTCAGTGGATCACGACCAGCGAAATGCCGGAGTGCGCCCCTTTGGGCTTCATGGCCTTCAGCCAAGGCGGCATTTCCGAGGCGGCGGTTTCGGTGGTATTGGTGGTGACGTCGATAGCGGCGGGTGAAGAGGCGGCTAAGGTCTGCATCACCTCCTGCAATCGCGCGGTATTGCGCCGATCCAAATGCGTCGAGGTGGAGAATGCGCCTAAGATGCCGCCGACCAGCGTACAGATGATCGAAACCATGATCAGCGTCGAAAGCTTCACTGCGAGCCGCCCATTTTGATCGGTATGCAGACCTTTCTGCGCCTGCACGCGCTCGCGGACGGCTTCCAAACGCTCGCGCTCAAGCAGGATACGCTCGCGCTCGAGCTTGAGCTTCTCCTGCTCGATCTGCAGCTCCGTGCGCGACAGGGTTTCATCTCCCGTCGCGGGATCAAGCGATAAGTTATCGATCACGTCCATGCGGCTTTTCCTCCGGGTTACGCGCGAAGTTGCGCGAAGCGCGTGCAGACAGGCAACGGGCCGACCAGCGGCCGCGCGTAGTCCACGAACGCCTGTGTGACATCGTTGCCTGCTTTATTGATGAAGGCCGTCGGCATGTGGCGTGTTTCGCGTGCCACGCTGCGCAACGGGACGACCACGAAGTCCACCTTGTACGCCTTCGTATTGCGGCGCTTGATGGCGATCGAGCCGCTGGCGATCTGGTCTTCGACCGCAGCCTTGACGGCGGCGATCCCGACCTGACGCGCTTCCAGCGAGTCAGTCTCCGAGGCGATGCCGGGGAAAGATCGCTGCAAGTAGCCGAACGTGTCGGCGCGTACCCGCTTGATCCCCGCCCGCTCCCTGAGCACCTTGGCCAGCAGATCGCCCAGTGCGCCGGTACCGCTGAGCTGCACGTTGCCGTGCGAATCGACTTCCTGCGTGTAGGCCGCGACGATCGGCGTACCGGCTCGGTCGGTGATGCCTTCAGAGACGGCAATCACACAGCGTCCGTGACGCTTCATCATGGCCTTCACGTCTTTGACGAAGCGGTCCATGTTGAACGCGCGTTCCGGCAGATAGATCAAATGCGGGCCGTCATCCTTCTCCGTACGCGCCAAAGCTGACGCAGCCGTCAGGAATCCCGCGTGTCGGCCCATGATGACATCGATCTTCACACCGCCCAGCGCACGGTTGTCCAGGTCGTCGCCTTTTATCGCGCAGGCCACGAAGCGCGCGGCGCTACCATAGCCCGGCGTGTGGTCGTTCTCGCGGAGATCGTTGTCGATGGTCTTGGGGATGTGGAAGCAACTGATGCCGTACTCTGCCTTCACCGCCTCCTCGTTGATGATATGCACGGTCTCGGCCGAATCGTTGCCGCCGATGTAGAAGAAGTAGCGGACATCGAGTTTACGCAAGACTTTGAAAATGGCCTGGCAATCCTCGGGCGTCGGTTTGCGCCGCACTGATCCCAGCGCCGACCCGGGGGTTTGGGCTACCGCTTCCAGCGTGGCGCGGCTCTCTTTGCGCAGGTTAATGAAGCGCTCGTCAAGAATGCCCTGAATGCCATGCAGCGCCCCAAAAATCTTCCCGACAGAGCGGTTCTCCCTGGCCGTCAGCACCGCGCCGACCAAGCTCTGGTTGATGACCATCGAGGGACCGCCGCTCTGGGCGATCAGCATGTTGCCTTTTTTCATCCGCTATCTCCTTTTTCAAAACAGTATGATATACTTTCTGCATGCGACAAGGCAAACCTCTGTTTGAAAAGCCCGACGAAAGTGGGGATGAACCCGCTATGTTCGACAACGCCCCGGACGAGGCCGATTTCATGGTGCGGCCGAAGGGGGCGCGCCGTACGCTCACGCCGCGCGATAAAGAGCGCAACCGCCGCGTAGGCGAACTATTCCGGCGCGCGATACCCGGATTGCCGATCGATGCCGACCCGCCCGAAACGCGCATGGAGCCCGCACCGTTCGCATCGATGATCGAGCAGGCGCTCAAGCGGCTGAAGATCAACGAGACGCCCTGGCTGGATGATTTGAGCCGTGCGTGGCCCACGCTGGTGCCGCCCGAAGTGGCGCACGTGGCGCGTCCCGGTAAGTGGGAGAACGGCATCCTCTTCGTCTATGTGACCTCTTCGATCAAACTTTTCGAACTCCGCCGCACGCACCTGCCGCAGATCGAAAAGGCGGTAAAGAAGTTCGCCGACGCGAACCGTGTACGCCAAGTGCGCCTGATGGTCAATGCGGTACCGCTTCCGCCCGGAAGCGGTGGGAAGTAATAGGTAATAGGTAATAAGTAATAGGTTTTTTCTCATCCACAGATGGACACAGATTTTTTGGGGATGGCGCTGCTCGGTTTTTTTTAACCACGGAGGCACAGAGACACAGAGGTTTTTGGGGGGCATGGCTCGGTTTTTTTGAACCGCCAAGACGCCAAGAACGCCAAGGTTTTTTTTGGGGGGGGGGGCTGCTCAGTTTTAACCGCGAATTGCGCGAATGATGCGAATAGGCCTTGGGGATTTGTGATTTAGGAGCCTCATCCTTAAATAACAATTCGTGTTTATTCGTGTCCATTCGTGGTTCCCAATGTTTGAACCGTCTAAATACCTGTCCCTTAGTAGTTCGTCCCTTAGTAGTTCATGCGGAGAATACGCTGCATCGAACTCAGAAGTGGAAACTCCTAAATCCTCAATCCTAAATCACGTTCCGCGCATGCGCGGAACCAGGCGTTTGACACACACCACATTACAGGTGTATAGTTTGTGCATGAGAACCAATATCGAGTTAGATGACGGGTTGCTTGATGAGGCTTTCCGGTTCAGTGCCAGCCGTAGCAAGAAGGCGTTGGTTCATGAAGCGTTGGCCGTCTACGTGGCCACCAAGAAGGATGAGCGACGCCGGTTAAGCTATAAGGAGCGTCTGCAGAAGGTGCGTGCGGAAACGGAACGTCTGCGTATCCGCCCCGAGGCTCATGACATCGTTCGTCAGGATCGTGACTCACGATGCTACCTACATTGCGCTGGCTTTGGCGCATGATGCCCGGCTCATCACGGCGGAACGTACAACCAGAGGATGGGTTACTAAGCTCGGTCGTCTGATCGAGGCGGTGCGGTGACAAGAGCCGCGCTGGCGCGGGTCGCGGCACCGCTTTTGCGCGCCACCCTGCCACCATACTCATGCTAAAAAGCG
>Ga0209407_1001447_pt1 | contig 24776 bp, 17 predicted proteins | sample AD_JPNHG3_MetaG_FD_184410 | JGI IMG/M metagenome (GOLD analysis project Ga0209407, IMG submission 184410) | Active sludge microbial communities of municipal wastewater-treating anaerobic digesters from Japan - AD_JPNHG3_MetaG (SPAdes) (version 2) | ecosystem: Engineered > Bioreactor > Anaerobic... | reverse complement strand
CGAATCTCTTCACGGGCACCGAGAACACCTCGGTCAAAAGTTACTTCACCGGCACGCTCACGCCCTATGGCGACACCTATCTGCTTGGCAACACCGGCATCGATATCGGCGACCAGGCATACGGCTTTGTGATCACCAACTTGACCGATGGCGCGGGCGGTGCGCCGCGCCGCGTGTTGATCCGCGGCAAGGGCGTGGTGGATACGCGCAACAGCGCCGCCCACTCCGGCGGCACGCGCGTGGAAAACGGCGGCAAGATCGTGATCATGGGCGATCGCGGCTTCGGCACTGTGCCCGCAGTCTTCGATCCATCGAACGTCGTATTCGACAGCGGTGTCTTCCGTACGGAAACTCGATACGTCACGCTGGCGCCGACGCGCGGTATCGCCTTCAACGGCACCTGCCGCATCCATGCTTCAGGCGGCCTGCCGGCGCAGTTGATGATCCCCGGCGACATCACGGGTAACGCCACCCTGCGCATGACGGACATGGGCTGGGTCACGTTTGCCGGCACCAACAACAGTTATCAGGGGCGTGTGCAGCTTGAGGGATGGTGGGGCGCGATAATGATCGGCGACGGCACGAACTTCTCGTGGGCCTCCACCGGCGGCATCGTGGGCACGGGATCACGCGGCTGGCTCTATCTGAACAACGGCGCCGAAGACACTTTCGCGGATACCTTCTCGGGCAAGGGCATCTTGACTAAGAAGGGCCCCGGCACAATAACGCTGGCCACCGCCAACACCCATGCCAACCTGCCCACCAACACGGTGGTCGAGGCCGGCACGTTGCGATACGGCGTCGCTGACGCGCTGCCGCACGGCGCAGGCTACGGTGTCGTCGTCTAGGGGGGGGCGCGGCACTGGATATCAACGGCTGGGCAGGAACAACGTTCAACGGCCTGACCGGCGGCGGCTGCGTAATCAACTCGGCCGGCACGGCGCTAGAGGTGCAGGTAGGCAGTGACACGCTGGACTCGATCTTCAGCGGCAGTCTGGCATCGTCCCTCTCGCTCACCAAGATCGGCACGGGGCGCTTCACGCTGAACCACGCCTATCCGACGCCCGAGCCGGTGACGGTCGCGGCCGGCACGCTCGCGCTGGATGTCGGCACGGCATTGACCAACGGCGTGACGATCGCGCAAAACGCGACCGTCGCGGCGCTGGGCTACTAAGGACTGCGCGGCGAGTATTACGACAACGCCTTCACCGGCGGCGCCTCTGGTGGCACTTGGTCAGCGCTGGGCACTACGCCGGAGGCGGTGGACGCGGTTCTGGCGGGGCTCTCTCCGGCGTTGATCGCCGGATCGGGTAGCTTCGGCGAGACGTTTGATTCGGGTACCAGTGGCGAGTACTTCCCCGGCAAATATAGCGGCTCGGTCGACAAATTCGCGGTACGCTGGACCGGCCAGTTCTTGGCGGAGCAAGCCGGCACCTACACCTTCCGGGTTTTTGCCGATGACGGCTGCCTGATCTTTTTGGACGGACAACTCGTCGTGAACAACCGGACCGGCAGCGGCTGGGCCACAGGTTCCGTCTCGCTGACGCAAGGCTGGCACGACATCATCGTCTTTTTCTATGAAAACGGCGGTTTGCAAGTGGTGCGCCTCTTCATGACGCCGCCCGGCGGAACCGAGGTCGCGTTGTCGCAACGTCTGCTGCGTGCATACCCCACGAGGATCGTGGGTGTTGACGGCACGGCTGGCAGTGGTGTGGGTGCCGAAACCTTCGCGCACCTGATTGTGGATCAGGCGGAAGACACCTCCCTCGGCGCGTTCAGCGGCGCGACCGCGACGGACGCCGTGATCGAAAAGCGAGGCGTCGGCGTCATCACGCTGCAAAAGACCAGCAGCTTTATCGGAACCACGCGCATTGAGCAGGGCGGCATCACGCTCGCGCCGGGCATGTCGCACACGGGAGCCTTCGATGTCGTGGCCGGGACGCTCACGGCGAGCGGCGGCACGGCGGCGGCCCCGGTGTTGATCGGCGCGCTGGATGTCGCGGCGGCCGGCGACGTGACACTCGCGGGGCGCACCCGCCTGTACATCGACCAGACGACGGAAGGCGCGTTCGCGGGCACGCTGACCGGCGGCACGACCGACAGCGTGATTGCCAAGGGCGGCGATGCAACGTTGACAATCGCCACAGACTTGAGCGCGTACCCCGGCGACTGGGCCGTGTATGATGGCGAGTTGGTCATCGACGGACTGTCAGGGGGATGCCTCGCAGCGGATGCCGCCGTGGAGACGCACGCGGGCGGCACACTGGTGTTCCGCAGCCCGACGAATCTCGTCTTCGGCGGCGCGATCAGCGGCGACGGCGCGGTGCGCAATGAGGGGCCCGGCACGCTGACGTTGACGGGCGCGGTCTCGTGCGGCATTCAGGTTGCTGCCGGACAGACCGTGATCCTCGACGGCACGGCGGTCGAGGGCACAGTGACGATGGCAGGGGAAATCCACAACGAAGGTACGCTGGTCTTCAACACGCCCGGGACGTTCCGCTTGCGTTCACCGATCTCCGGCGGCGGCGCGGTGCATGTTGGCACGGGCGCATCTTTGCTGGTTGACGGCGGAGGCCTTACCGACAGCCAGAGCCTGCTGCTCGAAGGCGGCACACTGCTGCTCAACAACGGCGGCGCTCTGGGTTTCGACGACACGATGTGGGTGACCACCGGCGTGACGCGCTTTGTGGATGATGGCCAAGGCGGTACGATCATGGAGCTGACGCCGAACGTCGCCAACAAACGCGGCGCGGCTTACTACCGCGAGCAAGTGGTCGCCACCGAGCCGTGGGTCATCGACCTCACATTCCGCAAGGGGGTTTCCACCACCAGTCCGGGCGACGGCTTCGGCGTCTTCTTCCAGAACGACCCACGCGGTACGAATGCACTGCCGACCAGCGGATGGTGGCAAATCGTCTCCCCTTACTCGCCCAGCTTCGGTTTCCAGTACTACCTGATGCCGTCGAGCTGCTATCTGGCGTGGATTACGAACGGAATCAGAGCCACCTGGGTTGATAACACGCTCTTCAGCCAAAACCAAGGAGCGTTCAGCGCGCGCATGACCTTTGACGGCACGAAGATGGTGATCGACATGCAACAGGGCACCAAGGTTTACAGCATGACCAACGAAAACGCCGGTGCGAAACTTGCTGAGCTGGGCACACCGGCTTGGCTGGGGATCGTCGGCGGCACGGGAGGCTGTTACGGACAGCAGCTCATCGACAACTTCACCTTTGCGTACACCGGCGAAGCGGCGCGGAGTTTCACCAACGCGCTGGAGTTGGCCGTCGGCACGGCCTCCACCATTGAACCCGTCTCGCCTTTGGCGGAGGGGTTACCGCTCATCGTGGGTGACGTTACCGTCAACGAGGGCGCTTCGCTCACGCTCCAGCCGGCCGCAGACACCGATCCTGACTGCGTGTTCCTGCACTTCGGCGATCTGATCGTGCGCGGTGACGGCACGTTGGCGGTCGCGCCGGGGAGTGCGGCTGCTATCGTTGGCGACACCTGGACCTTTACGCCGGGAGCTGTGTTGACGTTGTCGGGCGCGTTAACCTTGCCGTCGACCGTCATGATTGTCGTCGACGGCCCGATCCCCGCCGGTCGCATGAATCTGGTGGATTTCCGCGGTGCCACGATCTCGAACCTAGACGAGGTGAACTTCGTGTTGGTCGGGGGCGATGCGACAGACCGCGTGACCCTGCGCGGCGGCTGGCTCTACACAACCGGGTCACAGGGAACGCAACTGATGCTCCGGTGATCCGGGCGGCAAGCGGTTAGTGGCAGGGAGCACGAAGACCGTGCGTTTCTGATGAAAGGTGGAACAAGGAGTCGGAAGCAATTTGGGAGTGCGGTGACAAGAGCCGCGCTGTGCGCGGACTGCGGCACCGCATTCTCTCCGCGCTGTGCGCGGAAACACTTAGTCGGTTACGCTTAGTCGAACACACTTAGTCTCCACACCTATTCGATTGCGTCGGCGACGAAGTGTTTCGGACTAAGTGTAAGCGACGAGTGTGGCTCGCGGCACCGATTGCCGCTTGGCGGGGTGGTATATGCAAGGAGTCAGGCCATGGAACTACTAGGGTTGATGATCGGGCTGGGAATCGTCGCGATCCTGCTTGTGATTCCGGTGATCCTGCTCGTCCGCGTTGCGGGCCTGTGTCGCGGCATGAGGGAGTTGCAGCAGCAGCTCATCCGGCTTGAAGGACGCTTGGGTGAATCCGTAAAGCCAGACGCGCCGGTCGCAGTTGCACCGGAGTCCGCACCGGTCGCCGCCGCATCTGTCAGCGATGCAGGGCCGGAACCCGCACCGCCTCCCGTGCCGCAACAGTCGTACGTGGAGCCCGCCCTTGCGGTCGACTCCGTACCGCCGTCCGCACCGCAGGGGCCGAATGCGGTCGAGCGGGCGGTGGCCCGAGCATGGAGTTGGTTCATCATCGGCGAGGAGTACCGTAAACCCGGCGAGTCGTGGGAGTACGCGGCGGCGACTCACTGGCTGCTACGGACGGGCATTCTGATTGTGCTCGCAGGCGTCGCCTTCTTCCTCAAGTACTCGATCGAGAAGGGCTTGATGGGGCCGCTCGGGCGCGTGGCACTAAGCTTGGCAGCCGGCGTAACGTTGATCGTGCTGGGCGTACGCCTGCTCTTCAAGCGCTACCACCTGCTGGGCCAAGGCCTCGCCGGCGCTGGTTTCGTGATGCTCTATTTCGCCTTCTATGCGGCCTCGGTCCTCTACCACCTGATGCCCCTGTCTGCGGCCTTCGGTTTGATGGCCTGCGTGACCGCCGCAGCCGGTACCCTTGCGGTACTTTATCGATCACTCAGCATTGCCTTGCTCGGCGTAGTCGGCGGCTACGCTACGCCGCTGATGATGGGCGGTTCCTCGGCAAATCCGTTCTTCTTCTACGCCTATGTGTTGACGCTGGGCGTCGGCGTACTCGGTATCTCGTGGGTGCGCCGCTGGCCGATACTGAACGGACTCGGCATGCTGGCGGCTTACGGGTTGTCGTTCCTCTTCTGCTCGCAACACACGACGGCCGACCAGCTTTTCAACGATCTGCTCTTCACCTCGGGCGTACACCTGCTCTACCTGCTCTCGGTGATCGTGCTGCACCTGCGCGCGCAACTCAAGACCGGCGCGTTCGAGTGGACCGCGCTCAGCCTCAATGCCGCGATCTATTGGACGTGGGCTTTCCTGCTTTTCAAACCGGTTTACGGACGCGAGGGGGCGGGACTGGTCGCGCTCACTGTGGCTGCAGTCTACGTGGCGTTGGTTTACGTCTGTATCCGTCGTGCCGTACTGGATCGCGCTGCGCTCATGCTTTTTGCCGCGTTTGCAGCGGTCTTCCTAGCCATGAGCCCGGTCTTCATGCTGACAGCGCAGTGGCTGACCTTCGCTTGGTGCCTGCAAGCACTGGCCATGCTCTGGATCGCGCGGCGCGCCGGCCAGCCCCTTCTCGCCAAGGCAGCTATCGCGCTCTTCGCGCTGGCCAGTGCGCGCGGAATGTTTGTCGATCTCTACCGCTTTTACTACAAGTCATATCCTGGGGACTTGACCGGCGTTGCCTTCTGGAAGGCGGCGGGATTGCGCGCGTTGCTCTGCGGCGTGCTCCCCGTCACACTGACCGCAGCGTGGCGTCTGGTGCGCACGCACCGGCACGCCGCCAAGATATTGGGACTGGTGCTGTTGCAAGTGTGGTTGCTACTCACGCTGGAGACCAGCTTGCTGGCGCGCGTGTTCGCGCCGGAATTCCATGACGGCGCCGTGACGCTGGTCTGGACCCTCTTCGCCTTCGCGCTGCTGTTCTCCGGTATTCGCCTGCGCGGGCGCTGGCTACGCTGGTGCGGATTGGCGCTTTTCGCGCTGGCCGTGATCAAGCTGCTGTTCTCCGATCTCGATGAATTGGCCACGCTCTACCGGATCATCGCCTTTATCTCCACCGGTGTGCTGCTGGTGCTGGGATCATTCGTGTATTTGACCTACAAACCCCTGTTCGAGACGGACGAACACGCCGATACCGACAGGTAGGAGAGACCGTTTATGCGTATGCTGTTCTATGCAGGTGGATGTTGGTGCGCAGCCGCGCTGAGTCTGGCCGCTGCGGATAGCACGCGGATGACGCGCGTGATCCAAGGCGAGGCCACCGCCACTGCGGTTGTCGCCGTACCGTTGGACAATCATGTGTTCGCCCACACGCAGCCGCAGTGGGCTGATCTGCGCGTGACCGAGGTCGGTGGACGCGACATCCCGCGCGTGATCGAGCCCGAGCGCGATTACCGTTTCGAGGAGAGTCATACCGAGCGGCGGGCGGTTCTCAAAAATATCCAGCAACTCCCCGACGGTGGACTCGCCGTCGTGTGCGAGCTGGAAGGCACCAACGCGCTCACGCTCACGCGCCTGACAGTGCGCACGCCGCTACGCGATTACGAACAGAGCGTGACGGTCTCGACCCAGAGCGCGGACGGTACTTGGACACCGTTGCGCGCCGCAGAACCACTGTTCGATTACAGCCGTTACGCCGACGTGAAGAAAGAGAGCGTCACGCTGCCGAACCTTACCAACCGGCTCTTCAAACTGGAAATCGCCCGTGCCGACGACACGGTGTTCTCGACCTACGCCTCAATGACCGAAGAGCGTGACGCTGCGGAAACCCGGCAACGTACCTTCAAACGCTACAGCGTGGAACAGCGGCCGTTCCGCATCGACGCCGTACTCTTCCGCGACACCCGACAGGTGGCGGTGGCAGGAAAGTTGCGCACCGAGCGAGTGGCCGTGCCGTCGTTCACGGTCGAGGAGCAGAGCGACCGCAAACAAACGGTAGTGACGATCGAGACCGCACAGTGGCCGCTGACCGGCCTCGTGCTGCTGCCCGAACAACAGAATTTCGACCGTAGCATCACCGTAGCATGCGAGGCACCAGGCGGGTGGCGCTTGCTGACCTCCGGGCGTTTGACGCGCGTGCGCTTACCGAACACCGCGCCGGTCGAGCAGTGCGAGATCACGTTACCCGAGACACGCACGGCGCAATTGCGGGTGGTGATCGCAAACCACGACAACCCGCCGCTGACCTTCGCGCCGAACAGCGTGCTTGCGTTGCGTCAGGCGTATCGCGCACTCTTCATCGCCGAGCCGGGCGTGCGCTACGCGCTGACTTACGGCGCACCCGAAGCGGTGACGGCACCGGTTTACGAACAGAGCGTACTGAACTATCTGCGCGGCGGGCGCAAGGCGGAGGTCTGGTCGCTCGCCGCCGCGCCCGACGGCGGAATCCATGTTGGTTTCGCCGTACGCGTGCGCCGGTTCTTCGTCCGGCACGGCCTGCTGCTCGTCTCGCTAGCCGTGATGGTCGCGCTGGGGCTTCTCATCCTACGCGCCGTGCGCCGCCTGCCACCACCCCCCGATAACGATTCACACTGACATTTTGGCAAGCGATCACAATCGGTTGACGGCAGAAACATACGAAGATCCGTCCCACTTGAAAGTTGACGTTCGACGTTCGACGTTCCTTCCTTCTTGCATCGCAAGCGGCTTCAACGTATGCTGTAACTACGTTTCCAAAAGGGTTTCTATGCTCTGTACTTTACTCAAAGCCAAACTGCACCACCTGCGCATCACGCAGGCCGACAAGGAGTACGAAGGCAGCCTGACGATCGATGAAGATCTGATGGACGCCGTCGGCATCCTGAATTACGAAAAGCTGCTGGTCGCCAATCTGGAGAACGGCGAACGTTTCGAGACCTACGCGATCAAAGGGCCGCGCGGCAGCGGTGTGGCGTGCCTGAACGGTGCGACCGCCCACAAGGGCACCCTCGGCGACCGCCTGATCGTCATGGTTTGGTGCCAGCTTGACACGAACGAGTGCGCGGACCACCACCCCAAGATCGTGCGGCTCGACGAACACAACCGCATCGTCGCCTCGGCGGTGTGAGTACATGTGATCGAGGGCGACAGGTACCGACGTCTGGGGGGCGACAGGCGACAAAGAGAAGTCAGGGGTGCGGACAAGCGTGGACAAGATTCTGAAGCGTCCACCAAGTCCACAGCGTCCACAACGTCCACTAAATCCACCACCGGCAAAACTACTAGGAGAACCGATATGAGCGAGAAAGAGATCAAGACCGATTGCCCCTGCACATGGCCGGGGTGCCCGCGGCACGGAGACTGCAAAGCCTGCAAGGCCTATCACCATGCCCGGGGCGAAAAAACGACCTGCGAGCAAAAGTAGAATGCCCGGTGAAAATACTCCACACATCCGACTGGCATCTCGGCCGCACGCTCTACGGCAGAAAACGCTATGAGGAGTTTGATGCGTTTCTAGCTTGGCTGGCGGAGACGATCCGGGAGCGTGAGATCGACGCGCTGCTGGTGGCAGGAGATGTCTTTGACACCAGCGCCCCAAGCAACCGCGCCCAGGAACTCTACTACCGCTTTCTGTGCCGGGTGGTTGCCTCGCACTGCCGGCATGTTGTCGTTATCGCGGGCAACCATGATTCGCCCTCCTTCCTCAATGCCCCCAAGGAGTTGCTCAAAGCCCTCAATGTCCATGTGGTCGGCAATGCTTCTGACTGCCTGAAAGATGAGGTGCTGGTGCTCCGCAATGCGCAGGACGCGCCGGAACTGATCGTCTGCGCCGTGCCCTATCTCCGCGACCGGGATATCCGCACGGCGGAAGCCGGCGAGAGTGTCGAGGACAAGGAGCGGAAACTGACCGACGGCATTCGCGCACACTACGCCGCCGTCACTACCCTGGCCGAACAAAAACGCACGGAATTCGGGGGCAACATCCCCGTCGTCGGCATGGGGCATCTGTTTACCGCAGGCGGGCAGACGGTCGACGGCGATGGCGTGCGCGAACTCTATGTGGGTTCGCTGGCGCATGTGACGGCCCAAAGTTTCCCCGCCAGCTTTGATTATCTGGCGCTCGGGCACCTTCACATCCCGCAAATGGTGAGCGGCACCGCAACCATGCGGTACAGCGGCTCTCCCCTACCCATGGGATTTGGCGAGGCCAAACAGCAGAAGAGTGTGGTGCTGGTCGATTTTTATCCACAGAGAAACGCAGACAAGGCTGACGCCAGAGACCCTTGCAAAACCCCTCGTGGCATGGGCGTCCCGCCCATGAAACACGGGCAAGATGCCCGTGCCACACCTGCACGCAAGGGGGATTGCAAAGGCCTCGATAATCTGCCTAAAGCTCATATCAGTTTGATCGACGTGCCGGTGTTTCAAAAGCTTGCGCGTGTCAAGGGCACATGGGACGATATCAAGCGCCGCATCCTTGAGTTGTCGGCAACGGACGCCTCAAGCTGGCTTGAAGTCATCTACGAGGGCGAAGAAGTCATCGGTGACCTGCGCGAGCGCTTGGAGACCGCGATTGCCGACACTCAAATGGAAGTTCTCCGTGTCAAAAACAACCGCATCATCGACCGCGTGCTGGGACAGCTCCACACAGAGGAAACGCTCGATGATCTGACTGTAAACGATGTATTCGAGCGCTGCCTCGCCGCGCATAACGTGCCTGACGAACAGCGGCCCGAGCTGCTACGGACTTATCAAGAAGCGGTTGCGTCACTCGACGAGGACGATGAGCGAAGGGGCTCGCGATGAGGATCCTCCAAATACGCTTCAAAAATCTGAACTCGCTGGTCGGCGAATGGGAAATCGACCTGACGCATCCGGCCTATGTGTCTGACGGCATCTTCGCCATCACCGGCCCCACCGGATCGGGCAAGACCACCATCCTCGATGCCATTTGCCTCGCGCTTTACGGACGCACGCCGCGTCTGGACAGGGTCAATCGGAGCGGCAACGAAGTCATGTCCCGCCAGACCGGCGAGTGTTTTGCCGAGGTGACCTTCGAAGCCCAGTCCAAGCGCTACCGCTGCCACTGGAGCCAGCATCGGGCGCGCAAGAAGCCGGACGGCGAACTCCAAGCCCCGAAGCACGAGATTGCCGATGCCGACTCCGGCGAGATTTTTGAATCCAAAATCAAAGGCGTCGCCGAAGAGATCGCGACGGCCACCGGCATGGACTTTGACCGCTTCACCCGCTCCATGCTGTTGGCGCAGGGCGGTTTCGCCGCATTCCTGCAGGCAGTACCCGATGATCGGGCACCGATCCTGGAGCAGATCACGGGCACGGAGATCTACAGCCGGATATCCATCCGCGTCCATGAGCGCCAGCGCGATGAGCAGGAGAAGCTGAACCTGTTCCGCGCTGAAACGGCCGGCATCGTGATTCTTGAACCGGAGCAGGAGCAAGCGCTGGAGCAGACACTCGAAAACAAGCGCAAGGAAGAGACGGAGCTTGCCGCCGCGTCAGCCGCCACTGGGAAGGCCATCGCCTGGCTCACCCTCATCGACGGACTGAAAAAGGAGATTGTCAGTCTGGCCGACGAAGCGGACAAGCTGCAGGGCGAGATCGAGGCATTCAAGCCGGATCGCGAAAAGCTAGGACGCGCCTTGAGTGCCGCCGCACTGGACGGCGCGTACGCCACACTCACCGCCGCCCGCAAGCAGCAGGCAGCTGACCAAGCCGCCCTGAAGATCGAGGAGGCGGCACTGCCCGGACTGGAAATCTCTGCCAAGGAGCAGGCCGAAGCCTTGCAAGCGGCTGAACAGCAAACCGTCCAAACAAAAGAAGCACTGAAAGCGGCCGCGCCGACCTTGCAGAAAGTCCGCGCACTGGATCAAAAATTGGACGATCAGCAAAAAACTGTCGCGGATAGCGAAGCGGGCTGCAAAAGAGATACGGCCAAGATCGACGCGGATAAAAAAGCTCGATTCGCGGAACTAGACAAACGATCCAAGGCGTGCGAGGCGTTGCAAGGCGTGGACGCCTTCCTCAAGGAATATGTGCAGGATGAAAAGCCGACCACTTTGTTGCGCGAGTACCGTGCCGAGAAGGACGCCCTGCTGCGCGAAATGGCTTTCCTCGCCAAAATCGCAGAGCTTGAAGCGCATCGCGCCAAGTTGCAAGACGGCAAGCCCTGTCCGCTCTGCGGCGCGACCGAACACCCATTCGCGGCAGGCAATGTGCCGCTCCCCGATGAAACCGAGCAGAAGATCGATGCGCTGACCCGCCTGATCGACAAAGTCGAGGATCTGATTGGCAGGAAGACAGAGATCGAAAAGCAGATTGCCGACATCGATAGCGAGGTCAAACGGCTGGATGCGGTCATCGAAACCCAAGGCACCGCTCTGGCCGAAAAGTTGGAGCAACTGGAGACCTTGAAAAAGGAACTCGCCGCCGCGAGTGCGGAGCGTCAGTCGCTGTACGGCGACAAACAACCGGACGATGAGGAGCACCGCTTAAACCAAGCGATTGCCGCTGCGGAGAGCGCCGAGAAACAGACCCGAGAACGGCACCACGAACACCAGCAAAAGTGGAACACCGCGAAGGATCGTGCCGCATCGCTCAAACGGCGCATCGAGCACCAAGAACCGGAACTTAAAAAACTTGAAACTGAATTTTCCGCAGCGCTCGCGCCGGTGGGGTTTGCAGATGAAGAGCAGTTCTTGGCGGCCAGGCTTTCCGCTGAACGCAGAGCCGAGTTGACGGCCACGGCCAAAGGCTTGGACGACCGTCAAACCGAATTGAAAGCACGACAGAAGGATCGGGAAGCGCATCTGGCTAAGGAGTTGGCTCTTAAGCTCACCGACGAGCCGCTGGAAGCGCTTGAGCCGCGATTCAAAGAGCAGGAGGAGACCCTGAAAGAGGTGCGGGATACGATTGCCGGTCTCAAGCACAAATTGAACGAGAACACGGTTGCCAAAGAGCGGATGGAGACCAAGCAGACGGCGATCGAAGCTCAGAAAAACGAGTGCCGCAGGTGGGAGAATCTGCACGAACTGATCGGCTCTGCCGATGGCAAAAAATACCGCAATTTTGCGCAAGGGTTGACCTTCGACATGATGATCGGTCATGCCAACCGGCAGTTGCAGAACATGACCGACCGTTACTTGCTGACGCGGGACGATGCGTCGCCCTTGGAACTCAATGTAGTCGACAACTATCAGGCCGGAGAGATCCGCTCCACAAAAAACCTTTCCGGCGGGGAGAGCTTTATTGTCAGTCTCGCGCTGGCGTTGGGACTGTCCCACATGGCAAGCCAGAACGTCCGCGTGGACTCACTGTTCCTGGACGAAGGTTTCGGCACGCTGGACGAAGAGGCGCTCGACACCGCGCTGGAAACCCTCGCGGGTTTACAGCATGACGGCAAGCTGATCGGCGTCATCTCGCACGTCTCCGCCTTGAAAGAGCGGATCAGCACACAGATTCAAGTCACCCCCCAAACCGGCGGCAGGAGCGTGCTGTCTGGGCCGGGGTGCGGGAGGCTTTTTTAACCGCAGTTTTTTGGGGGCATAGCTCGGTTTTTTCTCTCACGGAGACACAGAGGGCACAGAGACTTTTTGGGGGGCTGCCGGAACTGCCGATCCTGCGGGTGTGGCACGGGCATCTTGCCCGTGGGCATGGGCGCCCCGCCCATGCCGCAATCCCCGCAGGCCCGGTAGTGCCGGGAGTGCTGAGAGCGGTGGTCAAAATACCTGTCCCTTAGTAGTTGTCCAAGGTGAAGGTGGCGCAGACATTCCTGTCTGTGCATCTCCGGCAGACAGGAATGCCTGCCTCACATTGCGAATGAGCCTTGAAGGAGCCGCTCTGTCTGCGGGCGGTCTCCTTGGTTTCGGGGGTGTACGCGCCGAGCAACTCCGGATCGAGAGCCACGTCGCTGTCGTTCGGGTCGTTTTCGTCCACCATGGATAAAGCATCCCACTTGTAACTAAATAGAACCCGTGAAGAACTTATCACTATAAACAAACGCCAGTCAACCGAAGCGGTGGTTTCCCCGTTTTCCCCTTGTCTTTACAGATGCCCGGGGTTATCTTTCCCTGACGAACCATCCCCCAGAGGAAGAGGAGAAAGACCATGAAGGTTATTAGTACGCCGGAGGCCCCTGAGGCGATCGGCCCTTATGCGCAGGCCATTGAGGCCAACGGATTCATTTTTTGCTCGGGACAGCTTGCGATCAATCCCGCTTCCGGCGAGATTGAGGTGGTCGGCGCGGCAGAGCAGATGATGCGTATCTTGCTCAATCTGCGTGCTGTGCTGGAAGCGGCAGGCTCCGGCCTTGATAGGGTGGTAAAAACCACGCTCTTCTTGACCGACATCGGCGACTTCCCGGCTGTCAACAAGGTCTACGGCGAGATGTTCGGCGACCACCGACCGGCGCGATCGACTGTCCAAGTGGCGCGCTTGCCGAGGTGCGCACGCGTCGAGCTTGAGGCGATCGCGCTCAAGCACAAGGCAAGCAATTGAACGCGAAAAGCACCCTTGAACTTGGTGCATGGCTCTGTTTTTTCTCACACGAAGGACACGAAGGTTTTTTTGAGGGCACTGCTCGGGTTTGTTTAACGCAGAAGCGCGGAGACGCAGAGATTTTTTACCGCGCCGTATGCGGCACAATGATGTCAATGATGTCAATAATGTCAATCATGTCAATTATGTCGAAAAAAGCGCCACCCCCCAACCGATTACCGGTGTGCGGGGAGGTCCGCGGAACGGTTCGGTTTGAGTGGAGCGGCGGGAATTGCTACGATACACGTAACGCATGAAACAGCCCGTCATCCCGCGCGTGGTGATTATGACATCCACGATCGCCAAAGGCTTGCAAGAGATGCTGCAAGGGGTGCTGGCCTATGCGCAGGAGCATGGGCCGTGGCGGATTTACCAGCAGGAGAACCGGCGCTGGATGTACGAATTGCACGACCTCAAGCGCTGGGGATGCACCGGGGTGATCGCAGCGGGGATTATCACACCGTCGAAGAGGCGCGGCAGATCGCCACGTTGAAGGTGCCGGTGGTGGTGCTGCTGCAACCGCACCCAATGCGTCAGCGCGGTTACCCGCTTTTCAAATGGCCGTGCGTGGTGTGGAACTCGACCGCGATAGGGCGCATGGCGGCCGAATACTTTGTGGAGCGGCACTATACGCACTTCGCTTTTGTTGGACACATCTACAGCGACTCTTACTGGTCGGTGGCGCGCGAGTGCGGGTTCCGTGCGGCGTTGCGTGCGCACGGTCACCGGAAGTGCCATGTATACGCGCCGTGCACGGCGGCAGAGCAGCGGGACTGGGCGGTGGAGCGGCCGCGTATGGAGGCGTGGCTGCGTGCGTTGCCGAAACCGGTGGCGCTGTTCGCACCGAACGACCGGCGCGGCAAGCAGGTGCTGGATGCCTGTCTGGACGCGGGGGTTTCGGTGCCGGACGAGGCGGCCGTGTTGGGGGTGGACAACGACGAATGGATTTGCGAGGCATCGGTGCCGACGCTCTCCAGCATCCAATGCGACCCGAGACCGGCCGGGTGTCGGATCGCCGCGCATCTCGATCGGCTGATGCGTGGGGAGCGGCTCGTCAAGACCGAGTACGGGGTGGAGCCGATTCGTGTGGTCACGCGCCAGTCGACGGAGTGGGTGGCGATTGCCGATCAGAAGATGGCCGCCGCGCTACGTTATATTCGGCAGCATGCGCATGAGCGCGATTTGCGCGTGGCGGACATCGCGCGCAGTGTGAGGCTGTCACGGCGTGCGACGGAAATACGGCTCCGCGCGGCGACTGGGCGCACGTTGCGGGGGGAGATCGAACATGTGCGGCTAGAGCGGCTACGTGCGCTGCTGACAGAGTCGGACGCCACGATCGGCGCGTGTACCGAGGCGTGCGGGTTTGCCGGACAGACCCATGCCGGCCGGGTCTTCCGGCAACGCTTCGGCATGACGATGGGGCAGTGGCGGAAGGGGCAGTAACGTTGAACGTTGAACGCCGAACGCAGAACGTCGAAGTTTGAAGCGTTCAGAGGCTCTTGCAAAACCCCTCGTGGCATGGGCGTCCCGCCCATGAGGCAAACACGGGCAAGATGCCCGTGCCACGCCCCTTGTGACATGGGCGTCTCGCCCATGAAAGAGCAACAAGGTTTTGCAAGAGCCTCGTTTAACGTTCTTCATCCTTCAACATTACTGTCGCACGTGCCGTAATCAGGACCGGAGAATCCCACATGGGGATGTTCTTGAGCACCAGACTCTCTTCCTGCCGATCAATCTGCATCTCTGGAATCGCAAAGACGCGTCCGGTAATCATATCCACCCATACGGGTTGATCCAGTCGCTCGGGAATCATCAAATCAATCTGGTCGAAATCAAGCCTGTCGCTTGGACGCGCTTCGCAGAACCAGTAGAACCGCAAGGTCTTGCCGTGGCGCGTAAAGAGTGTGCAGGCGAGATCATGCGGCTTCTGGTCGCGAGGATCGGCGCGCTTCTGAATGGCGAAGTTCTTCAACACGAGGTTCTTCTGGGGCAGTGTCTCGTCGTCGAAGAGCGAATAGATGTTGCTCATCGCATACCAGGAAGGGCGGCGGTAGACGAACTCCTTGAGCAGGTTCGAGCGAACGAGGCCGAAACTCTGAAGCATGAACGTGTACTTGAGATCAATCATCGTGAAGACGCTCGAGGGAATCGATCGCGCTGAATCGCCGATCGCACGGCGCAGATTCCATTTCGCCTGCGAATACTCCGTCCATTCGATCCCATTCATCGCATGCCCGAACTCAAGTTGGGACGGGCATCCCACCTCTCCCTGCATGATGTCGAAGTTGGCGGAATACCCCTTCACAAACTTGCGGAGCGGTTCGGCAAGATGACCGTAGGATGCCTCGGGAACAGGACTATACGGGTGGTAGAGGAAATAGGATCCGAGATCAAGCGCGTTCTCTTTCTTTAGCTTTTCCAACACCATCGCGTAATCGCTCTTCATCGGATCGCGTGCGTTCCAGGAGATCGCCGTGCAGAAACACTTGGCCGCAGGTTGGATTTCACGGATGGCCTTCGCCGTGCGATAGAAGAGTTCGGCGTATTCCCTGGCCTGTCCAAAGGGCTCATTCCAGATTTCCCACTCGTCGACCACGTCCTTGTAGCGTTCAACCAGCGCCTTCGTGTAGCGAATCCAGGCGTCAAAAGCATCCGGATTGTCCGTCACTGGTTTCAAGCGCATACCGAGGCGGAAGTCGCTACCCCACACGGGATTGCCGTAGGAGATGCAAACCCAAGGCTTCACGCTCATCGCCGCACATTCGCGGATCTGCGGATCGAGCCATGTGAAGTCGTATTTTCCCTTCTCCTGTTCGGTCTTTGCCCAGCCACTGAAAAACCGCGCATGCTTGACGCCCAACATCGGGATGAGGGCCTTGAAGCTGTCCCAGTCGGCATAGTCGCGGTCCATCGTCTCACATCCGACCGACCATTTAGACGATGTGATTTGATCCGACGTGCGTGTGGCGAGGCGGCCGATTTCCTTCAAGCCTGGGTTGACGGCGTTGAGTTTCTGCCATGTCACGTTCCGCTTCTCCTTCTGCAGGATATTCGTCACCGCGGCCTTCGCCTTATGGTCGTCCCATGCATCCCAACTCTTAATCTTGTCCGCATCCTTAAATGCGACAACACCATTGCCTGCACACCATGAAGTTGCAGACAGCAAGCCAATTACGGCGATCCAGCCTGTTTTCATAACGTCTAACGCGGGCGAAGCCCGCAACCCAATTTAACTAGTTAATTAGTGCATCAGTGCATTAGTTTGTCTGGGGGAGCACTGCCGCGCTTCGCAGTGCCCCTCAAAAAAATTCTGCACCTCTGCGTTAAACAAACTCGAACGGCGCCCCTAAAAAACTTCGTGCCCTTCGTGTCTTCGCGTGAGAAACGACGTGTTTTTTATCGGCCTTGTCGACCGGTACGGCACCAACGCACAACGTTCAACGCTCAACGTTCAAGTGAGGAAAAGCTGGCGGAGAGGGAGGGATTCGAACCCTCGGTACCCGTAAGAGCACACAGCATTTCCAGTGCTGCACCTTCGGCCGCTCGGTCACCTCTCCGTAATAGAGCGTGTTCTTTATAGCGGTTCGGTTCTGAGAACTCAACCCCAAAAATGGAGAATTTTACAACGGCGTGTTGACATCGGACTGATGGGATGGTTAAATAACCCAGTTTTTCGCCTGCGAAAGGCGATGTGGGGGTATAGCTCAGTTGGTAGAGCGCTTGAATGGCATTCAAGAGGTCAGGGGTTCGACTCCCCTTACCTCCACCACTTAAGAACCCCTTTCGGGGCGTAGCGCAGACTGGTAGCGCGTTTGCTTGGGGTGCAAAAGGTCTCGGGTTCAAATCCCGACGCCCCGACCATTTAAAGAGCGTCAGGCCTCGAAAACGGATCGTTTTCGGGGTTTTTGCGTTTAGGCCGCCGACCTGTTGCGCGGCGGTCTATGCGCGGGGGCGGCGAACCCCCAATCGGAGGTGGCATGGAGCAGATCATTCAGTGGGTAGTGAACACGGTGGGGCAGTGGGGCTATGCGGGCATCGTGATCATGATGTTTCTTGAGAGTTCCTGTTTCCCGTTCCCCAGCGAGGTTGTCATGATCCCGGCGGGCTACCTCTCGTCGCCCAACTACATACACTCCGAGGGTTATGTGGCGGGCCATGAGATGAATGTCTGGGTGGCCATTGCGATGGGGATCATCGGCAGTTGGCTGGGAGCGCTGTTCAACTACTATCTCGCGTTGCTGCTGGGGCGCCCCCTCCTGTTGAAGTGGGGCAAATACTTTTTCATTTCCGAGGAGAATTTTGAGAAAGCCGAGCGTTTTTTCAAACGGCACGGCGAGATCGGTACCTTCACCGCGCGCCTGATTCCAGTTGTGCGGCAGTATGTGTCGCTGCCGGCGGGTCTCGTGCGGATGAACATGGCGCGCTTTCTCTTCTATACTGGACTCGGTGCCGGGCTCTGGGTTTCAATCTTGGCCTGGATCGGTTACATCGCTGGTCAGAGTGAAGCGCTGTGGCGGCCGTACCTCAAGAGGGCGACTGTCGCGGCCTTGGTGTTCTGCGTGGTCGTCGTGGCGGTGTATGTTCTTATGCGCCGCGCGCGTGGCAAAAAAAGCGATGCGGTGTGAGACCGATGGGGGTGTGCGTGCGCGAACGGGAACAGGAGGCAACGCGTCGGGATGCGCTGGCTTGGTTGTTACGGGCCGGCGCGGGTGCTGTGGTGGCGTCGTTCGCGGCCAAAGCTGCGCAGCGACCAACTGCGGACCGCACGGTATGGCAGATTGACCCGCGCGCATGCATCCAGTGCGGCCGTTGCGAAACCGAGTGCGTGCTGCACCCATCGGCGGTTAAATGTGTGCACGGTTACGCGATGTGCGGTTACTGCAAGCTCTGCTTCGGTTATTTCAAGTCCGATGCCGCGCGTCTTGACGAGGCCGCTGAAAACCAGATCTGTCCGACCGGTGCGATCTCCCGCGTCTTTATCGAAGATCCCTACTTCGAGTATCACATCGACGAGTCGCTCTGCACGGGATGCGGGCTTTGCGTCAAGGGCTGCACCCACTTCGGCAACGGGTCGCTCTATCTCCAGATCCGGCATGACCGTTGTACCAACTGTAACACCTGCCGCATCGCAGAGAAGTGCCCTGCGCAGGCGATTTCCCGCGTGCCGGCCTCCCGTCCTTACCTGCTGAAAGAGAGCCTTTGCTAACCCGGCCACACATAGTCTTACGTTTCATATGGCGCCTACAAATGCGCGACGACCGGGCTCGCGGAGCGCCGGGAGGGGCAAGCGTCTGCTTGCCTGCGGACGAGCAGACGCTCGTCCCTCCCATCCTGCGGGCAAAACAAAAGATCTGTGCAAATCTTGTGTGGGTCCCTGCGGCCACCACGGTCGCGGCATCACGTTTTCCGCAGCCCCAATTTGATTCGGGACACACCGTGCCGCAGACGGTGCATCCGCCCTTTGAGGCATTGGTCCCCGCTTGGGCCGATGTGCTGATCTTGGCGCTTGCGCTGGCTGTGACGGTGTGGCTGGCGCATCGGGTGCGTTCACGCCGTTGGCTGCTGGTGTTCTCTCTGGTTTGTCTGGCGTGGTTCGGGTTTATCAGGCAGGGATGTATCTGTCCCGTCGGCGCGGTTCAGAATGTTGCGGTGGCGGCGTGGTCAGGCGGCGGTCTGCCGTGGAGCGTGGCGGCGCTCTTCGCGTTGCCGCTTTTGACGGCGCTGCTGTTCGGGCGTGTTTTCTGTGGCGCGGTGTGTCCGCTGGGCGCGCTTCAGGATCTGTTTATCATCACGCCGCAGCGCGTGCCGCGCAGCGTGGATGCCGTGCTGCGGCTGGTGCCGCCCGCTGTGCTCGCGGTCGGACTGGTCTACGCGATCAATGGCGCTGGTTATCTGATCTGTCGCACCGACCCGTTTGTCGGTCTCTTCCGGCGCAGTGCGCCGATGCCGATGTTCCTGACCGGTGCGGCGGTGCTACTGGTAGGCATGGTGGTGGCGCGGCCCTACTGCCGCTACTTCTGTCCGTACGGGGTGCTGCTGGAGTGGTGCTCGCGTCTCGCGTGGCGACCGTTCGCTATCACTGCGCACGAATGTATCAACTGTCGGCTGTGCGTGGGAACCTGTCCGGTCGATGCCATCACGGTGCCGCGTCCGGCACTGAGCGACACCGCGCGGAGCGGGTTATTCCGGCGTTTCGTCCTGATGCTGATGCTGGCGCCTCTGGTGGTGGCGGGCTGCGTCGCCGCAGGTTGGCTGCTCGGTGCGCAAGCGGCGCGCGCGCATCCGTCTGTGATCGTCGCAGAGCGGTTGGCACAAACGCCCGAGTCCGAGATGGACCTGCATCCCGAGATCGAAGCGTTCAAACGGACCGGGCGCACGCCGGAACAGGCTGCGGCTGAGGCCGCCGTGACGGTCGCGCGCTTCCGGCGCGGCTGCGCGTGGGCGGGCGTATTCGTGGGCGCGATCATGGCGTTGCGCCTGTTGGGCATGACGCGCTTGCAGCGCCGGACGCTGCACGAGGCCGACCGCGAGCGCTGCATTGTGTGCGGCCGCTGCTTCGCGGCTTGTCCGAAGAATGTTCAACGTTCAACTTCCAACGCTCAACTTTCAAATCAAAAAGGGGATACATGATGAAACAGAGATTCGGGATCGGAGTGGTTTTGCTGATGGCGACGATGACGGCGTTTGGTGCAGAGCTGACGGCGTTGCCGACGGACGGCAAAGAGTGGTTCAGCAATCCGCTGACGTGGCGTTTCCAGTCGGGAGAGATTGTGAACCCCTCTACCAACGGGCACGGCATCGCCGTGTATGAGGCGGCACCGCTCGCCGCCGATGTCACGGTCGAGGCGCTCTTCACGCCGCAAAAGGCACAGAGTATCGGATGGGATGTCGCTGCGGTGGCGATCGTAGCGGATGATCAAAACTTCTGGCATTTGGCGCTGGTGCAGATGCCGCCGGAGCACAACCTGCGGCCGATGGTGGAGCTGTGCGAGATGCGCGACGGCGAGTGGTTGGCGCAGCACAACCTGAAAATGGAGATCAATGAAGCGCCAGCGGTGCCGTGGGTGTTTGGCCAGCCGCACCGCCTGCGAATCAGCATGGATGCGAAGGGCGTCACCGGCACGATCCTCGCACCGGACGGGCGCTTGATCCTGCGTCGACGCTTTGCCTTCACGGCGGCGGCGGTGCGCGCCGGCCGTCCCGCGTTGCGAGTGTCGGGCATTGCCGGTGCTTTCAAGGAGGTGCGTGCGTCATGGTCGCAGCCCGTGGCTGAGAAGGTTGCGGCGCCGCAGCCGATCCCGCCGTTCGAGGTGGCGAACGGCGTGTCCGACGTGCGGGACGAGGCGACCGGATTTTTCCGCGTGGTCAAAAAGCCGGACGGACGCTGGTGGGCGATCGACCCGCTGGGGCGCGGTCTGGTGCTGCTGGGCGTGGATCACGTTTCCTATCACGGTCACTGGTGTGAGAAGCTGGGCTACGCGCCCTATGGCCGTAAAAACAAGGAGAAGTATGCCGATCAGGCCGAGTGGGAACAAGAGACGCTAGGCCGCCTGAAGCAGTGGGGGTTCAATATGCTCGGGGCGGGCTGTTCGCATGGACTCAAGCACCGCGGGCTGATACACACCGAGTTTCTCAATATCGGTTCGCACTTGGCGACGCTGGATGACGAGTATGAGATCACGCCGAACGAACGGCGTCCGTGCTCGGCCTTCCCGAATGTCTTTCATCCGGAGTTCGAGGCTTACTGCCAGTATGTGGCGCGGACCCGCTGTTTGCCGCACCGCGACGATCCTTGGCTGTTCGGCTACTTCATCGACAACGAACTGGCGTGGTGGGGACGCGGTGCGCAGGATACCGGTCTTTTCGACGCTACAATGAAAAAAGGCCGGGAGCATACGGCCAAGCGCGCATTGGTGGCGTTGATGTCCGCGCGTTTCGGCGGCAAGATCGCAGACTTCAACGCGGCGTTCGGCACACAGGCCAAGAACTTTGACGAGCTACTCGGTTTTGAGCAGTTGCCGCATCCGACCGATGCAGCGCGCGCGGCGAAACTGGCGTTTCTGGTACACACGGCAGAGCGCTATTTCTCCCTCACGGCGCGCGCGATCCGCGCGGTCGATCCGAACCACTTGGTGTTGGGCGCACGTTTTGCCGGCACGGGCGGTGCGCATCCCGAGGTGTGGAAGGTTGCGGGTAAGTTCTGTGATGTCGTGACCTTCAATGTCTATCCAATGGCGGATATCGATGAAGGGCGCGTCTACACGCATCTGGGGCGGGGGGGCGAGCCGGTGTCCGAGCACTTCCAGAAGTTCTACGACTATGTCCGGCGGCCGATGCTGATTACCGAGTGGTCGTTCCCCGCGCTCGATGCTGGCGTGCCGAGCGTACACGGCGCGGGACAGCGTTTCCGTACACAGGCTGAGCGCACGCGGGCGACGAGCCTTTTCGCGCGCACGATGCTGAGCCTGCCGTTCCTGCTGGGCTACGACTATTTCATGTGGGTGGATCAGCCTGCGCTGGGCATCAGCACGCCCTTTCCGGAGGACTCCAACTACGGGCTCGTGACCGAGGATGGCGTGCCGCATCCGCTGATTACCGAGATGTTCACGGGGTTGCACCGCGAGGCAGCGGCATGGCGTTTTCGTCCGGAGCCCGCGCCCAAGACGATCACGCGCCCGCCGTCGCAACCGCCGCTGCAGGTGGCGCGTCGCGGTCGTGTCGGCGAGGTGCCCGCGACATTCACGCGCGAGGGCGACGCCTTCCGCGCAAGCAATGGACGCATCACGCTGAGCGGGCGCGTGGGCGGTCGACGGATGGTGGAGAGCGTGACGCTGGACGGCAACGAGACGCCATTCGGCAACTACACGGCCATGCTGCTGACGCTTGACGCGGGCGGACAGCCCCGCTGGACCGACATCCACACCGTGCGCACGGTGGAGGGGCGGGTCGAGGAAGGCATTGCCGTAATCGAGATCACTGGCGACGGGGCGCACAGTGGCGACCGCATGGCAACCACGCATCGGCTCTATCTGCCGCCGGGCGTACCGTGGTTTGTCGCGGAGGTGGTCAGTGCGCACAACACGGGAGAGCGCCCGTTGCAACTCAAGGGTTTCTATTTCCGTCTCTACAACGAATTCCGCAAGACACCGGAGAAGCTGCCGCCCAATCTGTGGGGCGTGCCGCCTTCAGGCTGCTGGATGGAAGCGGAGAGCGGTCGGTTTTTCGGTGCCGTCGCACCGATGAACGCGGGGGTGGGCGTCCATTTTTGGCTCAATCCACAGGGAGGGCAGCATCCCGACGCACGGCTGGAACTGAAAGAGGCGGTGACGGTCGCGCCGGGCGAGAGCTTTGTTCTGCAGCAGCCGGCCTACGTGATTGCGCTGACCGGCCAGGGCGACAGTCGCGTGTGGCTGGAAACTGCCACGAAGTTAGGCACGCTGATGCAGTAGTGCATTGGTGTAATGCAATGAACGCAAATGACATCAAGAAAGCGAAGAAGATCAAAGGATGCTTAGTGGCAATCGCTACAGGGCTAGGACTTCTTGCCTTGCTGGCGCTGTTCTACCCCAGAAACGATACGCTAATGGTGCGTTGTGTCTCTGCGGCAACCTGTCTTGCGGCCGCAGTTATGTGGCTTTTGCCAACACTGCCGCGACTGACATTCTCACGCTGTCTCGATATACTCGTCGCAATAAATATCCTGTTGCTGATCGGGTGGGGACAGATTGAGAGGGTCCTCTATCGTGTAAAATGGCACACGATATATGAAGAGGTCGGTCGCATGTCGAAGGCATCCTCTTTTGACTTCGTTCTATTCGAGGCCACTTTGAGCCAGACTCTACGCAGCGGAATGATACTCTGGATTGGTGTTGGGGCTATCTGGTTGCTCAACACTCTTGCTCTGATGTATTTGGCACAAACCTTGAAAGGCAAAGAGGCGAACCAGTCGCATGAGTGTACGCGCAACTAGCCCGGCCACGATTTATACTGCACGAGCGGCATGAAACAAAGCCATGACTTTCCGTGTTCTGTGTTCCGTGGTTAAGCAATCGATCCCGATTTGGATGAAACCATGAAACTGAAACTTCATGAAAGGCAGGGGCATCTTGGTGTTCTTACCTTGACGGTTCCAGCCCGGCCCCAGGGCGGCGCTCCGCTTGCCCTGGGCTAAGGTGATGCCGCCCCTTCGGGGCTTGGGCTTCGCGCGCAGCGGAAAAAACGCTCAACGTTCAACGCTCAACGTTCAATTTTCAGCGGTGGGGACGCCTGCTCCCGACTGCGCACACACAAACCACGCACTAAACTCGCATACCCCCTGTCACTAACCGATTACCCAAATCTCACAAAAACCCGTCACAAAAACCGGTTGCGGCCATGGTCTGAAAAGGGTATGATCCGGGGCAGATCGTTCACGGTGAACGTTCCAGCCTGAGCAATGAACGCAAACGCATGAGATAGAAAAGACCCCTCGACACGCTGATTTTTGCGCTTTCGCGCATGACGCTTCGCTAGAAAGACCGGCAGTTTTACCAAGAAGCGGGATGCACGGGGACGCGCCCTCGTGGCGCGGCCCCGTCCCCGGGCTTCTTGGTGGGTGCTTGCCGGTACCTCTAGCGAGGCGCGGAGCGGGGTGCGCGCCCTTTCCGTGCGAGAGGGGGAAGGAACTCCGTCAATGAAAGGTCTTGCCGCATTCCGGTGCGCCGCCGTTTTTCTGGCGGCTGCCGCCCTCCTGGTGTCCGGCGCGGACATCGTCAGCACGGCGGTCCCGCCGCCCGTCTCCGCCGACACCGAGAGATGCGTCCACCTCGCCGTGCCGCCGCTGGCCGGCAAGGACTTCATCAAGGTCTCGATGTCTTTCAACGCCTCGCCGTCCAACAGCCTCTCGGTCGCCTTCGGCGCGGACGCGGACGGCGACGGCCGGCTCTCGCTGCGCGAGCAGGCGGCCGGGCTGGGCTGGGACAACGGCGCCTGGTTCGTCCGGCGTCCGGGCGCGTCCGCGTGGGAGCGGCTGGAGGAGGCGGGCGCGGCGGGGCCGCGCCTGCTGGAGGCCGTGCTGTGGCTGCGCTCCGCGACATCCGGCCCGCGCCTCGTCCTGTCGGTCGACGGGACGCCCGCCGCGTGCGGCGCGCGGGCGGCCGGCTGGGTGCCGCTCTCCGCGCTGGAGAACGGGACGGTGCGCGTGACCGCGCGCGGGCACGGCGTGGAGGGCGCGGCCGAGGTCGCCGCGGGCGCCGACGGCATCGTTCTGACGATCAAGTAAGGGAGGGGATGCCGTGGACGCCATCAAAATCTTTTCACTCCTGAACGAAGAGGCGCTGCTCCGCGCGCGGCATCTCATCGTCTGCGCGTGCTGCCTGTTCCTGGCCGCGGCCGCGCTCCTGCCCGCCGCGTGCGGCGCGCTCCGGCATCTCCTCGCGGAGAC
>Ga0209407_1001439_pt1 | contig 24851 bp, 23 predicted proteins | sample AD_JPNHG3_MetaG_FD_184410 | JGI IMG/M metagenome (GOLD analysis project Ga0209407, IMG submission 184410) | Active sludge microbial communities of municipal wastewater-treating anaerobic digesters from Japan - AD_JPNHG3_MetaG (SPAdes) (version 2) | ecosystem: Engineered > Bioreactor > Anaerobic... | reverse complement strand
CGGGGACTAAAAATACGTATCAGCAATATTGAATTTGCCTTTGACAGTGCAAAGCTAACCGGCAAAGCGTTTCCCATTTTAAATAGGGTTGTGGAGATATTAAATAAATATGAAAAATACAATGTTGTGATTGAAGGGCATACTGATGACATTGGCGAGGAGAAGTATAATTTAAAGCTGTCCGAGGACAGGGCAAAATCGGTAATGGATTATCTTGTCAGCAAAGGGATTGATAAGAAGCGATTGACCTCACGCGGTATGGGCGAAACATCACCATTTTTGCCCAACACCAGCGTTGAAAACAGACGGCGTAATCGCAGGGTTGAATTTTTGTTGCTGAAACCTGATACTATGGTTCAGGAACAATGATACAATGGCAGGGTTGATAGTTTTTTCGGATATTGACGGAACCATACTTGATGTAAAAAGGTATTCGTTTGAAGATTCGCTGCGGGCAATACAAAGGCTTATTGGCATGGATATCCCTCTTATTATGGTATCCAGCAAGACGCATTCTGAAATAATGAAGCTGCACGGTGCACTGGGTTTACACCATCCCTTTGTTTTTGAAAACGGTGCAGGTATTGGTTTTGCTGATGGCAGCTATATATTGCTGGGGAAAGATATACAGGAACTATCGAACCATAAAACCATAATACGTGCCATGGTAAAGAATTGTATATGGGTTGACGACATTCCGGTTCAGGAACTATCGCTCTATACCGGGCTATCACATGATGATGTTACCCTTATGCTCCAGCGGAAGGCATCTTTGTTGTTTATGGCAGAACAATTGCCAACAACCATTACGGACATCAATAGCAGTATTGCTGAGTATGGCATTGCCATCACAACAGGAGGGAAGTTTTTTACCGTGCAGGATAGCCGGGTTGATAAGGGCAGGGCAGTACAGTACATTAAAAACCTTTTTCAAAATAGATATAATGATATGTATACCATTGGGATAGGTGATGGCTATAACGATATCGATATGTTCAATGCTGTTGATGAGGCATATTTTGTTGGCGATGATACGCTATTTATCAGCATTCAGGGACAGTGCAATAAGGTTACAATGACACAGCGAAAAGGTCCCGATGGGTTTTCTGATATCATAAATATGATAACGCAACCTAATCGCTGACCTGAACATGCTGCTCTACATAGCTATCAAATTCTTCACGTGTCATTTTGTCCTTGTACAACTGCCATAAAACTTCTTTTAATTCGTCTAATGTTTCAAACTTAGCGCCGTCAAGTTTATAATGTGCCATACGTCATGTCCCTGCCAGCAAAAATTATTCTGATTTATCCTGATTGATCAGAATTAGTTCTTTACAATCACGGGGTCACTATAAAATTTAGCACAAAATATTCCATAAAAAAATATTTGAAATATTCTTGATAACTTTTTATTGTATGATGGGATTAAAGAATGAAAAGATATATAACAATAAATATTTTACTATTAGTATTTCTATGTGCGATAGTTACCGGTGGATTATGTCAAACATTATATATTGATGACACCTTCACGTTTTCTGAAGCGGGATTGCACCTTGACTATTTAACCGGGGTTGATCCCTCCACAGGAATAGATGAAATTGTTAAACGATACAACAATCATGAATTTAAACCATCACCATCAGTGCATCCCTCATTTGGCTATTCAACACAGTGTTTATGGCTTAGCCTTACAGTAACCAATACCACATCGCTGCCTGTGCAGTGGTTGCTGGAGTATGATTATCCGCTTATCGATGACATTACCCTGTACATTCCCCATGACCATTCTTTCACTGCAATACAGACAGGCGACAGGCTGCCATTTTCACACAGGCAAATTCCCTACCGTACCTTTGTATTCCCGATAGTGCAGAAGCCGGGTACAACCACCTATTTTATGCGGGTACAGTCGCAGGGCTCGCTGGTCGTAGCTTTAAAAGCGTGGACTCCACACGCTTTTGAAGAAATGAGGAATAAAACGCTACCTTTTATCTGGATGCACTATGGTTTGATGATTGCGCTCTTTTTCTATAACCTGTTTTTATTTATAACGGTGCGGGATAAAAGCTTTTTATACCTTGTATTATTTATTGTTGGAATTACCCTTTTCGCAATGGCAAATAATGGTATTGCTGCACAATACCTATGGCCGGAAAGTCCATGGTGGGGGAATGTGTGCCATCCCTTTTTTATCTTTTTTGCAATGGTTGGAATAGTTTTATTTACACGGGAGTTCTTAAATTTACCGGTTGTAATCCCTGTACTGGGCACAGTTTTACTTATAATGGCAATTGTAACGGCTATGGGTGGTATTATCCCCTTTGTGGCGCCTTACTATTATGCAACGCAGATTTCTGTTTTAATGGCAGCTATTGAAGCTGTTATTGTCATTACAGCGGGGATTGTTGCACAGATTAAAAAAGTAAGGGAAGCTCTGTATTTTAATGTGGCTACGTTAAGCTTTGTAGCAGGTGTCATTTTAATAGTATTGCGCTCGTTTGGTGTTTTAGGGGATAACTTCTTTACCGCATGGGGGTATCAGTTAGGCTCCTCGGCAATGGTTATATTGTTTTCATTGGGGATTGCGGATAAGGTTAACGCCTGGCGTAAGGATAAGGAGCGTGCTCTGTCACAGCTTGCAACCTCAGAGGCAAAGTACCGTACCCTGGTTGAAAATGCTCATGATGGCATCATGCTTGTTCAGGACTGGAACATAGTATATAGTAACCATGCACTTGCACGGATGCTGGGATATACCGTGGAAGAATTGTTAAATAAGAATATCAATGTTATCACTGCTGACTCATCGTTGGGGCGGGAAGTATTAATACAATATGAAAACAGGATGCTTGGTAAAGCAGCCAGGTTGCAGTATGAAGCGCAGTTGAAGCGTAAAACAGGTGCCGTTATGGATGTATTGATCTCAGCACAGAAGGTTATACTGGATGGTATAACTACAAGCATTGCTATCATTACCGATATATCTTCCTTAAAAGAGGCTCACTACACAATACAACAGCAATACGAAGAGATACAATCACAGTATGAAGAACTGGAAGCAATGAATGAAGAGATGGTACGCACGCACTATGAACTTACTGAAGCCACCCATAATTTAGAGGAGGAGAAAGAGCGTCTCCATGCTACCCTGCGATCTATATATGATGCCGTTATTGCAACAGATATACAGGGAAAAATCATTATTATCAATGCGCGCGCTGAGCAACTTTTAGGGAATATAAGTACTGAAGTCATAGGGAATCAGTTTGTTACTGTATTTCCCCTGCGGTACACTACCATGGAAGAATTTAAAAATCCTGTGAATGAGATATTACGCTATGGGTCGCTTCATACTGCTGGAGAACCACTGGTGTTGCAGTTACATACAAAAGAAATTATTGTGGAGCTATCGGGTGCCCCCATCTATGTGGAAGGAAAGATCATTGGGACTGTCATAGTACTGCATGATATTACCCAGCAGTACTGGATGGAAAAAGAGATGCACAAAATAAGTAAATTAGAATCACTCAGTATTTTAGCAGGTGGCATTGCTCATGATTTTAATAATCTATTGACTGCTATTATTGGAAATTTATCAATTCTTGGAATGAAGCTGTCCGAGAATACAGTATATCAAAAATATATTGAAAGGATTGAAAATGCCGCTCAACGCGCTGTTGATCTTACTAAGCAGCTTTTAACCTTTTCAAAAGGTGGCGAGCCAATAAAAGCGGTTGCTTCACTGGAACAGTTGATTACCGATACAGCACAGTTTGTTTTTTCAGGCTCAAATGTACGGTGCCATCTTGATATTCAGCCTGAACTATGGAACTGCGAAATAGATGCCGGGCAGATGGGTCAGGTTTTTCAAAACATCATGATAAATGCCATGCAATCCATGCCGCAGGGTGGCATTGTTACAATTAAAGCATATAATTATGTCTACGATGGCAAAGCCCAGATACCACTTTTACCAGGGGATTATATTGCCATAACCATTAAGGATGAAGGTATAGGTATACCAGAAGAAAATTTGTCCAAAATATTTGATCCATTTTTTACCACAAAAGAGCACGGCAGCGGATTGGGACTTGCAACAAGCTATTCTATAATCAAGCGGCATGGAGGTTATATTGAGGTTACTTCCGATGTAGGGAAAGGTTCGGAATTTATTATCTATTTGCATGCAACCCATGAAACAAATGAAGAAAAAAAGGAAGGATCGGCAATCATTAATTCATATGAAGGTAAAATTTTATTGATGGATGATGATTTTACCATCTATGAGGTAGTTTCACATATGCTGGATATGTACGGATTTACAGTTGATTGGGTAGAATCTGGTGAAAAAGCAATTGCTCAGTATAAAAAATCGTTAGATGAAAAAAGGCCCTATGATATCATCATCATGGATTTAACGGTGCCCGGCGCTATGGGAGGAGCGCAGGCTACAAAAGAAATTCTAAGGATTAATCCTGATGCAAAGGTTATCGTATCAAGCGGTTATTCCAATGATCCAATAATGTCCCATTACAAAGAATATGGATTTAAAGGCGTTATTGCCAAACCATACCGCATAGAAGAGATCATGAATGTAATAAATGATCTCATGAAGCAGTAACAATTGTATGCAATCCATCCGATAACTATAGTGTACAACGGCAGTTATCATTTTTACTGGCGATAGTTTTAGAGGATAAAGGTATAGTATGATGAACTATCGCACACAGGTAAATAAAACATTGTGGGATAGGAACACAGTATGAAAAAACAATGCATTGTATTTATTGGTATTGCAGCCTTACTGACAATAAATGCCTCGGTGGTAAAACAAAAACAATCGGATTCTGCAAAGGTAAAGGAGCAGTACAGCAATGACATAAAGAGGAAAGAAGATATCCAGAAAAAGATATATGATTTAATGAAAGAGATCAATGCACATGCAGGCGGTGATGCATTGATAGTGCCGGTTGATCCTGAGAAGGCAGACAATGTTGTTGACCATGATGACTATCAAAAAAAAGAAGCAGGTGAAAAAAAGGCTGATGACAAAAAAACTGATGATACAGCATTGATAGCACCAACAAAAGGCAAAACCACAAGCAAATATGGATACCGGCAGAATCCTGTTACCAAAAAATATGCATTCCACAAGGGGATTGATATTGCTGCACCAAAGGGTACAAAGGTTGTAGCAAGTGCTGGTGGCGTTGTTGCAACATCAAACTATTTAAACAATGGGTATGGCAATTGTGTTATTATTGAGCATGCAAACAACGTAAAAACACTCTATGCACATCTTGCGCAGAGAACAGTAGCTGCTGGCGATACAGTCATTCAGGGACAAAAGATTGGGACGGTAGGTGCTACAGGAAGGGCTACCGGCCCGCATCTGCACTATGAGGTATATAAAGGCGGAAAATCAATAAATCCTGAGGATCTGGTACACTACTAAGAAGGTGTGTTGATTATATGAATAAAAAAGCGTGTATACTGGGTGCCACCGGGTTGGTAGGTGGGGAATTACTTTCTTTACTACTCCATGATGATTATTATGCACATATCACTATCATCGTACGAAAAAAGATTGCAATACCTTCACAAAAGGTTGCTGTCATTGTTACTGATTTTGCCAATCTGGAAGATGCGTCAGAAGCATTTCAAGTTGATGATGTATTTTGCTGTCTTGGTACCACCATGAAAAAAGCAGGCTCAAAGGATGCCTTCAAACAGGTAGATTATGAGTATGTGCTGAAAGCTGCAGCAATTGCCCATAAACAGGGTGCACAACAATTTTTAGTTATAAGCGCTGTTGGTGCCAACCCCCATGCTTATGCATTTTACAACAGGATAAAAGGGTTGATGAAGAAGGATGTGTCATCAATCCCCCTGCAGACAATTCACATTTTCAGGCCTTCGCTTTTAGTGGGTAAAAGGCAGGAGAAGCGCCTGCTTGAGGATATAGCCCGATTGTTTGCAAAGCCCATGCAGTTTTTGCTAAAAGGAAGCTTTGCAAAGTATGCCCCTGTCGAAGCCCGTACTGTTGCAGAAGCAATGGCTGGTGCAGCAAAGTTGAATACGAAAGGAGTTCATATCCACGAAGCATTATAGGCGATAGTTATTGTGCAGGTGCTTTTTTGTTGCATAAAAATATTGTTACTGTAGTGATGAATGATGGCAGTGTTGCCATTCATGAGTGACAGAGATATAGCCGCATGAGATGGAGAAAGCGGTTTTTTATTTTTACAGTGCATTAATGTATTGACGAACATACAGGCATAATTGTTATCCCTCCACATTGAACTGTTATAGAGTAACTATCGTACACAAATAATTATTAATTATTGGAGGATTGTATGACGGGTAATGACATTAAAACAGTATTGATCATTGGGTCGGGTACCATGGGACAGCAGATTGGTTTTGTGTGTGCCCTCCATGGATGTCATGTGCACATGTACGATGTCCACGAAGAAGCATTGAAGAGTGCACAGAATAGGCTGACACAGTTAGCACAGTGGTTTGAAAAGCATACTGTTAAAAATACTACTAATGCTCTGTCCCTTATACGCTATTATACTGATCCACAACAGGCTGCTATTGATGTTGATTTTGTCAGCGAATCAGTGCCCGAAAACCCAGAATTAAAAGCTAAAGTTTTTTCAACATTTCATGCACTGTGCCGTGAGCAAACAATATTTACCACCAATACCTCATCGCTTGTTCCATCACAGATTGCTGCCGCTACAGGAAGGCCCGACAGATTTTTAGCATTTCACTTCCATGATATCAGGACCACAAAGATAGTTGATGTTATGCCGCATGCGGGAACCTCGCAAGAGGTAATCAATGCAACTGTTGAATTTGCAAAAAAAATAGGTCAGATACCAATCGTTCTTAAAAAAGAAAACAATGGCTATGTTTTTAATACCATGCTCATGACATTACTTGCCTCGGCATTGACCCTGGCTTCTAATGGTGTGGCTGATATCCATGATATTGATAAAAGCTTTATGGGCGTTATGGGCACACCAATTGGACCATTTGGTATTATGGATAGCATCGGATTGGATACGGTACATGAAATTACAAAATACTGGGCAGATTTGCTTGATGACAAACAGGGCAAAAAAAATGCTGCATTGTTACAGCAGTATGTTGAAAAAGGCTTATTAGGCACTAAAACCAACAAAGGTTTTTACACCTATCCGCATCCAGAATTTTCCAAACCGGATTTTTTGCAGTAATGGCTTGTAATGTTTGATTTTGTTGAGCCCTCTATAGCTGTGCCCAGCAAGAGTACACGGCAATTTTTGGCGATAGTAACTCTTGAATGAAATTAGCAGTGCATAGTAGTTTTATTGTGATGAAACAAAAAATAGTATTGTTTATTCCATGATTTTGTGATGCTATGGCAATGGTGATAGAATGTCACTGATAGGTATGGTATGCGATTTGAAATACTACAACACGATAGCAATTGCAATGCACGTCTGGGGCGGATACACACTCCTCATGGGATGGTGCATACACCGGTATTCATGCCTGTTGCCACGCGCGGAGCAATTCGTGCATTGACATTCCGTGACATTGAAGAATTAGGCTTTGAGATAGTTCTTTCAAATACCTACCATATGTACATACGCCCCGGCACCAATCTTTTACAAAAAGCGGGCGGGTTGCATAATTTCATGAACTATCACAAACCTCTATTAACTGACTCAGGGGGATTCCAGGTTTTTTCACTGGCTGACTTACGGAAGGTGCACCAGGATGGCGTTGAATTTCAATCACATATTGATGGCTCAAAGCATTTTTTTACTCCTGAGAAGGTGCTGGATATTCAAAGGATTATAGGTTCAGATATCATGATGGTGCTGGATGAATGTGTTGCCTATCCTGCTGACTATCAAACAGCTAAAACAGCAGTAGACAGAACAGTGCAGTGGGCTGGACGGTCATACGAATACTGGCATAACAATTTTGATATTGAAGCACAGGCTCTTTTTGCCATAGTACAGGGTGGGGTGTATCCTGATTTGCGGTTACAGTGCTCAACTGAATTGCAACAGTATAACTTTTCAGGATTTGCTGTTGGAGGACTTTCAGTAGGCGAACCAAAATCTCAATATAGTGACATTACTGCTGTAACAGTGCCGGCGCTGCCATGGGATAAGCCGCGCTATATGATGGGAGTTGGCAGCCCACTCGAAATTCTTGAAGCAATCAGGTATGGTGTTGATATGTTTGATTGTGTTATGCCAACTCGAATAGCACGCAATGGTACGCTTTTTACTACTAACGGCAGGATAAACATAAAGTCAGGTATCTATGCTGAAGATTTTAATCCGTTAGATGAACATTGTCATTGTTATGTGTGTAAAACATTTACACGTGCATATTTGCGCCATATTTATAAAATGAATGAAATAGCTTCTCTGATTTATAATACCTATCATAACCTTTATTTTATGAAATATTTTATGGATACCATACAGAAAAGTATAGCAAACAATCAATTTATGGATGAATATAACCGATGGAAGAAAATATATAACAATAGTGAAATAAATACTATGTAAATAGTAAAACAACAGGATAATAACCTGAATCAAAAGTAAATTTTTCTGGAATTATTATTGTGTATAAATAAAAAAAATTATTTACAAAACAAAAAAAATAAAATATCTTGACATTTTGCTTTTGTTATTATAGTATTTAGTTTCAATACCATGCAAGCATTACTTTTGGGAGTAGAATGTCTATGGATATTACGAAAAGAACGAGAGGTGACGTTGTTATACTTGATATTTCTGGTGAGATTGATCTTTACAACGCCCCGGAAATTAAAGATATAATAAATGGGCTCATTGAAGAAAAAAAATTTAATGTAATCATTAACCTTGAAAAAGTAACATATATTGATTCGTCGGGTATTGGTGCTTTAATTTCAAGCTTATCAAATCTAAAAAAATATCAGGGTGGTTTAAAAATAATTAATGTTTTTGCTTCGGTTCGGAAAGTTTTTGAACTGACTAAACTTACGTCGTTTTTTGAAATATATGATTCTGAAGAAGTAGCTATTGAATCATTTAATAAACGGTAATGCCTTGCAAAGTAAATGGTCGTGTATTCAAAAAAATTACCCATGGCCGGCATGACAATGTGTTGGCATGTCATTCTGAACGGAGTGAAGAATCTCGTCGTTGTATAAAAGAATAGATTCTTCGGGACTGCGTCCCTCAGAGTGACAATGCTGGGAAGGTCATCCTGAACCATATTTGCATCACTTTGTATTCATTAATTGATAAGCATTTGATTAATAAAGAGTATTATACATTAGAAAAATGAAAGAGGTGTACTATGAGATCACAATATCATATCAGTGTTATTGCGCTATTGTCAGCTCTTGTGCTGATGACTGCCTGCTTTGAAAAGTTGCCAGTTAAGGAGCTATCGCTTGCAAAAAATGCTATCAGTGATGCTGAAGCAGTGAAAGCCCCCTACTATGCCAAAGATGAATACAATCAGGCAAAAGACTTGCTTGTAGCAGCCCACGATAATGTAAAAAATGAAGAGTATGATAAGGCACAGCAAAATGCAATTGAAGCACAAAAGAAAGCCAGAGAAGCATATGATAAAGCTATTCCATTGCTTGCCAAAGATACTCTTGATATAGCTACCAAGAGCGTTGAAGCTGCTGATAATGTGTATGCAGGTGTTCTTGCAAAGGATGATTTTGCCAAAGCCAATGAAATGTTGCAGGAAGCAAACAAAAACTATGAAAATAAAAATTATTTAGCTACCTACAAAGCTGCTCTGGATGCAGATATGTATGCCAAGAATGCACGCAATGTTGCATTGAGCCAGAAAGAAACTTTAGCTGATTCAATCAAGGAAGTCAACATTATTATAGCACAGGCTGAGAGCTATAATGCTAACCAGTATGCTCCTGAAAAATTAAAACTTGCAAAGGAGCAGTCCCAGGTAGCGCGTAGTGCTTATGATGCAGAAGAGCTCAAGAAAGGTTTTTCAGCCATTGAAGTTGCCAAGCTCAATGCCGATGAAGCATATTTTGCATCATTAAAGGCTACTGCAGCTAAGAAAATTGATGAAGCACAGGGAGCAATAGTAGCAGCAAAAGCTACCGAACAGGCAAAACAATCTCCAGACGATATTAAAGCAGCAGAAGAATCGCTTTCTAATGCAAAAACTTTATTTAATGATGCAAAATATAAAGAATCAATAATTGCCTCCGGTGAGGCAATTACAATTGCAAATTCAGTATCAGCAAAAAAAGTAGCCGTGGCTCCGGTCATTGAAAGCGAGGTAACACCGGAAGGTAAAAAAGAAGTGCAATCAGAAACTCAGAAGGAAGCATTGCAGAAAAAAGTAGAAGAAGAAACCGAATACACCATGTATAAGGTAAAATATAATCCCGAAAAAAGAGATTGTTTATGGCGGATAGCTGTAAAATTTTACAATGATGGATTTAAATGGAAATTAATATATGAAGCAAATAAAGATTTAGTAAAAGATCCCAATCTTATTAAGCCAGGCTGGGTTTTGAAGATACCCAAAACTGCCACAAAGCTTGCACAGCCGAAAAAGGAAGGCGTTAACGAGCAGACAGCAGTTAAGGAAGATGAGGCACCAACTACTGAATTGAAGATGAAAACTCAGGAATAAATTAAAGAAAGGGGTGTTTGCGACACCCCTTTTTAATGTCATTTTTGTTTTGATTCATCCCACAATGCATCCAGTTCACTTAACGGTGTTTGAGCAATATCTTTGTTCATTTCATTTAATCGTTGTTCAATATAGTGGAATCGTTTTGTAAACTTTGCAATAGTGTGTTGTAAAGCTTCTTCAGGGTTTATTTCCAGATGGCGTGCAATGTTAACAATGGTGAAAAAAATATCGCCAATTTCATCTTTTAATGCTTCTTTATTTTCTTTATTTTTTTGCAATTCTACGGCAAACTCATTCACTTCTTCATTCAGTTTTGCTATAATATCATGTAACTTTTCCCAATCAAAGCCAACGCGCGCTACCTTCTGCTGAACGCGATATGCTTTTAGTAAAGCTGGTAGATGGTAGGGAACGCCATCGAGCAGTGACTGACCGCTATTTTTTTCCAGCTTTTTTATCTTTTCCCAGCGGTTTATAACTTCATATTTATCGTTTGCAGTTTCATTCCCAAATACATGAGGATGACGGCGGATTAATTTTTGAATGATACTATTCGCAATATCATCAATATCAAATAAATCATGTTCGCTGGCAATCTGTGCATGAGCATAAACCTGGTATAACAAATCCCCCAGTTCCTCTTTAAGATTATCAATATCTCCATGTTCAATGGCCTGATATACCTCATAGGCTTCTTCAATAAGATAAGATTTGAGTGTGTCAGAGGTCTGTGCCTTATCCCATGCGCATCCATGTTCACTGCGTAATATGCCTGCAATTTCTTTTAAATGATATAATGGTGATTGTGACATGATTGTAATCCTTCATAATAATTTTTTTAACTTTTCTATACCGATACTGATACTGATCATCATACATTGTGACAATAGTCTACTTATAAAAAATGTATTGACCACTATTTTAGACATAGTATACCACACCAAAAAAAGAAAAATTTTTTTAGGTTGACATCATTTTATAATTGTGAACATACGCACTATGTGGCATACATGATTATGTAAATATAGATTACAATTCTATCAATGAGGTACATTCATGGCATTGCATAAATTTTTAAAGGATGCTGACCCTGAAGTATTTTCTATCTTGCAAAAGGAAAACATGCGTCAGGAAAATTCTTTGATACTTATAGCATCAGAAAATTATACGTCACAAGCAGTACTGGAAGCATCATCCTGCACAATGACCAATAAATATGCGGAAGGATATCCCGGAAAGCGCTATTACAATGGCTGTCAGTTTGTCGATGAGATGGAACGTTTAGCTATTGAACGAATAAAAAAAATTTTTAACGCAGATGTTGCCAATGTGCAGCCACACAGTGGTACGCAGGCAAACATGGCTGTGCTCATGGCACTGCTTGAGCCGGGCAATACCATAATGGGTATGAACCTATCACATGGCGGGCACCTATCGCATGGTTCGCCTGTTAATTTTTCGGGTATATACTTTAAAGTGGTTTCTTATGGCGTTACAAAGGATACTCAACGTATTAACTATGATGAGGCATACAGCGTTGCAAAAGAACATAAGCCAAAAATAATCATTGCAGGAGCATCGGCTTATCCACGCACCATTGACTGGAATAAGTTCAGGGAAATAGCTGATGAAGTAGGCGCAGTGCTGTTAACAGATATTGCTCATATAGCAGGGTTGGTTGCCACGGGGCATCATCCATCGCCAGTGCCTGTTGCAGACTTTGTTACCATGACCACGCATAAAACCCTGCGAGGACCGCGCGGTGGAATCATCCTGACAAAGCAAAAGTATGAAGGCATGATGAACAAATATATCTTCCCTGGCATACAGGGAGGACCTTTAATGAATACTATCGCCGCAAAAGCTGTTGCATTTGGTGAAGCACTGCAGCCTTCATTTAAGGATTATTCAGCAAAGGTTATTGCAAATGCACAGGCGCTTGCCCGGACATTGCTATCACGAGGTCTTCATCTGGTATCAGGAGGTACCGATAATCATCTCATGCTGGTAGACCTCCACAACAAAAATTTGACAGGGAAAGATGTGGCTAACCGGCTGGAGGAAGCAGGAATAACCTGTAATAAAAATGGTGTGCCGTTTGATGATAAGTCCCCTATGATTACCAGTGGTATTAGATTGGGGAGCCCGGCATTAACAACACGAGGGCTTAATGAAGATGATTTTAAGCACATTGGAAATCTCATTTGCGATATTATTGACAATATGAATGATGACAAAGTATTGCAGCGTGTACAAGCGCAGGTGCAGGAGTTATGCAAACACTATCCTACTGACTTCTTACGTCTGGAGCCACGCTAAATATAGTTCTTGACTATAATAAGAACACTGTGTATTACACCAGTATATAAAGTAATCAGGAGGAACGTTATGAAAAGATTAATTGGCGTTATTATGATATGTTTGATAGCTGTTGTGGGATGTAAAAAAGAAAAGAAATATACTGTTGCGCGGGAAGGTCTGGTAAATTTAATTTCAGGCGATGTTGTTCTGGTGGTGAATGGTGCTGAGAGCAAAGCTCAAATAGGTGATGCTATTAAAGAAGGGATGATCATTAAAACTGTTGGTCCAAAGTCAATTGCCGAGATATATTTTGGCGAAAATGCAGTGAAGATTTTAGGTGACACGGTTATCAAGATTGAAAAATTGATTACCGATATTAGCGCAAATACCGAAGCATCATCGTTTGTAGTTGAAAAAGGGCGTATGTTCTCACGGGTAACTAAAAAATTAAATAAGGGCGATAGTTACCAGGTAAAAACACCAACTGCGATAGCAGCTGTGCGCGGTACAGATTTTCTGGTAACACAGGAAGAAGATAAGAGTAATGTAGCATGTCTGGATGGACTACTTGAAGTATTAAACCAGAGCTTAGCTACAGGACAACCTATAGTACTTGAGGAAAAACAGGAAGTTGACATTGTACCTGGTCAGGATATGGTGAAAAAACAAATATCCGAGGATAAACTCAGGATGTTGAACATACTGCTGGAGATACAGGCAATGCGTGAGGATATCCGTAAGAAGTATGAACAGCAAAAAGAAGAAATATTAAAATATGTGGAAGAGCAGAAGGAAGCCAATAAAACAATGCTGGAAGAGCAGCGTGAAAAGGATAAAGCGCTTGTTGAGGAACAGAAAGCACGTGACAAAGCTATGATTGAAGGCATAAAAGGCCAGATTAAAGACGAATCAGGGAAGGCAGCACAGCAGTCACTGGATGCAGCAAAGAGTCAGATGCAGGATGCAAAGGCTGTTGACAAGGATCAGGCAAGCTCTGAAGCTAAAGATCAGATGAGTGCCATGAAGCCAAAGATTGAAAAGCAAAAGATTGATTTGAATCAGTTTAAGACTCAGTAACAGAAAAATAATTATTGTAAAATCAATTATATAATCATCAGGGCTGTTACACAGTATAGTAACAGCCTTTCTATTGTTAATGGTAGTATATTTTAGTATGTTTAATAATAGTACTATTTTCCTGTTTATGAGGGGTTTGTAGAAATTTTAACAGGCAATGTTCTAATTCCGGGATTATGGCATGAACAATTAATGAAGTGCTTTTAATAGTAAAATGTAATCTCATAAAATCACAATGAATTAATTTCACGCCGGGGGAATTTTTTAATATTTTGAAGCCCTTAAAATTATGATGTTTTTGAATAGCTTTAAAAAGAAAAAAAATACTGAAATAATTATTTAACAACAAATTCCTTGAAATAAACTTCTTTAATCTTCCCTTTTGTTAAAAGGGAATTTATGTGAGCCTTTATTTCCTCTGCTAAATTTACTGTATCCTCTACGGAATTTACTTCTTCAGAAGATTTGTCTTTAATTAGTATCCTGCATATGTGATTTATTGCATCTTTTCTTTGTTTTAATTCTGATTCTAAATCTTCATTTTCTTCATATCCTAAGCTCATGGTTATCCTTAAAAAATGTGGTTTTTTATCGTTCGTTTTTGTATCTATTGGAGCAATATCAAATTTTGATAGGGAGGGTGGTGGAGCAAGTATTATGCCCTGTTCTTCTTCAAATTGCTTTTCCAGTTTTGATTTAGCCATATAATAACTTAATTTAAATGCTATTTTGTGCAGTAAATCTTCCAGTCCACATCCCGAAAGTGATACTATTAATAATAGTGAAATAAAATGTATTCTTTTCATAATTATTTCCTCATTTTAGTATAAGGATATTTAATGGATTACAGATTGAAAAATAAAAGTCAAGTGGTTTTCAAAAAAAAGATATAGTGCAGGTTATCGTTTTTGATTATATTTTGGCTAACTGCAAAAGTATAACTTTAAATGAAAAATTGTTGTAAAGACCTTACAAGGCATATTTTGGTTTTTTGATAATATTGTTTTGAAAAGTTATTTCCCCAAATACTAAAGTTATGTATAAATATTGTTATTGACTAATTTGCTTATATGCTGGAAACTTTTGCACAGCATTGGTACTATTTTATAATACTATTGAATGATGGCATTACGTTATGATACAATTAGCGTTCATAGGTACGGGGACATGTAATGCCACGGCTAGGAAGCCGCAGGCGCTGGCATTTTCCATTGATGGGGAGCTGGTGTGTGTTGATTTTGGCGGAGGAGCTTACCATGCCATAGCTTCATTAAATAATCCGGATTTTAACTATGGCAATATATCAACCGTTGTATTAACCCATTACCATGTGGATCACATATCGGGTTTGCCTGATCTACTCTGGGGTGAGATGTGGGACTATACCGGACACCGCACAGAACCGTTAACGTTTGTAGGACCAAAAGGGTTGAAGAATTTTTATGAAGACAGACTGCTACCTTTTATGGGGGATTATCCACTACCGTTTAAAGTAGAGCTTGTTGAATTGCATGATGGCGATATTTATAAAGGCAATGGTTTTACGCTCCAATCAAATACTCTTGCCCATGGGGATTTTTCGTCAGGCTACCTTTTTGATTGTGGATCAAAAAAAATAGCAATAACAGGTGATACCGGATACTGTGACGCATTACAACGATTACTTTCCGTTGCTGATATGGCAGTCATTGAATGGGGAATAGCGTCTGATGATACCTATCCTCTCCATGTATCGTCAAAGGATATTATATCCTTAGTCAATGCAGGGATATGGCCACAGCAGGTGTATGCTGTACATGTATACCCATTGCCAGATCTTGATTTTGAAACACAGTTACAAACAATGCGCTCTGTGGTTGCTTCACATAATAAATCCATTGAATTTCCTTCCGATGGCGATATAATAACAATTATTCCATAAGCTATTGCAATAATTTTTAGGTAGCACACATGCTTAATCATGATGTTCGTTAAGCTGTATATAGTACTTTATTATTACGATTAATTGGGAATTGCGAAAAGCACATTTATGAAAGCTATAAAAGTAGACTATTGTATCATTGGTGCAGGTGTTGTTGGATTGGCAATAGCACGAGAGCTATCGCTACGCACTAAAAAAACAATAGTGGTATGCGAAAAGGAGGCACAGGCTGGTTTTCATGCATCAGGAAGAAATAGTGGTGTGTTGCACGCTGGTATTTACTACACGCAGGGGAGTTTAAAAGCCAATACCTGTATTGAAGGCAACAGGCTTATGAAAGAGTTCTGCGCTGAAAAAGGGGTAGCAGTTAAAGAATCAGGGAAGGTGATCGTTGCAAAAAATCAGCATGAGGTTCCCACCCTTTATGAGCTTGAGCAGAGAGCAAAAAATAATGGCGTGACAGTAGAGCTAATTAATGAAAAAAAATTGGAGCAGATTGAACCGTGTGCCAGAACTAACACGCTTGCGCTGTTTTCGCCTCATACAGCAGTTGTTGACCCAAAAGTGGTTATGCAGGCATTGTACCATGACTGCATTCAACGGGGGATAACGGTATTGCTTTCAACGCCATTCAAACAATTTACCAGCGATACCAGCATTATAGCAGGTAACCATACTATTACCTATGATAAGCTTATCAATTGTGCAGGAGCACACAGCGATACCATTGCTCACACCAAAGCCCTTGCAAAGCATCTGGCGCTTATTCCCTTTAAGGGCATTTACATCAGACTGAAACCAGATAGCAAGCCTGCAATCAACGGGAATATCTATCCAGTCCCGGATATACGCAATCCCTTTTTAGGCGTACATTTTACCAGAGATCCATACGGCAATGTGTACATAGGTCCAACGGCAATGCCTGTTTTTGGCAGGGAACACTATGGGAAACTGCAGGGTTTAGGTCTGGAAAGCATTGATATACTCTTCAAAGATGCACTACTTTTCATTGCAAATAAAAGTTTTCGCAGCGTTGCCCTGGACGAGCCAAAAAAATATATCCCATATTACTTTTATAAGGACGCAAAAGAATTGGTTAAGGAACTATCGTACCATGATATTGAGTCAGCAGCAAAAATTGGGATACGCCCTCAGCTTGTTGACTGGACAAAGAAAGAGCTTGTCATGGACTTTTGCATTTATAGAGATGCTACTACCGTCCATGTACTCAATGCAATATCCCCGGCTTTTACCAGTTCGCTTTATTTTGCAAAAATTATTGTTGATAGTTATTGTATGTAATACCAATAATGTTATTTTTTTGGGCGATAGTTACTGTAAATGTATTTATAGTATAAATTAAATGTATAAATTTATATAATCATTATAAGGAGTTTTACATGAAGATAAGTGTTATAGGAACAGGTTATGTTGGATTGGTAACGGGAACATGCTTTGCTGCGATGGGGAATACTGTTATATGTGTGGACAGTGATAATGAAAAAATTGAAAAACTCAAGAAAGGGATAGTTCCTATTTATGAACCAGGATTGGATGAACTTGTTGTTGAAAATTACAAAAAAGGGAATCTCCAGTTTACAACTGACATAAAAGAAGCACTGGATAAAACAACAATACTGTTTATAGCGGTTGGCACACCCATGGGGGAGGATGGAAGTGCTGATTTACGGTATGTACTGGATGTTGCAAAATCTATAGGTATGCTAATGACCCATGCCATGATTGTTGTTGATAAATCAACAGTACCTGTTGGAACTGCTGAAAAGGTAAAAGCAACCATCCATGAAGAGCTAAAAAAACGTGGTATTACACTCAAAGTAGCGGTTGTCAGCAACCCGGAATTTTTAAAGGAAGGTGCTGCCGTTGAAGATTTTATGCGTCCCGACAGGGTCATCATTGGTACGGATGACGAAGAGGCTCTGGCAGTAATGAAAGAATTATATGCACCGTTTACCCATAGCCATGAACGGTTTATTGCCATGGATATTCGCAGTGCCGAGATGACAAAATATACAGCCAACGCAATGCTTGCAACCAAAATCAGTTTTATGAATGAGATAGCAAATATATGCGAAAGGGTTGGTGCAGATGTAAATATGGTACGTATTGGTATTGGCAGCGACCACAGGATTGGCTATAGCTTTATCTATCCAGGTGTTGGTTATGGAGGCTCATGTTTTCCAAAAGATGTTCAGGCGCTTATAAAAACAGCAAAAGATTACGGGTATGAACCAAAAGTTATTACTGCGGTTGAAGAAGTTAACAATAAGCAGAAGCTTGCACTGGTGAATAAGGTTGTACAGCGCTTTGGTGAGGATTTAACCGGAAAAATTTTTGCACTATGGGGGCTGGCGTTTAAACCTGAAACCGATGATATGCGTGAAGCAGCAAGCATCACCATTGTCAAAGAGCTTGTAAAAAGAAATGCATATGTCAAAGCGTATGATCCCAAAGCAACCGAACAGGCAAAGCAATGTTATTTGCATGATATAAAAAATATAGAATACGCAACAAGCAAGTACGATGCTCTGAATGATGCTGAAGCATTATTGCTGGTAACCGAATGGAAAGATTTCAGGAGCCCTGACTTTGATGAAATAAAAAAACGATTAAAAAATCCTGTAATATTTGATGGCAGAAATCAATATAACATAAAAAAATTACAAAAAGATGGCTTTGAGGTATATCAGATTGGTGTAGGTAATGTCAGATAAAACAAAATTTTTTATAACCGGCAGTTCAGGATTTATTGGCACATACTTTATACAATTTTTAGATAATAGCAATATCAACGCTGAAGTACTTGGTGTTGATATTGTGCCCTCACCATTAACGGGTACAAAAGCTATAGTTTTCCATGAAGAAATGTGTACTATGAACGACAGCAATGCCGTGCAATTGTTGTTACAAAAACATAAACCTGATTATATCATCCATTTTGCTTCACAGAGCAGTGTGGCTAAAAGCTGGGATGATATTCCCGCAACATTGCATAACAATGTGAATTCATTCATACTATTAGCTGAGGGTGTACGGAAATATTGCTCTGACACAAGGATGCTTGTCATTGGTTCATCCGAAGAATATGGCGAGGGTGCACCTGACAATTTACCTATAGAAGAAACCTGCCCATTACATCCACAAAACCCGTATGCAATTGCGCGGGTTGCACAGGAGATGCTTGCAATTATGTATGTGAAAAGTTTTAGACTTGATATTGTCATGACACGTTCCTTTAATCATATCGGTCCGGGTCAGAGCGAACATTTTGCCATACCATCATTTGTAAAACAGATAATAACAGCAAAAAATAATAATACATCATGCATACTAAAAACAGGCAACATAGATGTTGTCCGTGATTTTGTTGATGTTCGGGATGCCGTAAAGGCATACTATCTATTGCTGAAGCAGGGTAAAACCGGTGATGTTTATAATATTTGCAGCGGGGTTGGTTATTCATTGCGTGCTATCATCACCATGTTATCTGAAATAACCAGTGTGCAGGTAGTCATAGAGCATGATCAAAGTAAAATGCGACCTGCAGAGGTGCAAACCATTATTGGCTCATATCAAAAAATAAATACATTAACAGGATGGAGCCCAACTATAAACATCCGCCAATCACTGGAAGATATTGTTAAGGGTCAGAGCTCTGCCTTACATTAAAAAAAGTATCGTGCGCCTAAACCACCACGGATGCCAAAATCAACATCAGGTGCAATCCTGAGCGCTGGCACTAACTCAAAAAATATCCGTATTGGTACTTCACTAATGGTATTAGCAGCAAAACCAGAGTGTGATGCAAAAATCACAGTTGCTATTATGAAAAAAAATACTAATCGCTTCATAGTAGTCTCCCCTTGCTATAGTAAACCATTGATAAACCGTTTGTGGCATTGCATTGTTTACTGTGAATACATAATTTTATCTATAAAATTATAAAAAATACTCTCTACTGGCAACTGCTAATACTTACAATTATTATTTATTATATTATTTATTACTGTACACTGTTCATGATGGGCATCTTCACCAATCAAATTTTTCATTGATGAATAATAATCCACTATTGTGCACTATTTGTGATTATTGGGGGATAGCGTAACAACAATTATTAAAAAACTGCTACTTCACCTGTTATACTGTTACTGAGTAACTATCGTGACAACAAAAAGAAAATTTTTTATCTACTTTTGTTTGCGGTACTATACTATATAGGGTAATTATTATTTCTTAATTAATAGGTGCTGATATGCGATTGCGACAAACATTATTGAAGATTTTAATCAATTTTTATCCTCCATTTTTAGGAGCAGGAATACGCATTAGATTTGATAAAAAAAATAAAAAAGTCTATGTATCCATGAAGTTGACCTGGTACAACCGTAATTATGTCGGTACGCATTTTGGCGGCTCCATCTATGCCATGTGCGATCCCTTTTACATGTTTTTGCTCATGGAAATTCTGGGAAGCAACTATATTGTGTGGGATAAAAAAGCAACAATAGATTTTATTAAGCCCGGGAAAAGTACACTGCATGCTGAATTTTTTATAGATGAACAAACAGTGGAAGCTATTAAAACAGAGGTGGAACAAAAAGGGAAAGCATTGCCTCAATTCACTGTTGCAGTAAAAGATGACGATGGCGAGATTATTGCCCGGGTGGATAAGTATATTTATGTGAAGAAGAAAAAAACATGATTTACCCTGCAACTGACATTACCATACAACAGGCAGCCGAAGCAATAAAACAGGGTGAGGTGGTAGCCTTCCCCACTGAAACGGTATATGGATTGGGTGCAAATGCATTTGATAGGCTGGCTGTTGCAAGTATATTTGCTATAAAAGAACGCCCCCATTTTGATCCCTTGATTGTGCATGTCAATTCTCTGTCCATGGTTTCCATGGTGGCGGCTGCCATACCATGTGCAGCAATGAAGTGTATGGAAAAGTTCTGGCCAGGACCATTGACAATAGTTTTACCAAAGAAGGATGATATCCCTGATATAGTAACAGCGGGGCTTGCAACGGTTGCCATACGCATGCCATTGCATCCGGTTGCGCTCAGGCTTATAGAATTAGCAGGTGTGCCTGTAGCAGCACCCAGTGCAAATCCTTTTGGCTATTTAAGCCCAACTACCGCACAACATGTTGCTATGCAGTTGGGCAATAAAGTTGCTATCATTCTTGATGGTGGGAAATGTGCTGTTGGGGTTGAATCCACCATTATAAAAATTGGAAATGATGAAATTAATGTACTTCGCTATGGCGGTATACCCGTTGAGGAAATTGAAAGAACAACCGGACTTGTGGTCACTTCTCATACCACCACAATTGAAGCTCCGGGTCAGTTGCCTTACCATTACGCACCGCAAACAAAGATTGTACTGGTTAGCGATATCATGTCTGTTCCTGACGATGCAACCAGTGGGCTATTGCTTTTTAAAAAAAGAGATATCCCCTATACCAGTATTCACATCATGTACTTATCGGATGAAGGTGATATGCGGCAGGCTGCCGGCAATCTCTTTTCATGTTTGCACGCGCTTGATGCTATGAAGCTTAAGGTTATCTATGCTGAGCAGGTGGAGGAGGTTGGTCTGGGCAGGGCAATCATGGATAGATTAAAAAAAGCACAGGCGCGCTTTATGTAGCTATGGATAAAAAGTAAATTGATATGGATTATATGAAAAGTTACCATTATAATGCTTAATAACCTGACAAGAATAATAGTATACAAAATGCCGGGGCGATAGCAATGGCTTCCTTTGTTGCTCTTTTCTTACTATAAGATAGATAAAAGTAATAGTGCGCTACTTCCGAAACGTGCACACAACCAGGATTATAGCAACAATATTATGATTGACATTTTGATAATGTGCACATAGTATCTTGTGCTTTGAAAATAATTAATAGCAGAATCTTATCCCGGGTATTTTGATAAAAAGGAGAGCATGATGATACGCTTTGATTATAACTATTTTATGGATGAACATATTGGCACACAGCATGGATTGTCACAAAATGATATAGATGGAATAAGACCTGAATTTAATGAAGTCCTTAAACGCATGGATGATGAAAAGGCAGAAGGATTGCTTGGTTTTTTAGAAATACCGTTTAACACTTCCTTAGTCAAAGACATACAAAGTTTTAGACAACATACTGATTGGTGTGATACCATTGCGCTTATTGGTATTGGCGGCTCGGCGTTGGGTCCCCAGGCACTTAAGAATGCACTGGCTGATATCTATTGGAATGAGTTGCCTGATGAAAAACGGGGTAAACGATGCAAAGTTTATTTCTTTGATAATGTTGATCCAATTGAGATGAACTCACTGTTAGATATTATCAATATACCAACAACGTTGTTTCTTGTTATATCAAAATCAGGAGGAACTACCGAAACAAATGCAAATTTTGCTATTTTGTTAGATACAATTAAAAAGAATACACGCGATTATAAAAAACATATTGTTACCATTACTGATCCTGCAAAAGGGATAATGCGGCAGATTACACGCGAGGAAGGTTTTACATCATTTCCAATCCCTGCAAACGTTGGCGGACGGTTTTCCGTATTAACAGCTGTTGGGCTTGTTATGGCAGAATTTATTGGTATTGATATAAATGGTCTCTTGCATGGAGCAGCAGAAGTTATCGATAGATATTATGGCAAGGAGGTATGGAGCAATGCACCGCTGCTTAATGCTGCATTTCATTATTGCTTTGATGTTAAAAAGAATAAACGCATCAATGTGCTTATGCCATATACGCGAAAACTATTTCTCTTTGCTGATTGGTTTAGACAGCTTTGGGCAGAATCGCTGGGTAAACGCTTTGACATATATGGCAATGAGGTTATGGTGGGGCTTACTCCTGTTGCAGCGCTGGGTACTGTTGATCAGCATTCTCAGCTTCAGCTTTATCTGGAAGGACCAAATGATAAGGTAATTACATTCCTTAAATTGCAGGATTTTGGTACCGATATCACCATCCCTGAATTTTATAAAGGGAAAGCTGAGCTGGATTATCTTTCTGGAAAAAGTTTGCGCAAGCTCAATGGTTTTGAGGAGCAGGCTACAGAGCTTGTATTAAAAGAAGCATCCCGACCAAATGCCTCGATAATTTTACCGGAGTTAGATGAAAGATCAGCAGGACAGCTTATTATGTTTTTAGAAATGCAAACAGCCTACGCCGGATATCTATATAACATTAATCCATATGATCAGCCAGCGGTTGAACAGGGTAAGCGTTTTACCTTTGGGCTGCTCCACCGGCCCGGGTATGATGAGTATGAGCAAAAGTTTAAAAGCGGGTATCAAAAAAAAGAAAACTATATACTATGAAGATAATGACGCCCCTTTTGATTGTCTTTGAAGGAATTGATGGTGCAGGAAAATCAACACAGGCGACATTACTGTATGCCTTTTGCAGGGAATGTGCCAAAACAGCCTTATTACAGGAACCAACGGATAGCAGGTGGGGAAAAAGTATCCGAAAAATATTGCAGGGTGAGCTACAGGCAACAACGCAGCAGATGCTTGATCTTTTTCTACTTGATAGAGCGTATGATGTGGAGCACAACATCAAGCCTTTGTTGCATAAAGGATATGTGGTGATAGTTGATAGATATTTTTATTCAACAGCAGCGTATCAGGCAGGTGATGGTAACAGCCCTCATGAAATTGTCCGCATGAATTTTGAAAAAGGTTTTCCGGTCCCCGACAGAGTATATTTTATTGATATTGAACCGGAGATTGCTCTTACAAGGATTGCTATGCGATCAGGGAATAATCGGGACATTTTTGAAAAATTATCAGAGCTAACAAGAATCCGCAGTAACTATCTGTCAATAGCCGATGACAGGTTTTGTATTATCAACGGCAATAACAGTAAAGAAGCAATTTTTGATGCAATACAAAAAGATTTTATACAACATTTTAGTGATGTAACGTAACAATACCATGAAATTATTACGTCAGCTGATAATTCAATGTTTTAATGTTTGTTTTATTGCCATTCTTTTATTAATGGGATGGATGCTTTATAATGTCCATATTGCTGGTGATCTGCTTATCATCTTTCTTATTATTGTTACAGTTACTGTTTTCCCGCTGTATACCTATTGGATAGAACATATCCATAAAAAAATTTTGCCTTTCAGGTATGAAGATCTTTATTTACAAACCGTTGATATGTTTTTATCGTTACAATCGTATGATGATATTATAAAAGTTATATTTGAAAGGGTGTTGCGCTTTATAGGGGTGCGCTCAGGATTATTAATATTTTATTCACATGCCACCGACGACTACACCATATACTATCAAAAACAGCAAAAACAGAAGATAATCCGGAAAGCCCGCATTGATAAAAATAATATTATATTGAAGATCATCCAGTCTGGTGATGATATACTGATAAAGAGTAAGCTTGATCCCTCGTTGCATTTTCAACGTTCTATTATCTTTGAAATGGAAAAGCTTGGCAGTGAGATCATCATTCCGATATATTATCATGATATATTTTTAGGACTTATGGTTATTGGTGAAAAGAAAACCAGGATTTCCAGAAAGGATATATTGATGTTGAAGGCACTTGCATCAAAGATTGCGACAGTTACTGTTAATAGTTTTTTTATGCATGAACTGATAAAAAATAAAGAGATAGAAAAAGAGTATGAACTATCATTCAAAGTATTGAAAAAGTTTTTGCCGCCTGACGAAGGTTTCATACACAATACTCATTACAGGGTAATACGCCATCCCGGAAATGAGGCGCATTATTTCTTTAGCATCTACAATTGTAGCGATAGTATATCGTATG
>Ga0209407_1001427_pt1 | contig 25013 bp, 17 predicted proteins | sample AD_JPNHG3_MetaG_FD_184410 | JGI IMG/M metagenome (GOLD analysis project Ga0209407, IMG submission 184410) | Active sludge microbial communities of municipal wastewater-treating anaerobic digesters from Japan - AD_JPNHG3_MetaG (SPAdes) (version 2) | ecosystem: Engineered > Bioreactor > Anaerobic... | reverse complement strand
AGGTGCTCAACCCAGACCTCGTGGCCCCGCACATGGGCATCGACGAGAGCGGCAAGGGCGATTTCTTTGGACCGCTGGTAGCCTGCGCAGTGTATGTCGATCCTGACCTCGCCCACGCCATGCAGGAAATTGGCGTTAAAGACTGTAAGCAGCTCACCGACAAAGCGGTTTTCTTCATCGGCAACAAGACGCGCAAACTTCTGGGGCCTAAGCGTTTCGCCATGGTGACCATCGGTCCCGAGGCCTACAACCGGCTCTACGCCGAGTTCCGCAACGTCAACTCACTGCTGGCTTGGGCGCACGCGCGCTGTATCGAAAACCTGCTGGAAAACGTGCCGGATTGTCCGCGTGCCGTGGCCGACCAATTTGGCGCCGAGCAGGTGATCAAGCGGGCACTGATGAAGAAAGGGCGCTCGATTAAGCTCGAACAGCGCCACAAAGCCGAATCAGACATCGCGGTCGCGGCGGCATCCGTGCTGGCGCGCGAAGCCTTCTTGCGTAGCTTGGGTCGTCTGGGCGAAGCGCACGGTGTCCAAATGCCCAAGGGGGCTTCGGAACAGGTCAAGACCGCAGCCATTGAATTGGTCAAGAAAGCCGGTCCCGAGGTGCTCCTCAAAACCAGCAAATGCCACTTCAAGACCACGGATCAAGTGCTGGCTGCCTGCGGCTCCTCACGCGCCGCACTCGGCCCCGAAGGGCAGGCCGTTTCGCGCAGCAAAGAGGCTAAGTAGCTACTCCACCCACTCGCGTGTACGGCGGATCTCCCAGTATCCCGGCTGCCATTTTTTGCAGCGCCGTCCGTACGCATCGACCGCTTCGACCCAGCATCCCTCGATCCACACGCGCTCTTCGCGCTCCCGCCAGTAGCCGCGCGGTGCCACCACGACGGGCGCGGGCGCGACTACGACCGGTGCGGGCGCGACCACGACTGGCGGCGGCGGTGCAACGATCACAGGCGGCGGACAACCGAAAGGCCGCGGATACGGTGCCGGATGCCTGCGATGGTGAAAGTGACCGGGATGGGGATGGCACCCTCTCCCGCTGTTGATCCCGAGGGCAAAAAAGCCGCCGCCGTTGCTGACGCCCAAACCGACGCTCACACGATCCGCGCGCGCCGGCACAGCCGCCAGCAGACCCGCCACAATGAACGCTCCGAAAAATGCTGTCCATGTTCTCTTGTTCATGTCCCCACCTTTCTGACGCCTGCGAGCGGCCTCTCCGCTTTTCGAATGCGCCTTTCAGCATGTTAAACGATTGATTAAAATTGTTATTGCCTAGCACGGCATTTTTTTTGGCCAGTTTTGTTTTCACCGCGACACACTTTTTTTTTGCCGATGGCGGACAATTATGGCTTAATATGCCGTACAAACAAAAAAGGATGGATAGATGGCTGAGTTGATTGTTGCGCTGGATGTTTCTTCCACGACTGAGGTTGAACAGACCATTGACCGGTTGGGAGATGCAGTCTCTTTTTACAAAATCGGGCTGGAGCTTTTCAGCGCGGTCGGACCGGATGTGGTACGCGCAGTGAAAAACCGCGGCAAACGTGTCTTTCTCGATCTCAAACTGCACGACATCCCGCGCACCGTGGAACGCGCGGTCAGCGTCGGTGCCTCGCTGGGCGCGGACCTGATGACCATTCATGCGGCCGGTGGTAAAGCGATGATTCAGGCGGCAAAGAACGCCGCGCTCGCCGCAGGTGCCGGAGCCCCGAAGATTCTGGCCGTCACGATCCTGACCAGTCTTGACCAGTCCGATCTGGACGATCTCGGCATCGCCCGTTCGGTGGCGGCACAGGTCGAGGCGCTGGGAAAGCTTGCCTGCGGCAACGGTGCTGACGGCATCGTCTGTTCGCCGCGTGAAGTGGCCGCCATGCGCGCGGCGCTGGGGCCGCACGCTCTGCTCGTAACTCCGGGCGTGCGTCCCGCTGGCGCAGACGTAGGCGACCAGAAGCGCGTGGCCACACCGGCGCAGGCGGTGGCGGATGGCTCCACCCATCTGGTGGTCGGGCGGCCGATCCTCGCGGCGACCGACCCGTGCGCCGCTGCGCGTGCGATTGTTGCCGAGATGCTTAGTCTCCACACCCAGTCGTCTTCTTAGTCCAAACACTTCGTCGCTTTACACCTAGTCTTCGTCGCTGGCGCAATCGACTAAGTTTGGAAGACTAAGCGTAACCGATTAAGTGTAAAACGACTAAGTGGAGCGACTAAGGCGCGGGGCGTGCGCCGGATGCTCAGCCGGGCTGACGCATTGAGCCTGCGACGCCGGTCACCGTTTGCCCGCTCTTGAGCGGCGCCAACGCCAGTTCCAGCGCAACGGCCATACCGTTGGCCACAGAGACATTGAGCGTCTCGCGGACCTCATCGCCGCACACCGCGCGCAGGAAAAGGCTGGCTGCATCGGGCAACAGATCCACAAAGCGCACCCGTTTCGCCTGTCCGACATCCGGAATGCCGAACGCCTCCAGCAAAGCCGGATTGACCACCTGAAAAAAGCCGTCGATATCGCACACGAAACAGGGCGAAAATGACAGTTCAAAAGCGGCCTGGCCGCGCCGCATTTCATCCATGACATTCTTGCGCCGCTCCACATTGCGGATTGCGAAGACCATGTTGGATGCACGAGTCAGAGTCAGCGTACTGACCCCGATCTCGCCCGCGAACGAGGTGCCGTCCTTGCGAAAACAGCGCGCGTCAATCAAAACCTGATGTTTATCCTTGAGATTGCGCCTAAGGTGCTCGAACATCTGCCGTGACATACCGGGGATCAGCTTTCCGATCGACATGTCCCACGTCTCTTCGCGTGAATACCCGAGAATTTCGGTGACCCGTCGGCTGACATCCACCACATGGCCCTGATCGTCCAGGATCAAGATCGCATCATACAACCCGTCCATCAACTGGTAGTAGAGCGTGCGCTGATCGGGCTTGGGCCGCACCCACTCACTCGGAGCAGGGGCAGAGGCGGCGGACCCCGACGACGACGTGGCCGCGCCGGTGGCAGATGCTGCCGATTTCGTCTTCACACGCAGCGAAAAGAACGGCTTGGACGTCGTCACCTCGGGCGCAGCCGCAGGCGCAGGTTGCGGCTCCTCCGGGACCGTCTGGGGTGTCGGTTGCGGCTCCCGCGGCTCATCGGGGACAGTCCTGAGCGTGGACTGCGGCTCCTGCGGCTCCTCCGGGGCAGCCCTAAGCGCAGGTTGCGGCCCTTGCAGCTTTTCTGGAACAGCCCTGGGCGTGGGTGAGGGTGCAAGTGTCAGCCGCGACTTCTCCAAAACGATCTTGAGCGTAGGCGTCGGGCGCGACTCCTTTGAAACGACCTTGAGGATGCCATTGGACGCCGGAGCGGTCTCGGACGCAGAAGTAGCCGCCTCAGGAGAGCGCATAGCCAGACGCAGGGGAGGGACCGCATCGCCGACCGTCTTCAGCGCCATCGGCGCGGCCTTGGGTGCCGCAACAACAGGCTCGGCCTCATCTTCAATCGGCTGAACCGCAGGCAGAGTCGCCCCATCGATTTGGAGAGGTGCGCCACCCTCGACGGCACCATCGTCCGACCGGTCATCCACCACGGCCACATCTGCCACAGCCATCTCGGACACCCCGTCGTCCGCCGACTGTCCCGCAGCATTGAACGGCGCGGCGTCCAACCCTCTTTTTCCAAACCAGAATTTTATCGCCATATTGAACGTTCCTAACCGGAGAGTTGAGTAGCAAAATCAGTGCCAAACAAGCTCCCCCAAAAACTCGGTTTGGCACGATACGTGCATCAGACACATGCGAGTGTAATCCCTCGTTTGAGCGTCTGCAATGAAAAAAACTTCTTATACCAAGGCCTCGCTGATCCGCGAGTTGGCCGCTAATGCTGAAATTACCCAGAAAAAGGCCCGTTTTATACTGGATGAACTCACGCGCATTGCTTACCGTGAGGCGGCAGACGGTGGGTTCACGGTCCCGGGAATATGTCGTTTGGACGTGGTCCTACGCAAGCCCAGACGCATGAAAAATCCTCAAACTGGAGAAACCATTCTCATTGGTGAGCATCACACGTTGCGCGCAAGGGTCGTAAACGCCGCCCGGAACGCTGTCACTCCCCCGCCCGACAACTTGGTCACCGTGCTTCCGAAAGAGGGCCCCACGCAGGCCGAACTGGAGGATTTTTCCAATGCCGTCTCCTTCCGCTGCAAAAATTGCAAGCAGGAAATCGAAGCGCCCCGCGCTGCCGTAGGTATCGAGGCGCGCTGCCCGGCTTGCGGTGCATCCATCACCGTTCCGGCGGAATCAGAGGCGGGTACCCTGCACGGGCCGGCCCTGCAGTCCCCGCCCGCGCCGACTGTCCCGCCCGCCGCCGCGTCCGCTACTCCGACGCCTCCTTCAACGGCGGCGTCTCCAGCATCTCCGGCGGCCGATCCCGGCACTCCGCCCGCGTCTGCGGATCCGGCGTCCGCATCTCCGTCTCCGTCCCCTGCCCCCGCCACCTCGGAGCCATCCCCCGCAGCCACATTCGCCGAACAGAAGGCGCGCGGCGGCCAGACGATACGGATCGATCTGGCGGCGCTGGGTTTCGTACCAGAAGATGAGGCCAAGTCCAAAACCTTATCGCCCAAACGGATGCTCTCTTTCTTCTGCAAGAACTGCCGCCAAGAGATTGAAGCACCGGCAGACATGGCCGGACTCTCTTCTGAGTGCCCGGCTTGTGGCGTGAGCTTCGAAATCCCCTTCTTCTCGGATCCCGGAACGCTGCACGGCAGCGACCTCGATGACAGGGAACCGGGTGATCCGGAGGTCAGGGACGCGCGCGCGCGCACGATCCGCATTGAAGTTCCAGATGATTTCTAATCGGAATCGCTGATCATGAACTGGTCGACAGACTCGAACAATGGTTGCCGCCACGGGCTCTCCCGTAGGTCAGGGTTTTCATTGGTGGAACTGGTTTTCACCTCATCCATCGGCTTAGTGCTGATTCTGGTTCTGTTCGAAGCCTTGCTCTTCTGCCGCCGTAGCGCCGCCCACATGCGCTGTCGGTTGGCGGCGGACACCTTCGCGTTTGATGTCGCGTGGGATGTTTTCAACCGTCAAACCCAGTGGTTTGACACCAACGCCAGCGACCCCGCCGACTTCCCGGTCAGGTGGGGCTGGGTTCCGGCGACGCGAGCGGCGGCGTTCACGGGGGTGTCGACCAATGATCTTTTTTTCTTCCTCTCCGTGCGCCCGACCGGCACGCCCATCAACAGTTGGGAGATCATGACCCAGGTGACGTGGCGACAGCCGGATGGCGTCTGGAGTCAGTTGCCGCAGCCGTACAGGCTTGAAAGGCACCGTATCGGCCGAAACGACTTCCGTAACGCCCCTTGATTCTCAGGAGGGATTACCATGACTGCCACTCATGCCACACCGACATCTTTCCGACGGGGATTCACCTTGACGGAGGTGTTGTTTGTGACCGCATTGACCAGCCTGATCATCGCCATGGGCTTGCCTACACTTGTGGCGTCGATCCGGCTCTTCGAAGCCACTGTGGCCGACATCGAACTCTCGCTGCAGTCACGCTCGTTGCGTGAAAAACTGCTCTACCACGTCGACGATGGCGCGTCCGGAGAGGGCGGCCTGATGAACTCAGAGTTCTCCCAGATCCAAATCCCGAATCCGAACGCGCAAGGCAAGGGCCGCGGCCTGCGATTCAAGCCCAGACGCGGCCCGCCCAACCGGTTGACCGTGAACAACCGGAGAATCAGGGCGGACCGCGGCAACGCACGCTGGTTGACGGCCGGAAGGATTGCGTTCAGGTCAGACGAGGTCTTTTCGTTTGATTCAGACCCCGGCATCGTGATGGTAAGCCTGGACCTCTCCCTCCAGATCGGCTCCCGCATGTACACGCATCAAGACGAGATGGTCGTGCAGATCATGAATCCCTGACCGGCCGCATCGAACTGGCAACCAACCCCGAAACAACCACCCTCAACACAACAAGGCCAGCTATGAATGCTCACTCCTCACACGGCTTCGCCCTGCCGCTCGTGCTTTGCGCCCTGTTGGCCGCAGGTATCCTTGTCGGCGGCGCGTTGCACCTCACCCTCAACGCGACCCGTACCGTCGGCATCCACACCACTGTCACCCGTTGCCGACTCAGCGCCCAGACCGCGCTCGACCGGGAAAAGGCAGAAACGCAAACCGCCTTCGTCAATTACTTCAATAGCTCGCCCTCCACATTGAATATACTCGCCTGGTTCGACACCTTCAGCCCTCAGTCCATCGGCACCGGCGGTTTTAACAATCAGATGATACAGAACGCCGCGATCGACGGCTGTCAGGTTTCTGTTTCCATTGTCGGTGTCGACCGCTCCCCGATCGTCGCCATCAACCAGACCGCCGATGTGACCCTGCGCGCCACCGCCTCCGCGAGATCTCCAGCGAACGTGCCCGTCATCCGCGTGGTCGAAGAGACCGTCCGGTATGCCATGAACCGCTCCAGAGTGTTCGATTACGTTTACTTCATCAACAACCACGGGTGGTTCATGGGCGGCGGCGTCACGGCAAACGGCGACATCCGCGCCAACGGGGACTTGGATCTGGACGGGCAATCCTGGATCAACGGCTACGCCTACGCAGCCGCAAACGACGATTTGGGATGGGAAGGATCGATCAACGGCATCGCCAGATTCCTCTCGCTGAACGACTATTGGGACCGCAAAGACACTCGCTGGCGTCCGACATCGCCCACTCACCAAGGCGGCAACGCCTGGGCAATGGGTTACGACGACAAGCCGCAAGACATACGCAGGCGATTGCACGGTCAGCAGGAGCCACTGCCCATGCCGTTTTTGGGCGACCTGCAGTTTTACCAGCAAATCGCGGCGCATGAAGGCGGCACTATTAGGCAACAAGGCCGAACGCTCGTCGACGCCTATTTCGACGGCCCGGGGCCCTCTGGACTGACCAACGGGGCTGACAGGGGGTGCCTCGTCTTGGACGGCACCGACAAGCCGATCCGCATCAACGGCCCCGTCGTTGTCGAGGGCGATGTCATCATCAAAGGCAAGGTCACCGGCCAAGGTACCATCTACTCCGGCCGCAACATCCATATCATCGGCGACCTCACCTACGTCGATCCGCCGAGCTGGCCCAAGCCCGACCCTCATCCGGAGCAAACCGCGCAAAAGAACGCAGGGAAAGACATGCTGGGGTTGGCCGCCAAAGGCAATATCGTGATCGGTGATTATACGGCTTCCAGTTGGATGGAACGCGTTGAAAAGTACATTACCCCGCCTTGGGTGAGAGAGTATGCCTGTGATCCGTCCGACGCCTCGATAGGTTACCCCAGTGTCTTTGGTGGGGATTACGCAGCCAACGATGGCGGCAGGCAGATCGAATACAAATATAACGACAGAACGCGTAAACACGAGCCGACTTCAACGACACCCCGGACATACTATCAAAGCTCCGTGGGCGACTGGGTCATCCAACAAAATGCCCAAAACGCTAACATCACGCAGATTGATGCGGTACTGTACAACAATCACGCTACGATGGGCAGGATCGGGGAATGCAGGTTTAACGGCGCCATGGTCTGCCGCGATGAGGCCCTCATTTACATTCGTTCTGTGCAGTTCAACTGGGATATCCGGCTGGGCTCTTACAGCCGTGACGCTGTGAACATCTCCCTCTATCTACCCGTGTCGCCCGCGATGCCGCGTGTGATCGCTTGGCAGGAAGTGCAGCCGGGGGGACAACCATGACCATGTACCGGACACTGCTGACCCTGTTGTTGCTCCTCACCGCCACCGCCGCGCAGGCTTTGGTCGAATCCTCCGAGAACGGCGACATACTCGCCTATGGGATGCTCGACTCCCGAGAAAAGGCGGAAGCCAACTTCCCGGCCCGTCTCGAGGCGCGCGCGCGGACACAGGCGGCCGCCGTCGAGCGCGTCGAACGTCTCCGCACCCTGCCGCCCGAGCAGGTCAAGGAATTGATCGCAGGGCGCGTGACCGAGGCCGAACTGTTGGCGCGGCCCCGCGAGGCTACCGCAAGCTCTGGCTCTGCGAACCCTGCGGCAGACACGCCGTTGTCCGCCGCGTCTCCGCCCTCCTCCTCCCGCCTGATTCGTCTGCTAATCGTCGGCGCATTCTGTGTAATCTCGGCCATCATGATGATACAGCGGAGAAGGGATAAAGACAGAGGGAAGAGCTAGTATCTCCGCTTGATTCGGAAGCGTCTCTGTGCCATCATTTCCGCATGCAACACTATCGTTTGTCCTGTGCTTTTATCGTTATCGTTTTGTCATGGGTTACCGCTACCGCGCGTGGAGGGGCGTTGACGCTTTGGCCGTCCGATCTATGCGATGTACGGCAGCATCCTGACAGCAGCGTCAGTGTTGACGCGGGCCGGACCGTGCATGTCACCGTCGGCACACGCTACTCCTGGCCGGGCGCCACGGTGTTCTTCAAAGCAGGCGAGATGGACCTTGCGGAGTACGGCCCGCTGCGCGTCACGGTCAGCAACGCCGCAGAGCGCGCGCTAACTCTCAATCTGAGCGTCAAAAACCGCCACCAGAAGGATCGTTCGCCGGGCGGCAGCGTGCTGCTGGAACCGGGAGCGGTCGGCGTGATCAAGACCAACCTGCGCCTGAGCCCTTGGATGCTCGGCCGGCCGCTTGAACTGGTCGGCATGCGGGGCTGTCCCGTCGCGATCGAGGGCGGTTCCTTCAATGTGCGCAAGACTGCCGAGTTGCATGTCTTCCTCAATGCGCCCGACAAGCCAGCACGTTTCGCAATCCTCAAGATCGAAACGGACAAAGCACCGCTCACGTTGCTTAAGGCCGATACCTTCTTGCCCTTCGTCGACCGTTTCGGTCAGTTCCGCCATGACGATTGGCCGGGGAAAATACATGACGAGGCCGAACTCCAGCAGGCCAAGGCGCAGGAAGCGGTATGGCTCGCCGCCAACGCCGCAGGACCTGCCACAGACCGCAACGCCTGGGGCGGATGGACCGGCGGACCGCAGTTCAAGGCGACCGGACACTTCCGCACCGAGAAAGTCGACGGTACATGGTGGCTGGTAGACCCCGACGGGCGGCTCTTCTTCTCGCATGGTGTCGATTGCGTACGGCACGGTGCCGAGACCGGCATCCCGCATCGCGAAAACTACTTCACGTGGCTGCCGGAGAAGGGATCGCCGTTTGAAAAGTTCTACGGCACGGCCTACTGGGCGCCGCATGGCTTCTACAAGGACAAAGGGAACTTCCGAACCTTTAATTTCGTCGGGGCGAATCTGCTGCGCAAATATGGCGAATCCTGGTTCGACCAGCATGTCGATCTGGCACACCGCCGTATCCGCGCCTGGGGGCTGAACACCGTGGCCAACTGGTCCGACTCTAGAGTCTATCTCCAGCGCCGTACGCCCTACACCGTATGTCTGAACACCAGCGGCCCGCGCATCGAGGGATCCGAAGGCTGGTGGGGAAAGTTCCCCGATCCATTCGCGCGCGAGTTTATTGATGGCATCCAGCAGCGCGCGCGTGACCAGCAGAAGCCCGGCACAGTCAGCGATCCGTGGTGCATCGGGTATTTTGTGGACAACGAATTGTCTTGGGGCGGGGATGACCGCGCCCTGGCGCTGAGCGCCCTGCGCTCGCCTGCCACGCAACCGGCCAAGATCGCCTTCCGCGACTGGCTGGTCGGCCGGTACCCGACTGTTGCCGCACTGAACGCCGCATGGGGCACCGGTTTCGACACATGGGACGCCTTCCTTGCCAGCACCAACAAACCTTCTGAAAAACGCTGCGACGCGGACTTGGAGGCATTTCACACCCAGATCGCCGAGCAATATTTCCGCGTCATCCGCGACGCGGTCAAAGCGGTCGCGCCGGACAAGCTCTACCTCGGCTGCCGCATTGCTTGGGGTGCGCCGAGCGTCTACCGCGCCTCTGCAAAGTATTGCGATGTCGTAAGCGTGAACATCTATCGGCGGCAAGCGGACAAAGACCTGCCGGAAGGTTGTGTGGACAAGCCGATGATCAATGGCGAATTCCACTTCGGCGCACTCGACCGCGGCCTCTTCCACACTGGTTTGGTCTCTACCCGAGATCAAGCGGAACGCGCCGCGTGCTATGTCGCTTTTGTCGAGTCATGCCTGCGCCATCCGCGGTATGTCGGTACCCACTGGTTCCAATGGCGCGACCAGGCATTGACCGGACGTTTCGACGGCGAAAACTATCAAATCGGTTTCTTGACGGTCACCGACCAGCCCTACCCCGAGTTGGTTGAAGCGGCGCGCAAGATCGGCGCGACAATGTATGAGACGCGCTTCAACGCAAACCGCAAGACGGCGGCAACAGCCCCGTAAGCCACGTTGTGTAACGCGAAAAAAGAAAGGACCCCGGCATGACGTACTTTGAAGTTCCGACCCGTGTACGCGAACAGTTTGTGAACATCACCAACCAAGTCCAGCAGGCGGTAGAAAAGTTAGGCGTCTCGGACGGCACAGTCACGGTCTTTGTGCCGCACGCCACCTGCGGCATAACGGTCAACGAAAACGCCGATCCGAACGTGGTCAACGACATGCTCCAGCAGCTCGATCGCATGGTGCCGCTACGGCAACCCTTCTATAAACACGCCGAAGGTAACTCCGCCGCACACCTCAAGGCCTCCCTGATGGGCTGCTCGCTGCATCTGATCGTGACCTGCGGCCACCTCAATCTGGGCGTGTGGCAAGGCATCTACCTGTGCGAATTCGACGGTCCGCGCATGCGCCGGATTTACGTCGCGTGAACACCGTTTCGCGCCAAACCCGTACGTTTCAAGGGTTGTTCGCTCTGCGACGTTGTGCTATCTTCAACACGAGACGTAAATCTTTAATCACCAACCTTGAACACGGCAAGGAGTGTCTATGAAGACGTTGAGAATGGTATGCTTGTGTGCGGTAACCGCTTGTTCGCTTTCGGCCCAGATTCCCGCTCCGACGCTCTATTACCCGCTTGACGGCTCGCTGCCGCCTGTCACCGGCGTGATGCCAATTACAGGAACCGGCGTTTTCGGACCGGGCCAAAGCGGCTTCGGGTCGTGCGTCGTCAATCCGTCAAATGAGTTGCGCGCCCCGGACACCTACCACTTCGGCGCCGAGCCCGGTACCAGTAATTGGACGCTCTCGTTCTGGGTACGGTTTACTTGGGGCGGTTCGGACACGATGGACAACTTCCGGCTCTTCTCCAAGGGCGGACGCAACAACAACGCGGCCGAAGCCCCGGGCTTCCAACTCTACTGCCGCAACGACAAGACGTTCAGCGCCTTCTTCGCAACGCGTACAGCGACGACGCGTGAACGGATCGACGCGAACGCCGTCGCCACAAAATTCAAAAACGGCCAATGGAACCACTTTGCCTTTGTTCGTGACGGTGATTCGTTCCTGATCTACTTGAACGGCGAGTATATCGCCAAGAAGCAACCGATTGACGGCGGTTCCTCAGGCGACTACGGGGTCGGCGAGACAACCAGCCATCGCAACACGCAGCTCTCGCCTGAAATTTCGAGAATCCCCGATTGGGGGTTGGATGACGTCGCCACCTGGATGAGCGCGCTGAGCGCGGCGCAGATCCTCGACATCTACACCCAAGGCACCAACGGCGTCCCGCTCTCCGGCCTGACCGACGTGCAGCCTTTCATCACGCGCCAAGACGGTACGTGGGAGAACGCGGCCACATGGGGTGCCCTCCCGGTGGCGGACGGCATTGCCTTGGTGCATCATGACGTCACAGCGTCCAGCGCCCTGCCCGCCCTGTTCAATCTGGGAATTGAAAACAATGGTGGACTCACCCTCGGCAGCGGTGCCTCGCTTACTCTAGCCCGGACCGGCACCGACACGTTGCGCGTGGGTCATTGCTCGACAGGCACCCTCTCCGTCACCGATTCCGCTACGCTGTCCGTGGCCGGTCTCGCTTTTATCGGCGCGGAAGCCGGCGGCGACGGCGCGTTGACACTGAACGATACCACTTCCAATATCACCGAAATCCGAGTGGGCGAAAACGGCGGACGCGGCGCGCTGAGCATGACCGACGCCACGCTCAATGTATCAGGACGACTGGTCGCGGCACGCATACCCGGTTCCTATGCCGAGATCAACATGACGCGGTCGTCGCTCATCAAAACCACTCACGGCGGCGATCACCTGCACATCTGCGAAGTCGGTTCGTCAACCGGTGTCGTCACGTTGACGGACTCGCAAATCTCCTACACGCGCAGCGCCGGCGCCTCCAACCGCGGCCTCCTGCTCGCCAACGACTCAGACGGCGTGTGTGCGGTCACCAACATCAACAGCGTGATCGAACTGATTACGACCAACGGCACCTACATGCAGATGGCCGGTGGCGCCAACTCCCGCGTCATCTACCACCAGCAAGGGGCAAACGCACGGCTGACCTCTCAGGCCGAACTGGCCATCGGTCCCGGCCCCGGCTCGGTGACAGAATTCAGGCAGCTTGACGGCGTGGTCGAATCGGCTGGCGCGCTGCGGCTCGCCGGGAACGCCGACGCGACCGTTGACTATTGGCTCTCTGGCGGTACGTTCAGTCCGCAGGCCCTGATCGGCGGCAGCGGTACCAACGGGTGTCTGCATTTTGACGGCGGCACTTACCTCGTCCCGGTCGGAGCGGGTCCCATGGCCGTGTCGGGCAACGTGCAGATCCTGTTCTCCGCAGGCAAGCAGGCACGTTTCGACACCGCAGGCCAAGACCTCGCCTTCCTCCAGTTCCACGCGCCTCAGGGCAGCGGCGGGCTCACTAAACTGGGTGCCGGCACGTTACGCATCCCCGGCTCATACACCGGCCCCACGGTCGTTGAGGCCGGTACACTCGCACTCTTCGACGCGGCGGCCTCCACCGATTACACCGTCGCGGCGGGCGCGGCGCTGCGCTTTGAGGGCCTGACCAACCCCGCGCCTGCAACAGCCTCCGCATTGGCTCTCGACGGTACCCTCGTCTTCGGCTCTGATCCGTCCGGCGTCTCCCTGCCGCGCCTGAATCTGACCGGCGCTACAGTCGTGCTCGGCGCTCAGGCAACGATCGCATTTCCCGTAGGCATCACCCTGCTGCCGGGGAAGACGTATCCCTTCTTGGAAACTGACAGCGCACCACTGGGTACGCTCGCCCAGAACGCCGTCAACATCCCTGACGGCTGGATGGTCACGCAAAACGGCACGCTCTATACGCTTGAGGAGACCACACCCTCTGCCCCGCCTTTGCCGGGACGCGACGACCTCATCGTCTGGTTGAGCCGTGAAACCATCGAGGCGCTGACGCCCGACACGTTCGTTTCGCAAGTCGGCAGTTTTGCCGGTACGGGCGTCGCGGTCAGCAACGCGCCGCGCAACGACCTGCTGGCCGAGGTACAGGCCCTCTATTTTGACGGTGCTTCCTCTCAGGCGATGCACGGGCCATCGGCTCCCGAAGGCATCGTCAAAAACAACACATGGGCCGCCGCGATGTGGGTCTGGTCCGGCAACCGCGCCAACCACGAGCCGACCGTGGTCTGCTGGGGTATGCGTAAAGGCCAATCCCGTCAAAATTGTTCGCTCAACCACGCCTCCACCGAGTCACGCGCGGCCAGCTTTTTCGGTCTCGACCCCAAATATTCGTCCGGCGCTCCTGCGCTGGATTCGTGGCAACACATCGTCTTCTCGTACGACGGCGCGACCACCGGCCAGAGCCTCACCGTCTACGTCAACGGCGAGCAGCGTCAACTGAATCTAGAAATCAACTCGCTGATCATCCCGCATGACGGACAAACCATCCTGCTCGGCAACCAACATAATAATTTGCCGTACGGCATCGAAAGCCGCCCTTACGAAGGTTTCTTGGGCGAGTTGATGATCTTCGACAACACCCTGACGCAGGCCGAAGCCGCTCTACTCTACACCAACGGCATGCCGACCTATGTGGGCGCCTCGGCCCTGCCCGACGCGGATCAGGTTTTCGAGTCGCTCGCGCACGACAACTGGACCGATGCCGACGGCTGGCGCAACGGGCATGTGCCGTACAACAACAGCGCGCTCGTCACCGGCGCGGGAGTCGCCGCCACCGTGAATAGCGCGGTGCCTTCCTTCAACAACCTGTACGTCGACCAAAGTGCATCTCTGACCGTGGACGGCGTCCCCTTCCGGCCCGACGGTACGGTGACCGTCTCCAACGGTGCCGCGATACGCATCATCGCCGGTGGATTGCTGGATCCTGCCGGCCAGGTCCATCTGAACAGCGGAGGCACACTTGATGTGGCGGGAACCGGCTCGAAACTCTTCGTGCAGGCCATCAATAACCCAGTCCGTGTGGGGAACAACACGCTAACGCCCAGCCAACTCAACGTGACGGACGGCGCGGAGTTGGAGGTCCGCAATAGCACGCTCCAAGTGAGTTACAACAGCGATGCCGCCCCCGGGCACGGAACCCTCGCACTGAGCAATGCCACGCTGAAGGTGGGCTCAACATCCATGGGCGGCAGTCTGATTGTCGGCCATCAAAGCGGCGACGGGTTGCTGACCGCCTATGATTCCGTCATCACCATAGCCAACGGCAGCGTTCAGGTCGCGAGTTCAGGAAACAGCGGCACCGCACACGCCGGCATAATCCTCGACAACACCACACTCACGATCGCGGGCGGGTTGCGCTTGGGTTATTGTGGAACCGATACGCGCTACCGCTCCCTGAACGTGGCCTCGCCGGTCCACATCCGCAATAAGAGCAGCGTGACCGTCAGTTCCGAATTCATTCTGGGCAACCGCAATGCCGCCTCGGATTTCAATCAGCCCATGACGCCCAACGTACCGAGTGTGATGGTGCTGGATGACGCAACCCTCATCCTCAACAACTGGGGATCGGTCGCCAGACAAAACGGGCTCGGCACGTTGATCATCACCAACAACGCGCAGGTCATCAAGCGAGGCCAAGAACACTTCCGCATCGGCACCGAGGGCAACGCAACTGCCGGACAAGGCGCCAACACCAACCCCTACACCGAGGGGCGCGTTATCGTCAGCGCTGGCGGAGTGCTGGACATGCAGGCCCCCACAAATGAATTGCAGATCGCCGCCACCGCAGCCGACAACGGTTTCCTCACGATCGGCGAAGGCGGGCTTGTCAAAGCCTACTCAATCACCGGTGCAGGTACGCGCGGCGCATTGGAATTCGACGGCGGCACGCTTCAGGCGCGCGCCTCCACCGACGCCTTCATCACCTGCGCGGTGCCACTTACGGTCAATGCCGACAAGCAGGCGCACCTCGACACACAGACCTTCGACATCACCATCCCGCGGCCGTTCGGCGGCCCCGGCGGTTTGCATAAGCTCGGCAGCGGCAGCCTAACGCTTGCCGCCCTCAGCACCAACACCGGCCCGGTCACGGTAGAAGCCGGCACGCTGATCATCCCAGACGGCTGCGGTGTCGGCGGTCTCCTGACCATTCCCGCAACCGGAGCGTCCGTGCAACTCGGCGCACTCCAAGCGGCTGACATGGTGACCGTGGGCGGCTTGCACCTGCAAGACGATCTAACGCTGGAACTGCTCGCGCCCGGCGTGTGCGACCGCATCGTCTTCACGACGACTGCAGGTGTCACGACCGAACAGGGTGCCCGTCTATTGCTGGACTTTGAGCCTGGACTGGAGAGTGTCCTTTTCAACGATCCGTCGGTCAAGTACACGCTTGCGCACGCGTCGGCGGAACTCGCAGCCCCGCCAGTGTTCGACAACCTGCCGACGGGCTGGTTCGTGATCATGCGGGCTGACCCCGAGGGTGGCGTGAACTACGTGCTTTTGAACAAGCTCGGATCACTGCTCTTCCTGAAGTAAGGTGCCGTCAAAAACAGAGTGAAAGTAGCTGTCATCGGCGTCGGGGTTGTCCTTTGTATGGGTTGGGGAGCGGTCTTTGCGGCATCGAAGCCATTGAGATAAAATAAAAATCCTAACTCCTAAATGCCAACTCCGCGCACAGCGCGGCTGTGCCCCTCGTGTGAGCAATGCAGACGCACCGCTACGGCGTTGCGTCACCTTCGAGGGTGGCGGCGGGGAGCCAGCCGCGGCGGCCTGCGGCATCGATGCGTACCCAGGAACCGGCCTGTTCGAGCGGCACAACCGTGCTGCCGGGATTGAGCGTGAAGAGCAGTGCGCTGTTTTGCGAGGGTGCGAAACGCACCTCCGCGCGTCGTGCGAGGTGGCGCGTGGAGAGCGCTGTCTTGCTATGCAGCCGGTATCCTGTCGCCAGGCTGCCCACTAAAATCAGCAGTCCAACACCCGCCGCAAGCACTTTGTGCGTCCCGACCAACAGGAAGAAGACGAAAAACGCTACCAGCACGCCGCCGCCCGCCACTAGCAGCGGCACGCTGTGACGCAACGTCTGATCCACCTGTTCGCGCGTGATGATCTGCGCATGGGTAACGGGAGTTTTCGGATATGCGGTGTCGATCACACGCACCTCTTCAGTCACAGCCGCATCCGGGGTCGCGCCAAAGGTCAGACGGAATGGTCCGGCCACGCTCTCTTCATACTTTCCGGTCGCGGGATTGAAGAAACTGAAACGCGCCGCCGCGATCTCGGTGGCGTTGGTACTCTGCGGAATGAAAACCTGTTCGCTTTTCAGATGTGTCGCTTCGCGCAACAGCTCTTTCGGCGGATAACGCTTGAAGTGCGGTGAATCGGGCGGCGCAGGCATGGCCGCCTGATCGCCGAGCCACCCCTCGCCGCTCAATTCAAGGGAAAGCGTGATGATGTCACCGGACTGCACGGTATCCTGCGAGAGTTTCCCTTTAAGGTTGAAATCTCCGATCGCGCCGGAGAAGTTGTCGGGACGTCCGGCTTCGGGCAACGGCCTCACGCGCAGCGTGAACGGCTCAAGCTGCTTTTGCTTGGGGAACGACTGCCAATGCGAGAAGAAGCCGGCGGAACGCCGTTCGACCAGCATGCAGTTGACGTGCAACTTGAAAACATGGTCAATCGGCTGGTGGCAACGCGCCTTGGCGATGAAGCGGTGCATCGTAAAGGTCTGCGTACCGCGTGTGACGCGGCTGCCTTCGGCGTTCTCAAGCCGTCCGACGGTGATCAAATCGGGATTGCTCGGAAAACCGGTGACCCGCACATCCTCCACCTCGCTGCCGAATGTAACCTCAAGTTCAAAGTGAATCTCGAACGCCTGATTCACATAGAGCGTCTCAGGCACCGTCTTGAAACGTCCGCCTAGAATCTCACCCGCATGCACCGGCAACGCGAGCAGCAGAAGCAACAAGCTTAACCAGCGTGCAGAACGTATTGAAAGTTTTTTTAACGCAGAGACGCGGAGACGCAGAGATCTATACAAGATGGCATCGTTACCGCCGCCGGACGGGAGGGACGAGCGTCTGCTCGTCCGCGGGCAAGCAGACGCTTGCCCCTCCCGGTGCTCCGCAATGAAACCTGAAACCATCCTTTGGCTTGCCGGTGTGGCATGGGCATCTTGCCCGTGTTTCATGGGCGGGACGCCCATGTCACGAGGGGTTTTGCAAGAGCCTCCGTTATTTCTTCTTCCACCCCTCATCGCCCGACCTCCGTTTCGATAGCCGAGGCGGTGAAGATGCGCGCGCCCCACGTCGCTTCATCGTGACGTTCATTCGTGAGCGTCATCAGGACGGAGGCGCTGAAGACCACAGTCAATAGTCCGCCGGTAAGCAGGCACGTTTCCGAGAGACTGCGCAGGAAGGCGCGACCGATGCCGCGGCGGCGCAGGAGCCGGAAGAACACGCCCAACCAGAAGAGGCTCCATCCGGCCAGGGCAGTGGCCGCGCGCACGGAACAGGGAAACGCGTAGTGCCAGAAAAAGGCGGTACGCGACCAAGGCAATTCGGCCTGCGCGCGTCCGGTCTGGAGCGCGAGCGCAGCGGCAAGCCCCTGACGCGTTTCCGGCGTAACACCAAGATAGCGCTCGGCGCGTTCAAAAGCGGCAGCCGCATTGACGCCGTCACCGGCCATGACCAATACGCCGCCGAGGTTCTGAAAGAGCGGGCCGTTGCATACGCCATCGGCAACCAACCGGTTATAGGTGGCGGCGGCCTGAAGATAGGCGTCGGGCGTCGTAGCAGCCGCGGCCTGCGCACCGGCCTGCTCCCAGAGAAAGGCGCGGGCAGAATCGCTGGGAGAAGCGGCAAACGAACAAGGTGCCACAAGCAGAAAGACGCCCGCCGCCATTTTCAAAGCAGAAGTGCAGTGACGAAGCGGCGTACAAATGGCGATGCAGTTTTTGATAACGCAGAGACGCAGAGACGCAGAGGTTTTTCGACTAAGTGTGGGGATTAAGTGTGTGCGACTAAGTGTGGCGACTAAGTGTGTGGCGACTAAGTGTGTCTTCGCGCACAGCGCGAAGAGAAAGCGGTGCCGCGACCCGCGCACAGCGCGGCTCTTGTCACCGCACTCCAAATTTTGCGCACTGACCTGTTTTTCATGAAGTTTCATGTGTTTCATGGTTGTTCACCCTCGTCATTCACGCTTGGCTGTTCGGCGAGCGCTGCATCGATGGCGGGTAAGAGCGCGAGCAGGTCGCTGACGACAGCGGCGGTGGGTACGGCGGTGTCGGGCCGGTAAAGGGCTTCATCAAGGCGCGCCAGCAAGGTGCGGCATGCGTGCGCCGGTTCATCCGGAACACCGCGCCCGCGCAATAGCTCGGCTGCATCGCCCGGGGTCAGCGCACCGCCGGTCACATCGCAGCGATCGGCCAGATAGGTACGCACAGCTTGCGCGGCACGCGCGGGATCGTCTGTGCGCCGCAACACAGCGAGCGCGCGCCGCAACGCCCCGCCGTGGCGGCGGCGGGTACGCAAGTTTGCCGTGAGCGCCGCGAGAGGCGTCGCCAACGCGGTCAACAGCGCGAGCAACGGACCGGCGATCAGCAGCGGCAGCACCATACGGTGACGCGGCAACAGCGAATCGGGACGCGCACCACGCGCATCGAGCGTGATGCCGGCCGGCAGCGGGCGCGTACGGCTGTCGAGTACACCGGTCAAAACATCGGCGCCATCCACAGGGTCGGCGGTGGCGATCTGCGTGGTGGCACGCGCTTGAATCGGAACCGGCGCGGTGGTGATGGTGCGGTAAGCGTGTTCGTCGGTGTCGTAGTAGGAGAGGCGGATCGGCGGGAACTCCAGCGTACCTTCGCGCGTCGGGCGCACGCGGTACTTGAAACGCTTGCCGTTGGGCAGGGTGTCGGTGCTCACGCTGTCGTCATAGATGCGGAAATCGCGGGTGAGATCGGGCTGGAGACTCAACAGCGGCGTGCGCAGGTTGGAGACGCTGATCGCGCCGGTGATCTCCAGCGTGAGCGTGAGGGGATCGCCGACTTTGCAGACGGTGGTATCGAAGGCCGCCGTGGCCTGCATCTGCTTGCCGACCGAACCGATGAACGTTTCAGGACGCCCTTCATCCGGCGGCGGCACGACGCGCACGGTGACAGCCGGGCCGATGGTGTACACATCGCGGGTCACGGCTTGACGATCGGCGGTGACATCGCTGATAACCGTGCCTTTGAAAGTCAGCGGACCGAAAGTGAACTCCCCCTCGTTGGCGGGCGTATAGTCGAGGTCAAGCGTATAGGCGCGGTACTTCTTGCCGTTGATGGTGACGCGTGAAGCCGGCAGACGGAAGCGGATGGGACGCGGGCGGAACGGGTCGTCATCGCCGAAGAGGCGTCCGAAGCCGCTGCTCAAGTTGCGCGTCTTGTAGTCGTTGATCGCAAAGCTCGGCTGGCGCCCGCTCTGATCGATCAGGCTGTTGAGGATTTGATTCAAATCGGGGCCCCGAAGGCCGGGCATTTCGTGACGGATATCCAGAAAATCGGCGGCGAGATGAGGCAACAGATTGGGATGGATCGGCTCATTGTTTTCGGCGTAGGGGTCGGGCAGCTCGGCGACCGCGACGGCAAGGGTCACGGTGAAGGGCTCCTCGACCAGCACCGAGGTGGACGAGGCGCTCAGCGTGACGATCACGTGATCCTGCCGCTCGAGGCCTTTGACCTGCACCGAGGGGCCGGACTCGGTGTAGCTTTTACCACCGACGGTCACGCGCACCGGCCCGGCGCGGTAAACACCTTCTGCGCCGGGTTTGATCTGATAGGCGAAGACGCGGCCCTCATAGACTTCGCGCGTCATGCGGCCATTGATGATCGAGATGCTGGAGCGGCTGTTGCTGTGCTGCCCGAGAAACTGAATCTCGGCCGGCGGCAGGCCGGAGAGATCGGGCATGTCCAGCCCGCGGTCGGCACCCGCCACCTCAATCGTGAGGTTGAAGCTCTCGCCCAGATAAATGCTGGGGCGTGAGGATGTGACCTTGAGCGAAACATCGGCAAGGGCAGGAAATGCGCAAAGGAAAAGGAGCGAGAGAATCGAAAGAATCGATTTTTTCGATTCCGTCGATCCCATCGAGGCTCTTGCAAAATTCCTCGTGGCATGGGCGTCCCGCCCATGAAACACGGGCAAGATGCCCGTGCCACACCTGTAAGCAAGGGGTTTTGCAAGACCCTTTATCGCTTTTGTCTTTCGCCAAAGCATCTACGTTTACCAGTCCCTCTCACCCGGCACCATCGGCATCTTGCGCATGCGCTCTTTCTTTTCCTCTTCGTGCTCTTTTTCGCGTTCGAGCGCCTTGCGCAACAACTCCTGCACGTCTTGCGGCGGCTCGGGCTTCTGCTCCTGCGGCTCAGGCTGCTGCTCCTGCTGTTGTTGCTCCTGCTGTTGCTGCTCCTGCTGTTGTTCCTGTTGCTGCTGCTCTTGATTTTGTTGCTGCTGATCCTGCTGCTGTTGCTGTTGTTGTTGGTTCGGCTGTTTGGGCAGCAGTTCGCGAATCTCCAGCAAATCCTTGAGCGCCTGCTCTTGCAACGCGCGACGTTCGGTCTCGGGCGGTTTCTTCTCGACGACTTCGGTTTGAAGTTTATCGGCGTGCTCAGCAATCTTCTCGATCTTGGCTTTGTCTTCGGCGGTGAAAGGCGGCATGTTGGTGTCGGTCTGCGCCTGCTGTATGTACTGATCGGCCCACGCAGGGAAGCGTTCACGGAAGAGGCGGGTGAGTTGCAGGGCTTCGGCCTGTGAGTCGCGCGTTTCCAAATACTTGAGCTTCAAGTTGTGAAGCGCGTTGCTCTGGCAGAGGATGTCTTCGTCGATCGCGGCGTTAGGCGGCGCGACGGCCTTCCAGAAGTTGTACACGAGCGGCTCGATCTGAGCGGTTTCATTTGCGGCTTCAGGCAGAAGATCCTCAAGCGCCACGGCCGCACCCTTCATGCTGTCGCGCGCCAGCTCGATCTGCTGCGCGACCATCGCCTGTTGCTGCGCGTTGGTGACCGCCTGAAGCATCTGTTGCTTGAGCGGAATCCAGAGGTCGGCTTGCCGTTGCTGACGCTCGGCCAACGCTTCGGCCTTGGCGATCAGCACCGGGGCGTCATTGGTGTGGAGGGTAGCCGACTCCTCAAGCAGCGCACGCTGTTCTGCAAGCAGGGTGCCCAACAGTTGGTCTGGCTGAGTCTGGCCGTGCTTCTCCAGCACCTCCGCGATATGAGCGTTCTCGCGCGCCTCGGCCAGCGGCGCGACCGCGCGCGTCAGATTGCGGTCACGGCGCTCGTCCTGCGGCGTGTCGCGCAACGCACGTTGAAAGGCGACGGCGGCCTCTTCTAGCGCCTTAGCCTTGGCTTGCGGATCTTCTTCCGCACCTTCGGCACTCGCCTGTTCCATCAGAATCAGGCCGAGCAACTCGCCCGCCCGTGCACCGTTTTTGCGCGAGGCGAGCAACGGGCGCAGGGTCTGCACCGCGTTGGTCATGTCCTGCGCGGTATAATAGGCGTACGCCGCGTTGTAGCGGTACTCCTCGGCCTCTTGCAAGTCCGCGCCGCGCGCGGCGGAGAGAAAGGCTTCCGCCGCCTCTGTATGGCGTCCTTTACGCAACAGCGCCTGGGCTTCGCGCGCGCCGGCGCGACCGGGCGCAACCACGACCGGCGGACGGTTGGTGGCAGAGGACTCAGGGGACGGATCTGGCGTCGCATCCGTTTGGGCACGGCCAGCCGAAACGACCAACAAAACAATGATTGCGGCGGCTGTTGTTGCAGAAGCAGGAGCGGTGCGCGTACGGCTGCCGCTAAACCGTCCACGACTGAAGCAAGCGGCGGCCAGCAGGCAGAGCAACGCGGGAATGAGGAAGAGCTGATAACGCTCCTGATAGCGATTTTCGATCTGCTCTTGCTGATCTTTGGCGGCGATATGAGGCAACAGATAACGACGGTAGATCGCACCGAGCGTGGTGTGCGCCGTGCCGGCCGTGCCGAGCGGGACGTAGCGGCCACCGGAAGCGTCGGCAATTGCGGTAAGCGTTTCGCTCATCAGGCGCGTCTTGACGGCGCTGCCCTTGAATTGCTGAACCCCCTGCCCGCCCTCGCCGGGAATGGTGGCACCGGTTTCATCGCCGATGCCGACCGTGAAAATGGGGATATTGCGGCGGGCGGATTCGGCGGCGGCCTCCAGTGCATCGCCTTTGAGATCCTCGCCGTCTGAAATGAGCAGGATGGCGTTGTACTCGTCGAACGCAGGATCGAGCGCCTCCAGCGATTTACGGATGGCATCGCCGAGATTGGTCTCGCCGCGCGGGGCTGACTCCGGCGAGACGCCATCGAGTGCCTGGCGCAGGAAAGCGTAATCGGTGGTGAGCGGACAGAGCAGACTGCCTTTACTGCGGAAGGCAAGCAGCGCGGCGCGATCGCCCTTCAGATCATCGATCAGATCCATGATATCGGCCTTGGCGCGCTCCAGCCGGTTGGGGTGAACATCGGTGGCGAGCATTGAGCGCGAGACATCAAGCGCGATCATCAGATTTCGGCCGCGCGTGAAGACCTTCTCATCCTTGCGCCCCCATTGCGGCCGGGCGGCGGCGAACACCAGCAAGGTCAGGCCGATCATCACCAGCGAGAATTGCGCATAGAAGGCACTCGTCGAGTGCGCGGGCACCAGCTTGGGTTGCAACGTCGGCGCGATCAGCATCGCCAGCCGCCGCTGCGCGCGCCGGTACAGCCAGAGCCACAACATCCCGATCAGCGGGACGAGCGAAAGCAGAAGCAGTAAAAATGGATAAACAAAACGCATCGCAGATCAGTTAGGATTTAGGAGTTAGGATTTAGGAGTTGGGATTTAGGAAGTTAGGAGTTGTGTAAAGGGATTCGGGGTCGAAGTCCGGGGATTCACGCAAGGAATTGTCTTTCTCACGAAGGGTCTTGGTTGTGGCCGAGAGGATGCGCACGAGTTCGTCACAATCTTTCAACAAGGAGTCAAAGGTAGCGGTCGGGATGTAATCGGTATCATGCAAAAGACGTAGCCAATACCGGGTCTCCAAAGATTCTTTGAAGGCGATTTGAATCTTCGCCGCGAAATCCTTTCTGGAGTATGCGCCGCCGGCCTCTTCGATATTGGCACCAATCGAAGTGCCGCAACGCAGGATCTGCTTGGACAAAACGTACTCATTCCGTTCCTTACACAGCCACTGGAAAAGTCTGACAATCCGAATGGCGAACGCATAGCTCTTCGTCTTTATCGGCGTGTCTCTCATGGCAACTCCTTATTCCTGCTATTTCCCAACTTCTAACTAACTCCTAACTCCTAAATCCTCAATCCTAACTCCTAAATCCCCTCATATGAGCCTCCGTGTGAGGCTCATATTGAGGGTGAGGGCGAGAGCCACGAGGGCGGCGCCCCAGAGGAGGTAACGGACAAAGTGTTCGTCAAAACGCTGGTAGATTTCGCGGTCGATGCGGGTGGTTTCGAGAGAGTTGATCTCATCAAGCGCGGCCTCGAGCCCATCGTGATCGCGCACGCTGAAGTAGCGACCGGAGGTTTTGGATGCGATGGACTTAAGTTGCGTCTCGTCGAAGGTGGCGTTGGCGTAGGCGATAGTCTCGCGACCAAAGAGGTCGCGCGTCTTGAAAGGAGTGCGGGCGTTCGAGCCGACGCCGATGGCGTAGACGCGGATACCGAGCTTGGCGGCCGCGTCGGCAGCCTGTTCGGGCGTGATGATGCCGGTGTTCGATTCGCCATCGGAAAGCAGGATGATGATGCGCGTTTCAGGCTCGGCATCAACCAGACGCGCAACGCCGGTGGCGAGTCCGTCGCCGATCGCGGTAAGCGTCTCTTCTTGATCGATCGGTCGTCCTTGGGCATCGGTCTGCGCACGCGGGATCTCCACGCCCTTCAAGACATGCACAAGCGCACGGTGGTCAGCCGTGAGCGGTGCGCGCGTCGAGGCGTACCCGCCGAAAGTGACCAGCCCGATCAGATCATCGGGTCGCGCCTCGACAAATTTCGCGAATGTCTCTTTCACCACTTCGAGGCGCGTCTTCCAGTCATTTTGAGACGGCGAAAGATCCAGCGCCTCCATGGAACCTGAAACGTCGACCACCATGCCGATGGCAATGGCATTGACTGAACGACGCGCACGGGAAAGCGCGGTGCGTGGACGCGCGGCGGCAATAATCAACAGAAACGTGCCCAACAGGAAGAGCGGGGGCACAAGCGCGGCAACGGCGACGCGCCAGCCGGCGGTTCGAGCGGGCAACCGATGCGTCGCGGCAAAAAGCACACCTGTGCGCCGTCCGGTACGGTACAGGAACCAGACGGCAGCGGCCCAAGGCAGCAGCAGTAGGAAGGCTAAAGGTGTGGCGAAGGACAACATGAGTGATTGAGGATTTAGGATTTAGGATTTAGGAGTTGGAGTTGGGACTTGGAGACAGAAGTGAGAGGTGGGGTGCGAAAAAAGAGGCGAGAGGTGAAAAGAGTAAAAGGTGTTGCGTACATGATTCATTCCTTAAAATTCCTAAATCCTAAATCCTAACTTCTAACTCCCTCTTGGGTGCGTTCGGCGTCTTCGCGGATGTAGGTGCGGGCGCGGTCGGTGGCGGCATCGGTCATCTCGGTCGTGGCCTTTTGGCCGGCGAACTTTACAAGGTCAGCAGATTCGAGGAACGTTTTGAGCTTGGCTACAACTTCGGGCGTGAAAGAG
>Ga0209407_1001424_pt1 | contig 25026 bp, 24 predicted proteins | sample AD_JPNHG3_MetaG_FD_184410 | JGI IMG/M metagenome (GOLD analysis project Ga0209407, IMG submission 184410) | Active sludge microbial communities of municipal wastewater-treating anaerobic digesters from Japan - AD_JPNHG3_MetaG (SPAdes) (version 2) | ecosystem: Engineered > Bioreactor > Anaerobic... | reverse complement strand
TTCCGCGATGATCCGGCACAACGCCGCCATGTCCAGAATCTGCCTTCCCGGCAGCACCTGTTTCATTCCGCACAGCGTGCAGACAAAAGGCGCTCCCCAGGCGTTGGCATGGAACATCGGAACGATATGCAGGGCGCAGTCCTTCTCCTGAATGCCCATCCTAAGGCCCGTGGTAAAAGAGTGTGTCACCAAACCTCGATGGCTGTATACAACACCTTTGGGATCGCCCGTCGTCGCCGAGGTGTAGCAGATGAGGCAGGGATCGTTTTCATCGCGGTCCACCGGAAAATCGTAGTCCTCTGGATAATCTTTGATCCAATCGTCATACAGGACCACCGGCGAAAGCGTGGTTTGCGGCATGACGCCGGATTGAGACAGGATGACGTACAGTTCAACAGTCTTGAGCTGATCTTTAAACGGCTCGATGAGGAAATAGACATCTTCGTCGATGAACAGAATGCGGTCCTCCGCATGATTGATGATGTACACCAGATGTTCAACGGACAGCCGGATGTTGAGCGTGTGCAGAACGCCGCCCATGCAGGGAACGCCGAAGTACAGCTCCAGATGGCGATGGTTGTTCAGCGAGAAGGAGGCCACCCGGTCGCCCTTCTGAATACCGAAGGCGCGCAACGCGCCCGCCAGCCGGCAGGTGCGCTTGTACCAGTCGGCATACGTGTAACGGAACGTGCCGGTTGTGTAAACGGAAACGATCTCCTTACCCGGATAATATTTGGCCGCGTGCTGCATGAAATTCGTGAGCAACAAAGGATAATTCATCATGGCTTCCACCTCCCTGCGCTACATGGTTTTAAGTGCCCAAAGATTGGTTGATGAATGGAACGACGCCTATAAACCCATAAATTTCGCCGCTATCGTCTTCATGATTTCATTGGTTCCCGCAAAAATCCTCGTCACGCGGATGTCCCGCCAGGCGCGGGCGATGGGATATTCCTCGCAATATCCGTATCCGCCGAAAAGCTGGAGACACCGGTCGGCAACGCGGAATGCCATGTCCGTTGTCCAGTATTTGGCCATGGCAACCTCGACCACAATATTCTTGCCCTCGATATGATCCATGATCAGCTTGTCAAGGAACGTACGCCCCAGTTTGGCCTCCGTGGCCATCTCGACGATTTCGAACTGCGTATTCTGAAACTTGGACAGAGGACGCCCGAATGCATTTCTCTCTTTGCAGTATTTGATGGTCAATTCCAGGATGAACTCCGCGGCGATCACCGCGCCGATGGAACAAACCAGACGCTCCTGCTGAAGTTTCATCATCAGTTTGATGAAACCGCTTCCCTTCTCGCCCAGACGGTTTTCTCTGGGAATCCGGCAGTCGGTAAAATAGAGCTCCGCGGTATCCTGGCTGTGCCAGCCGATTTTTTTGATCTGTTTTCCTTTTTCAAAACCGGGCGTCCCCGCCTCGACAAGGTAGAGGTCAACCGCCTGATGTTCCTGCTTGACGTCGGGATCGCGCGCGGCAACGATCACCAGGTCGCAGTTGATGCCGTTGCTGATGAAGGTTTTCTGGCCGTTGAGAATAACATTATCACCGTCTTCCACGGCGGTGGTCTTCATTTTTGCCAGATCGCTGCCGGCATTGGGCTCCGTCATGGCGACCGCCGTAATGATGTCGCCTGACACGCAGCCGGGCAGATATTTGCGCTTTTGCTCCTCCGAAGCAAACGCTGAAATATAGGGGACGCAGATGTCGCTGTGGAGGGATGCGGTAAGTCCCGAAAAGTTGCTTTTAACCAGCTCCTCGCAGACGATGACGGAGTAGAGAAAGTCGCCGCCCGCGCCTCCGTACTCCTCGGGAATATCCGTACACAAAAATCCCTGTTCCCCCATTTTTTTCCAGACGCTTTTGGGAACGATGCCCGCTTCCTCCCACGCTTCCACGTGGGGAACGATTTCCTTGTCGAGAAATTTCCGGAGGCTGTCCCGGAAGATCACATGCTCCGCCGTGTAGGGAATAATGTTCATCGGCTCACTCCTCCTTTGCTCTTCAGGATATGCAAAACCGCGTCTCCGTGTCATTAAAGATTGGGCGTTGTGAACTTATGGGGTAAATGCGTTTCTGAACCCTCAACAAATGGGTGCATCCTGCAGGGTGACCAAACGCAAAACCCCGTTTCTATTAAGAAACAGGGTCTCAATGGCCGGCTCATGGCAGCGCCTCCGGTTGCATGGTTTATTCTTTCTTTTCACCCATCATCAATTTCTTGACGCTTCTTATCCGCCTGCCTCATAAAAAAGTCAAGGGGATGTTTTTCTCTGATTCCCAACACCAACATCCCGCTGAAACACGAAGTAATAAAAACTTGTTCTATACCTTTTATTGGTATAGAATAAAATCATGACATGGACGGTTACGGAAAAACGAAGTCTGAATAACACACACCTATGTGGCAATATGGGAAGTTAAAAATAAAGAGATAAGATTGATTGAGGGGACCTATGCAGGCACACACGAAAAAGCGCCCTATTGATACCATTGAAATTAAATTTATTGGGCCTATTGTTAATATGGCGCGGGCTATTGAAGCTTTGAGGCCGATGGGATTTGTGGACATGTCCGACGCTGTTCCCTGGCGCGAAGCTTATCCTGAATGTTCCGAAGGTCAACTTACCGGCAGAGCATTAGCCGGCGCACGATCCCGTGAAGGATTAACCCAGGTTCAGCTTTCCAAGCTTACCGGAATCCCGCAGCGCCATGTCTCCGAAATGGAACACGGCAGGCGCACCATTGGCAAGAAAAACGCGAAGCTTTTTGCTGAAGCTTTAAAGACAGATTACCGTGTCTTTCTCTAATCAGATACCGTAAAGTATTTGCAAAAGGAAAGCGATGAAAGACACCCTCAAGAAAATCGATTTGATAAAATCCAAGATCGACGCTTTCAGGCCGATTGACGCTCACCTGCTCAAACAGCTTCGGGAATATTTCCGCATCGGCATGACCTATTCCAGCAACGCACTGGAAGGGAATTCGTTGACCGAAACGGAAACGAAGATCGTTATTGAAGACGGCATCACGATTGGCGGCAAACCTCTCAAAGATCACCTGGAAGCGCTGGGACATTCGGAAGCGTATGATTTGCTTTTCCGGTTGGCAAAGCATCAAGGCATCACGGAAGCGAACGTCAAAGAACTGCACCGGCTCTTTTATTACCGGATTGATGAAAGTCAGGCCGGAAAATACCGCAAGCAAAGAGTGATCATTACAGGGACGGACTTCATCCCCCCCGCACCCGAAAAGATACCGGAATTGATGAAGTCCTTCATTGCCGCAATTCCCGACAACAGGTCCAAGCATCACCCGGTTGAATTTGCGGCAGTCATCCACAAGGAACTTGTAACAATACATCCCTTCATTGACGGCAACGGACGGGCGGCGCGTCTCTTGATGAATCTTGCCCTGTTGCAGGCAGGTTATCCGGTGACCGTCATACCGCCGGTCTTGCGGCGCGACTATCTGAACAGCCTGAACAAAACCCACAAGGGCGACAACAGGCCGTTTATCAACTTTATTGTCGGTGCCTGCTATGAATCGGCAAAAGAATATTTAAGGCTTCTGGAAGGATAAGCTGAAAACCCAGAACATGCCAATAAATCCGTCACTTTCACACAACGCAAATCTTAGTTTTTGTGTTTTCTGTCGTTGAAGAGCGAAGTAACGCGTCAATCTAATCAGCACGTTGAACATCCCCTCAACCATCAGCGGGATTTCAATTTAACCATTGATGACATTCGCTCAAGTCGAGAAAAAATCTCCGTTCTTCTCCATGACATTTCTTATCATGGATACCCCCCCGGAATTCACATCAGAAATATATGCTGCCTCAAAAATTGATTTTTATTCTTCATCTTCAAAGGATACCTCTCGTTGAGATGGATCTGTTATTTTAAGTTCTTTAAACAAATAGGAATAAAAGTTACGTGTCAATTCCTCAAGTGCCTTGTTACCAATAATTGCAGCCTTAAAGAAGCTAACATCACCTGATGAGGCTTTAGTAGTAACTATAACCGTGTCACTTTCTTTTTTAATCTTTACATTTATGCGTTTTTCATATTTTTTCTTTCCAGCGGTTTTCTCCTGTCTTAAAGAAATAACCCCAGCTGTCCTTTCACTACTAATAACGCTAAAATCAATTTCCGCTGCCGCATTCAACGCAGCGTCAAACAGAACTTTCGCCAATAGGCGCAATCAATACGTGTAACATCTTGTAATAAATGACAATAAAGCGATAAAAACGCGATTACATACTACGGGGGATTTGACAGTTAAGAGCAGTCAGTAAGACCTCTTGCTCATTTGATATGGAACACCGGATACGAGCAGCCTTGGTTGATTTTGGATAGAGAAGGATTGCCGTATTGATGGATGACAGCAATTCCAACATCCGCTCGGCACCGTGCGTAAAACCATTGGCACGGGCGCGCTTGTGCGCAATGCGCACCAAAAGAAGCGCAATCATGCAAGTCAGCGCATGCACGCGCATCTTGGAATCCGTCCAGTGAAAGACAGGGTCCATCTTGACCCAGCGGTCGGATTTGGTAATCCGGAAGGCATCCTCAATAATATATCGATCAAGATAAATATCGATAACCTCGCCTGCCGTCAGCGATTCCCGGTCTGTAAACAGAATCTGCTTGCCGAATCTCGTTTTAGCCTCCTCGATGGCTGGAAAGTTCTTTCGCGCACTGACTTTGAAACGGTTTTCTTCTTCCTCGATGTCTATATCGAGAAGCCCCGTCACATGATACCGGTCCGTGATCTCCAAAGCCTGCCGTTGCATCGAATCCATCGTGGAACGGCGGTCGGCATCCTTGGCTTTGCGTTTAAAAGAGGACAACTCTTCCTTGGCTTTTTCCAGATTCTTTTCCATTCGGTATAATTGGCGCTGGTAGGTGGAGGCGTTGAAGGAAACAATGACCCGGCGCTGCACGCCATAAATCTCTTCGCGGGTTTCATAAACCGGTATCGTTTCACCATTTTTAATGTTGACATCCCGGTATTGTTCCAGGGAAACATGACAGAGGTCTTTATGGTGATACGGGCTGCGACTGCCGACAAAATGATGCCGGCTTTCATCCAGCTTCAAGATCAGTTCTTCGCTGTTGTTTCCCTTGTCGAATACCAGCGTTATCCCCTTTTTATCGGACAGGGATTGATTGATTTGCTCAAAGATCTCATCGATCAACTTTTTCATCACTTTGGCATCATGCTCATTGGCGGGATACAGCCTGCTGAACAAGGGGAGTCCATAATCGCGGTCCACCGCCAGAGCCAGACCGATATGCCGTAAACTGTTGCGTCCAGCCTTGGATTTGGTGATTTTGGATAATTCGGACGGCGTGAGCACATCGAGATAATTGTAATAGTTCGTGGTGTCGTAAACGATCGTGTCCAGGGGAATGTTTTCCAACTCGATCGCTTTCTTGGCGATATCATCGCCAATCCTGTCCATCATCTCTTGGCCTAATTTATCAAAGTGGTCCCAGAAGTTTTGAGATTCCAGTTTTTCCTTTTGAAGCGGCATATAAAGATGCAAAGCCGTGGAATCGACCCATTCCGCGATTTTGCTTTTTGACGTTGCGGCAACGGCACGGTTAAGAGCGGCAATGAGAATGTAATCGCCAACACTCATGCCCTGCTGGCGCTTACTGCAGTAGCGGTCGACGATTTTCCTGATGCCCAGTTCTTCAGCTATTTTGAAGAGAACCGCAATGGCGCCTTCCGAAACACAGTCGATTTGCCGGGGTTCTTCTTTGACAGAACATCCTTCCGCCATGGCGATGATTTTCTCTATGGTGCCCAGGTACCATTGCTTGACGATCCGGGGCTTGCCGTCAACGCGCGCGGATTCGGCGATGACGTAGTAGGTACTATATTTAGACTTTTTCTTAATGATGCTAGCCATGATTCCTTATATATATTATGTAATACATTGTCAAGCAAAAAAATAATAAATGCTTAAAATTCTTTGTATTGCGCTTAACACATTACCCCCGGGTAGTATGTAATCGCATTTGAGGCGCTGAAAGCCACGTCAGATGAGGCTTTCAGAGATCAGGTCGTTCTATTGGCGAAAGTTCTGTCAAATACTTGCTCATAAGTTACTGTATTTGGTGATGTCCATTTTGATGTCTTTTTGGTTCCGGCAATACATATACTTGTTAAAATAAAGCAAAATATTAAGCAAAACAAGGGCACCATTTTCACTTTCATATTTTCCTCCTCCTTTTTGCCTGTAGCACAATTCAATATTTTCTTCATTGACTACTTGACTTGGGTTTAGCTCGCTATGCCTCAATTGCATATCAGCTTACAACAGACACCTGAATGGGTGGAAATATTACCATTATCACAGAGAAAATAAAAGAAGATGTTGATGAAATAATCTGGGTTTCCTAAATTAATTTTTTTCTATCTTTTAGCACACTAGTCCTTTATTCTGAAGCGCAAAAAAACTGCAATCCAGCGATGAAATCATCGTTGACTGATTACAAATTTTGAAATATTTAGTTTTTCCTGGCAGCAAGAGTCATTTCAGAATACTCAATGTTAATTGTCGGTTTAAGGTCCTGTCCATACCCAAAGGCTGCCCTAGTTCTTTTACGGCGTCACGAGATTGAACCAGAGAGCAAATTTATCTATATAAGGAAACCTCCTGGCAATCCTCTTCACTTCGTCGATGCGGGTGGAGACGGATTTCCCAGCAGGCGTTTATTCTTCCAGGGGCCTTTGCGGTAGTAAAGCCAGTTCAGGCCGACGGCCAGCGCGCTGCTTGCCAGCATGGCCATCCAGATTCCGTTTTGCTGAAAACCGCCGGGACCGGCCAGGCCATAGGCCAGGGGAATGCGGATCATAAACATGGCAATAAAGGAAAGCGCCAGCAGGGCCATTGTATCGCCTGCGCTGCGCAGCACGCCCTGGATGGCAAAAATGACGCCGAAGCAGGGAAAGATAAAAGCGATCCACCGGTAATAATCCCGGACGTACCTCTGCACCAGAATGCTTTCCGCGGACTCTTTGAGAAAAAGGCCGCCGATCTGTTCGGGAAAAGCCAGAAGAACGGCCGTGCAGCAAAGCCCGATGAACACGCCGAAATAAACGGAGATCCTCGTCGTTTCAAAAACGCGCTCCAGGTTCCCCGCGCCAAGATTCTGTCCCGAAATGGTGGTTGCGGCGATTCCAATCGAAATGAAGGGGATTGTCACCAGCATGTCCACCTGCATGCCGATGCCGAAGGCGGCGGTCACGGCCGTACCGTAATGGTTGACCAGAGACACGATGACGACACCGGCCAGCGACACGACGATCATCTGCATCGAAGCGGGCACCCCGATGACAAAAACCTGGCGAATGATGGTCCAGTCCAGGCTGTAGTCCCAGTTGCGCATGTTGATGTAGGGGTTGAAGCGCAGCAGATAGATATAGCCGATCACACAGGTCAAGACGGCCGCGGCCCCTGAGCCCCAGGCGGCGCCGGCCACGCCGAGAGGCGGCATAGGGCCGATGCCGCGGATGAACAGCGGCACCAGAACCACGTTGAAAACCGCGAGCAGAAGCAGAATTTTCACCACGGTGGTGGCGTCGCCCAGGCCGCGCAGCATTCCGTTCATCCAGTTGACATAGAAATGAAAAACCAGCATCGCCATCGTAATCGTCAGATAAGACAGGGCCATGTCATAAATTTCCGCTGGCGCGTGCACCCACTGCAGCAGTTGATGCCGGAATAAAATGCCGAAAAGAGAAATCAGCAGGCAGAACAAAATCGAAGAGAAAAAAGAATTGGACAGGATTTTCCGGAGCATCTCCTTGTCCTTGCGGCCGAAGGCCTGGGCGATGAGAACGTTGGTGGCCATTCCCAGGCCGATCAGAAACGCAGGCATCAGCAGAATGATCGGCAGGCAGGCGGCCACGGCCGCCACCGCCTTGTGCCCGAGGAGCCTGCCCACCCAGATCAGATTGATGATGCCGTAAGCGGACATGAGCACGTTGCCCAGCATGATCGGCATGGAGAAGTCGATGACCTGTCTGGCAATCCTGCCTTCCGTGAAATCCCGCATGAGTTTCTTGTTAATCCTTTTCGTCGGGCCAGGAATACACGGGCGGACGATGATGAAAAACTTCGCCGTCCGGCATGACTTCCACATATCGGCCGTCCAGTTGCACCATTTTCGTCCGCGTGGCCTCGACGCGCCGTTCCTTCGCGCACTCGAGCGCTTCTTCAACCGTCCGGAAGCGGCAAAGCTCCCGAAGCGTCATGATCTGGGGCAAAACCATCCCGATTTTGCCCGCGTCATACTGCCGAAGGGCTTCCGCAGGCCGGATCCAGACGTGGCTGGTGAGTTCCACGCCGTCGTGGGACACGGATTGCCCGGCCGGAAGCGACGCCATGAAAAAGCGCACATCGTAGCGTTTGGGAAGCGGTTCCGGCGTGATCCAGTGCGAAAAATAGTAAAGGTCGTCGCCACGAAGAACCAAATCTTCCGTTTCCAGGATGGAAGAAAATTTCATTTCCCCCTGGATGAGCGCCTGCCGGTAACGTTCAAATCGGCGGCGGTCCCCGTCGGTTTCAAAGGCAACGGATGATCCGTCTTTTCTCCGGGCAATCAGCAGTCCCGCCTCTTCAAAGGTTTCGCGGACGGCGGCCATCCAGACGCCCAACGCTTTTTCGGCCTGCGTCATATCTCCGATGAGCAGGGCGGCCTTTTGCCGGTCCAGCCCCCGGACAAAGCGCTCCATGCCCGGCCCGTAATCTTCAGCGTCGATTACCCCTCCGGGATACACATAATAGCCGGGCACAAAGCTGCTTTTGCGATTGCGCAGGACCAGCAGAACCTCAATGCCTTCCGAATCTTTGCCGGAGCAGGGCCTCAACAGCATCACCGTCGCAGCATCCACGGGAACCACGCTCATACCGGGCCACCCTTCCATTCGAACTTGTAAAAACAGAGGCCTGTGCTGCCGCTGTCTCTTCCCGAAAACAGCGGTCAATCAAACCAGAAAACAAATTCATCGAGTCCGGCTCTTTCCCGCTCAAATTGATTCAGCGGAAACGTGGGGTCCGGGTAGCCCATCGCGATCCCGACGATGATTTTTTTGTCGTCGGGAATGGCGGCGATTTTTCGAATTTCGGCGGGGAAACGGGCGGCGGCGGCCAAAAGGCAGGTGCCCAGACCTCTGTCGTGGGCCGCCAGACAGATGGACTGGGCAATGATGCCGATGTCCAGCATCTGATATTCGACCAGGTTGTCGCGTGAAATGCAGGCCAAAATGAGGCAAGGAGCGTCAAAGGCCGATACCATGCTTGCATAGTATTGCTCGCGCCTTGCCTTGTCGTCCCTTGCGATTCCCTGCGCGCTTAAAACGACTTTCCCCAACTGTCCGTAGCGCGCTTTCATCGCGTCGGGCCACTTCTCCAGCATCGGCACATCCGACGCAATGGGCGCGCCGGCCATGCTTTGCAGCAAATTCATTTCCTTGAATTTCTGCAGCGTTTTTCCCGTCAGAACATATAGAAACCAGGGCTGGGTATTTCCCCAGGAGGGCGACCAGCGGGCCGTCTCCAGAATATCCGTGATCACTGCCTTCGGAACGTTCCGAGGCTCAAACTTGCGAATGCTTCTCCTTCCGCGAATGGCAGCCGTTAATTCCATGACAACCTCCTTTTGTGATATGCCGTTCCATACAACATCCGACCAAATAAAAAAAGCCGGGATATGCTTTTTTTACCTCAAGCCCGTCAGCCCATCAGCCCCTCGTCCAGAAAGCTGAAATATGTGCCGTCGCCGATGATGATGTGGTCCAGCACTTTCACGCCCATCACCTTTCCCGCGGCGCACAGCTCTCCGGTAAATTTTTTATCTTCCGCGCTGGGCGAAAGGTTCGCGCTGGGATGATTGTGGACACAGATGATGGCGGCCGCGAAGGTCTGCAGGGCATCGTGGATGATTTCCCGAACGATGGGCATGGCCTGATTGACCGTTCCGATCGCGGCATTCCGGATGGCGATCAGCCGATGATTGCTGTTGAGGTAAGCCACCTTGAACACCTCAGTCTTGAGATCGCGCATCTGCGGCATGACGATTTCCGCCACATCCGCTGCGGAGTTGATCCTGCGCTGCGGGGAGCGGACTTCGACTTCGCGAAAGCGACGGCCGATCTCGAGGGCGGCATGGATCTGGGCGATTTTGGCCGGTCCCAGCCCTTTGAACCCTTGCCAATCGCGGGCATCCGTCTGGCTCATGTTCCGGAAGGTTCCAAATTTATCCAGAATCTTTCGCGCCAGATCGATCGCGCTTTGTCCCCTGGCGCCGGTTCTGAGCAAAATGGCCAGAAGTTCGGAATTGCTGAGCTCGCGGGCGCCTCGGCTCAGCAATTTTTCCCTGGGCCGATCGTCTTCCGGCCATTCTTTAATCCCCGAGGAATGAAGTTTTTCGGTCATCTTCCGACCCCCCCTTTTTTATGAATAGAGTCTTTCGATTTCCTCCCTGTAACGGTGAACAATCTCCTGACGCCTGGCCTTCAGCGTCGGCGTCAATTCGCCCGCCTCCTCGGTGAAATCCCGGGGAAGAATGGTGAAGCGTCTGATCTGTTCGTGCGGGGCCAGGCGGCGGTTGACGGTCTGCAGGTGCTCATCCACCGCCCGGAACACGGCCGGATAACCGGTCAGCGCCCCAGGGTCCCGATCTTCCAGCTTTTCCCTTGCGGCAAAATCGATCAGCTCTTTTTCATTCAGAGTGATCAGCGCCGTGAGATATTTCCGGCGATCGCCGCACACCACCGCCTGGCTGATAAGCGGCATTGCCCGGATCAAGTTTTCGATGTTCTGCGGAGCAATATTCTTGCCTCCCGCCGTCACGATCAGGTCTTTCTTCCGGCCGGTAATGGAAAGAAACCCCTCATCGTCGATGACTCCGATGTCGCCCGTGTGAAACCATCCTTCGGCATCGATCGCGGCGGCCGTCGCTTCCGGATCCTTGTAATAGCCCTGAAAAAGCCCCTTCCCCCGGAGAAGCAGTTCGCCGTCGGCAGCCACTTTTGCCTCCATGCCCGGAATCAATTGCCCCACGGTGCCGAATTTATAATGTTCCGCGCGGTTGACCGCCGCCGGCGCCACGGTTTCCGTCAGCCCGTAACCCTCCAGAATCAAAAGCCCCGCGGCATCGAAGAATTCCAGAAGCTCGACCGGCATGGGCGCCGCTCCGCAAAGAAGATATTTGACCCGTCCGCCGAATACGCCATGAATTTTCGAAAAAACCAGACGATGAGCAACCGCGTGCGCGATCGCCAGAAAAAACGGCAGGGATTGACCCTTTCGGCGTCGGGCTGCCGCTTTCCGGCCCACGGTCACGGCCCACTGAAAAATGCGGCGTTTTAACGGCGATCCCGAATCCAGCATCTGGTGAATCCGGTTGTAGATCCGCTCAAAAATCTGAGGCACGCTGACCTGAACCGTGGGACGGAGCTCCTGAAAATTCTCGATCAGTTTATCAATGCTTTCGGCATAGGCGCCGACAATGCCGAGGTGCATTGCCGCATAGACGGTCATCCTCTGAAGCATGTGGGTCAGAGGCAGAAAGGCGATGCCGAAGTCGCTTTCATCATAATGGTGCATTTGGGTCGCGTTCATCACGGTAAAATAAAGATTGGCGTGGGTGATCACGGCTCCTTTCGGCGGTCCCGTCGTTCCGGAGGTGTAGGCGATTGTCGCCGGATCTTCAGGCCGGACAGCCCGCCAGATGCTCTCAAAACGGGTCGGGTCGGCTTCATGAGCAATCCGGCCTTCGGCCATCAAGTTGTCCAGCGTCATGACATCGGGGGGAAGCGGTCGGACCGACGGTTCGAAAAGAATCATGGTCCGGGGCAGGCCCGTTTTCGCCCGCACGGCCAGGAGCTTCTCCAGGAGCGGCTCGTCTTCGACGAAGCAGATTTGCAACTCACTGTGAGAAACGACATGCGTCATCTCCCAGAGGCTGGCCGACGGATAAATGCCGACCGTAACCCCGCCGGCAGTCAGAACGGTCATGTCGGCCTCGCTCCATTCCCTTCTCGTCCGACTGACAATTCCAACGGTACTCCCTTTTTTCAATCCCAGCGACACGAGTCCCATAACGGCCGCCGGCAGAGCCTCCAGTGCTTGCCGCCACGTCTTGGATTGCCAGACGCCCTCTTTTTTGGCCAGAGACATCTTTCGATCGCCGAAGCGTCGGGCCTGTTGCATGAAGATCCCCACAACGGTCGGAGGATCGTATAAAGGTTTTGTTTCATTCATAAGAACGGTCGTTCACCGAAGCGACGCGAAAAGACTATAACCGCATTAACCGCCGTGCGTCAACGAACATCTTTCGCCCGCGCCGGCGTTGATCGTCCTTTACACGCTGGCGGATGCGCAGGGCGCGCGGCTGTCCGGCCATGCCTTCAGTTACACAGGGTGGATGCTTTTCCTGCCGGCCTTGATCTGTCTGGCCGCCGTGGCGCTCGTCAAAGGCCGCGAGGTCTTTTCCAAAATGGCCGCCAACTGGAAAAAGAGCCTGATCGGAGGCGGATGCACTTTTGCCTCCTACGGCATCGCGCTGTGGGCCATGACCCGGGCGCCGGTCGCCCTGGTCGCAGCGTTGCGCGAAACGTCCATCCTCTTTGGACTGATCTTATCCGTCCTGATCTTGAAAGAGCGCATCACCCGGATTCGCGTCTTATCGATCTTCTTGATTGTTGCCGGCGCTGCTGCTATAAAAATGTCGTGACAGCCATGCAGACAAATAAGGAACCGGCCCTGAAGGACGACGACGTTTACAGACAGTTGCAAAGGCAACTGGACCGATATCCGATCGGCTATCCCGCGACGAAAAGCGGCGTGGAAATCGATATTCTGAAATATTTCTTTACGCCGCTGGAAGCCAAAATTGCCTTGTGCCTGACGCTCCGGTCCATCCCCGCAGCTCCCATCCGTAAAAGGCTCAAAAACAAATTTGATGTCGAACTATCACCCGATGAGCTGTCCGCGATTCTGGAGGATATGTTTCAAAAAGGCGTCATCCGCCGTTCGGAAAGCGCCGGTTCCTTTCGCTACGGCATTGCCATGCTGGCCATCGGCATGTTCGAATATCATGTCGATGATCTCACCCCTGAACTTGTGCAAATGATGCATCAATATTTTGACGAAGCCTTCGGCGCGGAATTCTTCCGGTCCTCCCTGCCCCAGCTTCGCACCAGCCCGCATTTGAAAGCCCTGATTCCGGATTACATCGTCGAACCCTACGACAACATGCGCCATTTCATCACCCACACCCGCGAGCCTCTGTATGTGGCCAACTGTGTGTGCAAGCAGGGCGAAGCGCTGATGGGGAAACCCTGCAGGCAAACGGATAACCATGAGGTGTGCCTGCTCATCGGGACAACCGGCTATGCGGCGCGCGGCCGGGCCAGAGAGATTTCCAAAGAGGAATGTTTGAAGATCCTGGATCTGGCGGAAGAAAGAGGAATGGTGCTGCAGCCGGGCAATTCCCGAAAGCCCGCCTGCATCTGCATTTGCTGCGGCTGCTGCTGCGGCGTGCTCACCACCGCGAAGAAGCAGCCGCGGCCCGCCCGGTTTTTCGCGACGAACCATTATGCGCGCATCGACGCCGAATCCTGCACAGGATGCGGCATCTGCGTGAAGCGCTGTCAGATGGACGCGATCGTCGCGGACGGCAAAATCTTCCGGGTGGATCCGGATCGTTGCATCGGCTGCGGCCTTTGCGTAACCCGGTGCAAACCCAAAGCCGCGCGTCTCATCAGAAAAGACAGAATCACCGTGCCTCCGACGAACACGGAAATGCTGTACTTGAGCATCCTCATGGAACGGGCGGGACGAAAAAAGATGATCGTCAACATGCTGAAGCTTCTTTTCGGCAAGCCCTTGTAAAGGAAGCCGCCGTTTCGGCCTTCGGGTATCATCCCTCAATTCCAAACCATTTCAGGATTGTATCGTTTTCCTCACAGGGATAGGCATGCGAGAGATCGGGAATCACCTTGAGCTTGATATCAACGCCTGATTGTTGCAAATACCGGCAGGCCTGAACCGTTCGCTGCACCGGAAAGATCCAGTCCTGCGCGCCGTGAATCCACAGCACATGTTTTTCCTCGGCCCGGTTTATCTTCACCGGGGGCAGAGCGCAGGAAACGGCTGCGATCTTTGAGAAAATATTTTCTTGGGTCAGTCCCAGGGCCAGGGCAAAGGTCCCCCCGTCGGACATTCCGGTCAGCAGAATTCGGTTTCGGTCAATGGAAACGCGCGTGCAAACCTCCTCCAGATGCCGCAGCAGCATTTGCGCATCCGTCTCAACACGGCCGATGGACCAGGTCATGGCCTGCGCGGTCGGGGCGCAAAGAACAAATCCCCTGCTCCTCGCCTCGCGTATCCAGGTCCAGATAAAATCTCTGCCGTGGCCGTATCCGCCATGCAGCGCGACGACCAGCGACCGGGCGTGCTCTCCGAAGGGCGCGGGAGGAATATACAGAGAGTAGCCTCCCCGGGTGTGTAAATCGCGGTTTGCGCCGATATGAAACAGACCGGTGACGGAATCCCCGGTTGCCATCTCAGGCGGGACTTCTGCGCCCGGTTCCAGAAAGTATCGGTCAACGGCGGGGAACAGTCGGCAGAGCGGAAACAGCGCTTCCTGCGCCCGATATGTTTTGCGCGACGCGCGAAGCGCGGAAAAAAAAGCGTCTTGAAGGTCTTCTTCCCTGCCGAAATTTCTAACGGCCTGGAGGAGAAAATCGCAGGCGCGCATAAGTTCCCGACGACCATCTTCCGGCCCGGCATTGCCGTCTTCCGTCACCAATGACGCCCGGACCGCCGCCAGCACGGGTTCATGAACGGCCAGTTCGCCCCGAATGGCGGGAATCGCCAGGGGGTGCAGTTTGCGCATCCCCGCCTCGAATGCCGTCAGAACTGAAACCAGCGTCGCCGACAAATTTTCCAGGTTGGTTGTCATGGCTTCCGATCGTTCAGGATCTTGTCCACGGCTTTTATCGCGGAAGAAAAACTGATGTCGCCCGAGCAGCCGTCCCCCCGCACCGTATCGCCGATAAAATAGAGTCCTTCGATTCCCGGGCATTCGATATCCGGCCGGTTCGGTTTGGACTGCGCGGGCGTCAGGACATTTCCGTTCATGATGGTCGCGACAATTTTTCTCTCTTCGACCACCGTGGGCAGAAAATCCGGAAATACGGCGGAAATGACTCTTTTCATTTTTTGCTCCGCGTCGGCCACAACGCTCGCGTCGCCGTCGAAATGCCACGGCAGCATGATTCCCCAGGTGGAAAGATACCTGCCGGCGGGAGTAAAAGAAGGATCGGCGCTGGACTGGAAGCGCGCCCAGATCGGCACGTCCACGCCGAGAATTCCCGAGCGAATGTTGGCAATCTGCCGGTCGGTGATGAAATCAATGACCAGGCCGGAACTGTGCTCGATATTTTCAGCGTACTTCGTAATCGTCTCGGGCAGCAATGAACGGTCGAGCAGATCAACGGCCAGGGAAAGCCTGGCGGCAAAAAGCACAACCGGGGTCGGATAGATCGCCTGTCCGGTTTTCACGCCCGTTACCCGGCAATTTTTGATGATAATTTTTTCCGCTTTTTCGTGCAGGTGAATTTCGCCGCCCCGGTCGATATGCCTGTTCAGCGTTTTAAAGATTCCGGCGGATCCGCCGCGAGGCTCCCCGACGCCGACACCTGCCGCCAGCACCCGCTTCAAGAAGTCGATCACTTCGCCCGCGCTGACCTTATCCGGATCAGGGCACATGATCGTCATCCCCAGAAACGGCAGGAAGGCTTCGACTTCCCGATTGTGGAAGGAGGTTTTGTAAAAATCCAGGAGGGTCCGGTGATACCAGTCCGCCGGATCGGCCTTTTTGATCCTGCTTAGCAGGGCCAGAAGCACCAGCCTGGCCCGAAACGACAGCAGTGGTGTTTTCAAAAAGCCGATCGGTCCTGCCGGTCTTTCCCAGAGCCTGCCCCGGAAAATCAGTTTGCCGTCTTTGGATTCGGGCAGAAAATCGATCTCCTCACCGAGCCTTTTGAACACCTCGTTGGCGATGCCCTTGTGCGCCAGCCTGTGCGAATGCGCCCCGTATTCCCGGAGAACCCCTTCTTCATCCCGAAACGACCGGGCGCGGCCGCCTACCCTTTCGGATTCTTCCAGGACAACCACCTTCCGGCCGGCGTGGGAAAGAAGCGCCGCGGCGCTCATTCCCGCATACCCCGCCCCGATAATGACCGCATCCGGCATAGCACCCACCCTCAACTGAGATGATGAACGGTTTGCTTGTAGCACTTTTCCTAAACGGAGAAAAGTTCTGTTACAAAATCATGGTTCAATCTCAAGGGGAAAAAATGGCTTTCCCAAAGACATCCTATTGACGTATGATGCAGCCATCAGTCTGTTTTTAGAAATCAACAGGGCCAAAGGGAGGTTGAGATGCCCGAACAAAATCGGTTTTTGGGTTGGGAAAATCCGGGAAAGGCGCTGATCACCGGCGCATCGGCCGGGATTGGATTCAGCTTCGCCAAGCAATTTGCTAAAAAGGGCTTCGATCTGATCCTGCTGGCCAGGCGCAGGGATCGGCTGGAAAGCGCGGCAAAAAAGCTTGAATCCGACTTCGGCATCCGCTGCGAAATCATCGCCGCGGACCTCTCCGATATGGATCAAATCGAAAAAACAGCCGGTTTTATCAGAACCATCGAGAGCCTGGATGTTTTGATCAACAACGCCGGCTTTGCCACTATCGGCCCCTTTGCCGGGGTTCCCCTGGAAAAATCGATGCGAATGTTTCACCTGCACACGACGGCCTGCGTAATGCTGACACACGCGGCCTTGCAGGGTATGATCCAAAGAAAACGCGGCGCGATCATCAACCTCTCCTCCGTCGCCGCCTTCGCCCTGACGGCGGGCAATGTGATGTATGACGCGACCAAGGCCTTCGTCAAAACATTTTCAGAAAATATTCAACTGGAAATGGAAGATGCCGATATTCGAATTCAGGCCCTATGTCCGGGATTCACACGGACGGAATTTCATGAGGTGGGTGATTTTATCCATTTTGACCGGCGCGAGATCCCGGATTCGCTGTGGATGTCTTCCGATCACGTCGTATCCCTGTCGCTGCAGGCGCTGGAAAACAAACGAAAAACCGTCTTTATTCCCGGCTGGAAGAACCGTCTCTACGTATGGCTTATCCAACACAGCACGACTGTGCGATCCATCGTTCAAGACAGCGTAAAAAAACGACATCAGAACAAATGTTGAAAAGCGGGATTCGTGTTCAGATTTTGGCAAATCCTCTTTCGAGGTCGGCAATAATGTCCTCCACGTCTTCAATGCCGACCGCCAGCCGGAACAGATTGTCCACAATTCCGAGATCGTAGCGCTGTTCCCGGGTGTAGCGGTAATAGGTAACCGTGGCGGGATGCGTAATCAGCGTCTCCACGCCGCCCAGACTGGGCGCGATGTAAATCATCTCCAGCGAATCCATGAATCTTTTCGCTGCGTCCAGATCGCCCTTGATCGTGAAAGTGACTACGCCGCCTCCGCCCTTCATCTGTTCTCTGGCAATGGCATAATGGGCATGGCTTTTCAGAAAAGGATAATAGGCTTTTTCTATCTTGGGATGGCTATCCAGATATTCGGCGATCCTGAGCGCGTTGTCATTTTGCGCTTTCACGCGCAGGGGAAAGGTTTTTAGTCCTCTGAGCAGCAGATAACAGCAGTGCGGGTCGATCACACCGCCCATGGACTTGTGCAGTTCCCGGACCCTGCCGACCAGCTCCTTTTTTCCCAGGAGCACGCCGGCCAGAATGTCGTTGTGGCCGGCGAGATACTTGGTCGCGCTGTGAATCACCAGGTCGATGCCGTAATCCAGCGGCCGCTGATTGAACGGCGTGGCAAAGGTGGAATCGATGATGGTGATGACCTTGTGCTTGTCCCCGATTTTCTTGAATTTGACCATATCAAATACGTTGAGGTACGGATTGGTCGGGGATTCTGAAAAAATAAAACGTGTGTTCTTCTTGACGGCGTCGTCCAGAACGTCATAGTCGCCGAACGGAACGATCGTGCACTCGATGCCGAACCGCTTGAGGTAAGATCGGCAAAATTCCAGGGTTTTCCCGTAGCAATCATCGGTGATGACAATGTGGTCTCCGGTCTGCACCAGAGCGAGAATGGTGGTGGTAATGGCCATCATACCGGAAGAAAACATCAACCCGTCCTCTGCGCCGTCCAGCTCCGCCAGACGGCGCTCTGCAACCTTTTCCGTCGGATTGCCGTATCTTCCGTACTCATAGCGCTTTTTATCGTTCTTGGTGTAGGCTTCAATTTCTTTACTGTCCTTAAAGGAATAGGTGGATGACTGAACGATAGGCGTGGTGATGGAATCGGCGTAGCGCGCCCGATCTTCCCCCGAGTGGATGGACTTTGTAAAAATCGATTCTGATTTATCTTTCTCCTTCATAGCTTCCTTTCATCAAGCAAAGAAGAGGAACAAGGCTTGCTTTCATTTTGCGGCAGTATAAAAAGAAGGTCTGGGTATGTCAATGGACAATTTCGCGGATCATCGGGGGAAAGGGCGCCCCTCATGGGTATTGACTTTTTTCTCCCGAATCACTAAATTGTTCAAAAAAAGGAACTGAAACCTATGCCGATCTATGAATTTGAATGCGACAAATGCAAGAAGCAATTTGAAGTGGTCACTTTGAGCCTCAGCGAAAAGCCGAAAGCGGTTTGTCCGAAGTGCAAATCCAAAAAAGCCCGCAAGCTGGTTTCCAAGGTCGGAAAGGGAAAGTACGGATCCTTGCGCTCCGGCGGCTCTTTAAGCCCCAGCCCGTCCTCTTCAGGATGTTCGTCCTGCTCCTCCACAAACTGCTCATCCTGCGGGCACTAAAGCCCCCTTTTTTCTTTAATTGACGATTTCCTGTAATAAGGTATAATACGGGCCATACGCCGGTTGTGCTGATTTGCCTGTCTTCTTTCCTGAATGAACTGTTCCGGGATTTTCTGATTTTCATACCTCTATTTTTTTAAAACACCTCTTTTTTTCGGCGTGTGCTTAACATGCAGCACCTGAATATGAGGAAAATTATAAGCCAATGTTTTCCTTCTGGATTTATGGATCTCTGCGGCAACGGCAACAAATCTTCAAACCGGTGGGGACGTCAGGAATCAGGATATTGCACGATTTCCCGCCCTATTTTCGGCGATAGCGCTCGCCGTCGAGTAGATGGAAAAATCACGGCCGACGCGGCGGGTTCGAGGCGTTCACATCTTTTAACCAATTGAATAGAAAGGAGAATCAGTCATGAGCAGCATTTACAAGGTTATAGAAATTATCGGGGGAAGTGTAAAGTCATGGGAAGACGCAGCCAAAAAAGCCGTGGAAACCGCAGCCAAGAGTCTCAAGGAGATCCGAGTGGCGGAAGTTAAAGAACTGGATATGAGAGTCGAGGGAGGTAAAGTGGTTGAATACCGCGTAAAATTGAGGGTTTCCTTCAAGTACACGCCGTAAAAGCGTTTGCTTTTACGGACTGATGTGGCGGCGGGCAGGATCCGACATTCCATCTTTCTACAGAATCAAGCGGCGGAAATTTTTCCGCCGCAGGCTGGGGGCAAATCTGCACCTTCAACCGGTCGATGCGCCACAGCGCTTTGGGCATTTGCGGCAGAGAGGATAAGGCCGCGATTCAAAGCTCTTTCGAAATCCACGGTAGCGCCGATTTTTCCAGATAGCGGGCAAAGACTCTTCCGCAACACAGCCGAAGGTCAACTTTGTATATCCACTCTCCTCTTTGCCGACCACATGAGACACCCCGGCTGCCGGGATGTTGGCAAAAACACAGGGCGAAACGTATCCATCCGAAGAGACAAAAAGCGCCCGACGGGGATTCTCCGTACAACTGCCGCTTTCTGTCCCGGGCAGCACTAGATTGTAATGGAGATCAATTCCCTTCTGAGCGGCCTCTTGCCTCAGCTCCTCGTATAGGTTTTTCAATTTCCTATATTCGGGCTTATTCTCCGGATAAAGATGTTCGTTCCAGAGATCTTTCTGCGTGATAAAATCGAGCGTACTGATGACCACCTGCTGCACACCGGTCGGGGCAAGCTCAGCAATAAGCTTATCCATGTCCGGCAGATGAGAACGAAGCAGAAGATAGGCAACACTGATGGTCGGTGTTTCAACCCTTAGCGCTCTTTTTTTTTCGGCAAGACCGGAAATTGCCTGAAGGACCCGGGCATAATTTGTTCCTTGACGTGTCAGATCGTTCTTCTCTCCGATACCGGTCAGAGAAAAAGCGACATGATCCATGCCGCTTTGGACAAGCCGGCCGATGATATCACGGTCGAGCAACATTCCGTTGGTCGTTGTTCCCACCTTGCAGCCGGCCTTTTTAGCAAGGGCAATCATCTCGAAGAGGTGCGGGTGCAAAAAAGGCTCGCCCCATCCCTGGAGGTGGATCATCTTCGTATCAGCCATAACTGGCAGAAGTGTTTTGAAGTTTTCTAAGGAAAGATCGCGGCTATCCCACGAGTGGCGGTACGTCGTCCTCGGGCAGTAAAGGCAGGACGCATTGCATCTCGTTGTAACTTCGATCTGCATCCAATCCAGCGGGGGCATGGTCTGCAAATCCCACCAGCTTTTAAAACGACCGCCTAAAAGGGGCCTAGAGGCTTCGTTTGTATCGTATGGGGATGAAATTCCGTTTCCCGTACATCGGCTTCGTTTGACCATATTTTCTGCGATCTCCAAAGGTTACCTGCCATAATTATGATCAAGCGTCAAATCAAACGATCGTGGACGATTCCTATCTCTGAATTCAAGCAATCCTCTATTTAAACTCGCATTTATCGCCAAAATATTAGTTGACAAAGTCAACTAATTATGAGATCAAAAATGCAACTTTATCGTTGGACAGGAGGTGCCCGGATGGATGAACAGACCAGGCAACTGGCCGTACTTCTTGAGAATATGATGTATGACTTTGGCACGCACAGCATGAATGGCAACTGCTGCGAGAACATCTCCCACGGAGAGTTTCGGGCCCTCCGCGCCATGTCGCGAGTGGACAGGTGCACCATGCAGGATATCGCCAAAAGCATAGCCGTGACAAAAAGCGGCGCGACACGAATCATCAGTCGTCTGGAAGAAAAAAAGCTGGTGCGTCGCGTGCACGATCAAAAAGATGCACGGATCTGCTGTGTCCAATTGTCGAAAGAAGGAAAATCACTCCTGTCAAGGATAACGGACGAGCCCTCAAAGAAAATGGCGGCAGTCCTTGACGCAATGGCCCCGGACATGAGGCAGATCCTTCTTATTGGCTTACGCGCCTTTTCTGAAACTGCACATAATCAAACCGCAAATGATGACGGGCAACCAAAATCATCTAAAGTGAGCCGGAGAATAACTGACAAGGAAATAAGTTGATATATTCAACTATTATAGATCATGAACACTGGAGGTCATATCAATGTTTGGTTTAAATCATTTCATCACGGCGGGAAAATTCTTTCTCCTTATCGCCGGTGAGCTTGTCCTGATATTTGTCGCCGTTTCTTTCATCATTGGATTGCTGATGGAATACCTGCCGCCGTCCCGCGTCAGGGATTTTCTGTCCAACAAATTTACATGGGTACAATATTTTCTGGGGGCTGGCCTGGGGGCCCTGACCCCTTTCTGTTCCTGTTCTACCGTTCCAATAACAGCAGGCTTGCTGAAGGGCGGCGTGCCGTTTGGCCCTACGATGGCGTTTCTTTTTTCCTCGCCGGTGCTCAACCCGATCATTATCGCGTTATTGCTTTCATTGCTGGGCGTTAAAGTTACGGTTTTTTATGTTGTCGTAACCTTTCTCGGCTCCATGGTCATGGCGGCTATCTTATCCAGGCTGGGGATGGAAAAGCAGGTCAAGCCTCTATTGAATATTGAAGCATCCTGTTGTTCAGCCACTGCACCCTTAAAAGATCAGCCTGCGGCGGCAGCCTGCTGCTCTTCGGGTGGTGCACAACCCATCACGCTAATCACCTTGCCGACCATTGAAGCATCATCGTGCTGTTCCGTCAATCTTGAGCCGGTAGAGGCCCCGCCTGTGCCGTTCAAGCAAAAGCTCAAAAATGCATCGATCAGCGCTGTTGACACCTTTAAGGGTGTATTCTGGTATCTCCTTTTGGGAGCGGCCATTGGCGCTTTCATTTATGGTTTTTTCCCGCAGGATCTCGTCGTAAGATTAGCAGGGCCGGGCAATCCGTGGTCCATTCCCATCGCGGCCTTGATTGGCGTGCCCATGTATATCCGGGCGGAAACCATTATTCCCATCGCCGCCGCTCTTGTGGGCAAAGGCATGGGTGTTGGCACCGTTCTCGCTCTGGTTATCGGTGGTGCGGGCGCAAGCATACCGGAATTGATTATTCTGAGTTCCATGTTTAAAAAGAAATTGATCATTGCCTTCGCGTTGAACATTTTTGTCATCGCTATCGTGGCAGGTTATCTTGTGGATTTTTTGATGTATTGAATCCAGATTACACAATAGAAATCCGCTCTATCGCGGAATCTGTGATAATCATTCCTGTCGCCAACTTAGAGCCGGTGAGTTCCTTCAGGTAAAGCGGCAGCGTCGCCCAGGTAGATCCCCGGAATGTTTGGACGGCAAACAATCCCTTAACAAAACCCATAAGTTTGTAAAGGGGGACAAACGAAAACCCGTTCGCATCCGACATGACAACCTTTCTTCAAAAATCTATTTTATTCCGCTTATGAAAAAAATCAGACCAGTCCGATCAGCTTGAACAGGAACATGCAAAGCCCCGCCGCCAGCCCCGCCGCCGGTATGGTCACTAGCCAGGCCAGCACCATGTTTCCCGCCACGCCCCACCGAACCGCGGAAAACCTTTTTGAAGAGCCGACGCCAAGGATGGAGGACGTTATAACCTGGGTGGTGCTGATGGGGGCTCCGAACAGCGATGCGCTCAGGATGACACCGGCCGTGGAGCTTTGGGCGGCAAATCCGTGGACAGCCTGCATTTTGAAAATTTTCTGTCCCATAGTCTTGATGATTTTCCAGCCGCCGTTGAGTGTTCCCAGCATGATGACCGTTGCGCAGGCAATTTTAACCCAGACCGGAATATATAAGGGTTGGAATTTGATGAAAAATAACCAGCGCCAGCGCAATAATGCCCATCGTCTTCTGCGCGTCATTCATTCCGTGGCTGAGCGCCATGAACGCGGCGGCAATCAACTGAAGCTTTTTAAAAACGGAGTTGGTTGACGTGTAGGAAAACCGGCAGGTGAGCCACGCAAGGCCAAGCATAATGATATATCCGGCAATAAATCCCGCCAGAGGGGACAGAAACAAAGGGACAATCACTTTTTCCAAAATTGAACCATATTCCAGCGACGACCATCCGCTGTAAACAATGCCCGAGCCCATCAGTCCGCCGATTAAAGCGTGCGAGGAGGAAGACGGTAGACCGATATACAAGCTGAGAAAATTCCAGCATATTGCACCGGCCAGGGAAGCGAGCAGCAGCGTGTGGCAGCCTATGATCATCTCCGGCCGGACAATGCCCTTGCCGATGGTCTCGGCAACATGGGTTCCCAGAAAAGCGCCGGCAAAATTAAGAACGCCGGCCATAATGACCGCTGCTTTAGGCGTGAGGACTTTTGTGGAGACTACCGATGCGATGGCATTCGCGCTGTCGTGGGCTCCGTTGGTGTAATCAAAGACCAGCGCCACCACGACAATGATCACAAGTAAAATCGGGATGTCAGGCATTTTTTATGCTGATCCCTTCAATGAGGTTGGCCAGGAATTCGGCTTTTTCCAGCGCCTGTTCAATGCGGTCGTAAATTTGCGTCCACATCAGAATATACAGATTCCGATCCGGAGTTGCCGGATGCGACTCATAGAGTTCGCCAAGCGCGACAAGCAGCTGCAGCTCCGCCTCGTTTTTAATTTTATGAACGGTTTTGGAATGCTCTTCAACGATTCTTTTGCTGCCAAGCTTCCGGATCATCTTTTCCGTCTCCTCAATGATGAGCCTCAGATGTTCGACCAGATCGACGGCGGATTGCTCCAGCGTTTTAAATTTGTACAGCCCGATCCTTGAGGAGACAGCCTTGATCATATTTAAAGTTTCTTCCTGCGCCATGTTTATTGCATAGATGTCTTCGCGATCGAGGGGCGTAATGAATGTCATGGCCAGTTCGGTGGAAATTTCGCGCGAAAGGCTGTCGCCCCGGGTTTCCAGTTTATTGATACGATCACATTTGGAAGTCACCCCGTTAAAATCCTGGAAGATGGAATCCAGGATGACCGCGGCGTCCTTTAAAGTTCCGCTTTGTTTTTCAAACAAATCAAAAAATTTGACAATTTTCGGGAAAAAGCTGATGCTCATGTCAACCTCCGCACTCCATGGAAGCCGGAAACAGAATCAGGTCTAATTATAATTGATAAGAACTTCCTTTTTGTGGCGTGAAGTATATTTAGCGGTCTCTTGTGTGTCAAGAAGATTCAGGTCATAATCTTTCCGATGGACCGTTCAGTGGTTAAACGTCACTAAGTCAGAAGCCTCCGCATCTTTTAGAATGGACAAGAGGTACGGCTTATAGCTTTATGTCCAGCATGGTTCTCCGATAGTTCGGTGAACTGCACAGGCAGGCATGTTCTTTTTTGAGAAAAACGAAATGTGGTCAGGTTTTGAAGCATTATCTTTTTGTTTTGAAAAGCATAAAAAGATATTTCAAGACCTGACCCCATTTTCTTCCAACAGCGACCGACGCAGCAACAAAGGTCGCCGGACAATTTATTGACATTCAGTAGCAGCAAGGCCGCATGGAGGAAGATTAAGAGCGACGGGCTTGAGTCAGCGACTATTTCATCAACTGGTTATCGGGCTTTTTTTGCAATATGGTCCACAACCCGGCGGACGTCCGGGAGACATCAGCGGCCTTTGGGACTCTTCTCAGCGCAGTTGCATCCGC
>Ga0209407_1001411_pt1 | contig 25153 bp, 20 predicted proteins | sample AD_JPNHG3_MetaG_FD_184410 | JGI IMG/M metagenome (GOLD analysis project Ga0209407, IMG submission 184410) | Active sludge microbial communities of municipal wastewater-treating anaerobic digesters from Japan - AD_JPNHG3_MetaG (SPAdes) (version 2) | ecosystem: Engineered > Bioreactor > Anaerobic... | reverse complement strand
CCGGGGAGGTGGCGCTCGGTGCCGTCCGACTGCACGGCACCACCGATGTGACTCTTGACGGCCCTTCCGGCTGGCGGCTTGAGCCGGGCGTGGGCGAGCATCGGCGCAGCCGGTTGGAGGCGAACAGCAATGGCTTTTTCGCCGTGCGGTATGATTTTACGCCGGCACCCAATCCGGCGGTGTCTGTCGATCTGCGGGCGTGGGGGTCGACCGGCGATGTGACGCGCGTGGTCAGTGATCGCACCTGGCAGGCGAACGGCCGTCCCGCGCTCTTGGCCGAGGTGAAGCGTGATTCATTTGCGTGGTCGCCGCTGGCAATCGAGGGGGCTGGTGAGCAGCTTAGTCCGCCGCTCGCTGCTGGCGTGCGTGTGGCGTTCGGCAGCGGGTACGGTGTCGAGGGCGTGACCAACGCGCTGACGCTGCATGTGTGGGCCACGGCTGCGATGCCGGAGGCGCAGGTCAGTCTGCGGCTTGAAAACTGGCAGGGGGCCGAGGTGCTGCGCCGCAGCGTGCCGCTCGCGTGGCGCGGCGCGACGGGGCAGGCGCGCGTCGAGCTACCGGGATTGCCGTGCGGCCTTTATCGTGTGGACGCCTGCTTGGCGGGCATCGACAGTCAGCGCCGCCATGCGGCCTATGCGGTGCTGGCGGCGGGCGAGACCAATCTGGCGAGCGTCATCCGCACGCTCACGCCGATCGCGCAGCGCGACACGCCGCTGCAAGGCGTCGATACCAGTTGGCGGATCGATCCGGCGCTGATGTTGGGTCTCCGCGATCAGGGCATCAATTTCATGCAGGTGCACATGCAGCCGCGGCAGTTCGACAACGGCGAGTTCGATGCCCTGCTGGCCTTCTGCCGGGCGACCGGCCTGCGCTTTGCGATCAACAATGAAACCGCGAACTGGATGACCAACTCGATTGGGCCTGACGGCCGCTGCCGGTTTGTTGCGCCGGACGGGTGCCACCGTTGGGACCTTGCGCCCGAGGCGCTGGACGCAGCGGCCGCCACCGGTCTTTTCGAGGGCGTGGTTTACGATGAGGGCGAGCACATGCAGCTTTGCCGCAACCGCATTGCCTTCCCGCGGACATCGGAGGGCAAGCCGTATCTGGTGGAGACGACCGGCATGAGCCTGCAAGAGGCGCACGCGGCCTTTACCGACGCGGCGCGTAGAGTCAATCAATACCATCGGAAGCACGGCACGCGGATGATCGTCGAGAGCGTCTTTCCATCGCTCTGGCATCCATTGGCGCAAGCGGGCGTGACGCTCTGCCCCAAGCTGCTGAAAGAGGATGTCTACCCGGTGGTGATGGCGCTGGCGTTGGGCGCGGCCAAACAGTATGACGCGGAACTGTGGTTCACGCCGGACTTCTGGTCCTTGGGACACTTCCCCGGGCACTCGGTGGAAAAACACCAAACCGCTTTGCGTCTCGCGCACGCGGCGGGTGTGGACAATATCTACACCGAGCACTTTATCGGGCTCTGCCGCATCCGTGGCACCACGTATGAGTTCTCGGCGTACGGGGCAGCCTTGCAAGCGTTCCTGCGCGATGCGCCTGACCGCGCCGGACGCGGCTACAGCTATCTGGATTACGAGCCGGAAGTCGCCATCATCCGTTTCCCGGACAGCGACTGGGGACAGGCCTCCTGCTATTATTGGAACACGCTTTACGGGGCGCTTGATCTGCCGTCCACGCCGGAGACCCGCGAATGGATGCAGGTGTTCAGCCTGCTGACCGGCGGCCAGATTGATCCGCGCGCGGTCAACGCCAACAGCTCGGTCTATGCGCGTTATGAGCAGCCGGTGATGATGGCGTGTCCGCCGACTGCGGTTTATGATCATCGCGCGGGGCTGGAGCTGCTGCGCGGTGTGCGCACGATCTTTCTCTGCGGCGTGACGGTTTCGCCGGAGACGCTCAGCGCGGTCGAGACGTGCGTGCGGCGCGGCGCGACCTGCTTTGCCGTGGCGCGCCTTTGTCCGGAGCGTGTACGCCGTCAGGCGGAGAAGCGGCCGATGCGCGTCAAGGATCGCAAGGGGGCCTGGATCGTGCTCGATGGCTTCCGGCCCGAGGACCTCGGGCCGCACGAGGCTTCGCTGCCGCCGGTCGGTGACGCGATGCGGCTCGTGTTTAAGGGGCGGGAGGTGGTGGTGAAGTGAGGATTTAGGATTTGGGATTTGGGAGTGAGGAGATGGCGGCGTGAACGCCGCCCACAGAACTATGGCGCTTTTTGAGCCGCTGCGTGGTCGCAATGAGGCGCGGATGGCACTTGAAACCCTCATGCGTAACCTTTAAACTACGAGCCCATGGAAATGAACAAACGTAAGCTTATGCTGGTCGATGACGACCCGAGCCTGCTCGACGTTCTGGGCGACTTTCTGTCGTTCGAAGGTTTCGAGGTGCTGTGCGCCGTGAGCGGCGAGGATGCGTTGGTGAAGATGCGTCCCTTCCAGCCTGACCTCATCATCCTCGATATGGGCATGCCCGGTATGGGCGGGACGGGATTTCTCGACCGCATCACTAATCCCGACGGGCTCACGCTCTATCCGGTGCTGGTTTTGACGGCGCGCTCTTCGATGGCCGAGTACTTTGCCGATAAGCAGATCGCTGGTTTTCTGGCGAAGCCCTGCGATCCGTCGGACCTGTTGATGGAGGTCAACCGCATCCTGTTCGAGACCGCCGGTGCCGGACACGTCGCGGCAAGCGCGCCTGCGTTGCGTCGCTTGGTGGTCGCAGAACATGACGCTATCCTGCGGCAGAAGCTGGAGGTGGAGTTCATGCAGGCGGGCTTTGACGTGAAGGCGGTCGCTACGGGACCGGAAGCGGTCGAGGCGTGCGTCACCCTGCAGCCGCATGCCGTCGTGATGCGCCTGGAGCTCGCGGAGATGAGCGCGGATGAGGTCGTCGCCATGTTGCGACGCCTCCCGACCACGCGCGAGACACCGGCGATCGTCTACGGCATGGACCTGCCGGAAGCGCATCTCGATCATGTGGCCAATCTCGATGTCCCGCAGACCTGCATGTTGAAGGATCTGACGGTCAACTCCATTATTGATCGGACGATGGCCGTGACGGGCGACGCGGGCAAAGCCCGTAGGCTGTAAGGCTGTGAGGCTGTAAAGCTGTGAGGCTGTGAGGCTGTAAGGCTGTGAGACTGTGAGGCTGTAAGATAGCCTTAATACCCTACAGCCTCAATTCCTCAACCCCTCAATTCCCCAACTCCTAACTCCTAAATCCTAACTGTAAACTCCCATGCGTTGCCCCAAATGTGCTCATCTGGATGACAAGGTGCTGGACAGCCGCGCGGCGCGCGAAGGCGCGTCCATCCGTCGGCGGCGGCAGTGCCTTGCTTGTGAACATCGCTTCACGACTTATGAGGAGATCGTGAAGGACGAACTGCGCGTGGTCAAGCGCGACGGCAGACGCGAGGAGTTCAGCCGGGAGAAACTTGTGCGCGGCCTGATGCGTGCCTGCGAAAAACGTCCGGTGAGTGCGGATCAAATACGTGACTTGGTCGATCAGGTCGTCGAAAGTTTCGAAGGAGAGAGCGAGGTGACGACGGAAAAAATCGGACAGGCGGTGATGGCGCGGCTGCACCGGCTTGATGATGTAGCCTATATCCGCTTTGCTTCGGTCTATCGCCGCTTCGCTGATGTCAACCAGTTCTTGCAAGCGGTCAAGGATATGGTGGAGAAGTAAATTTAGGATTTAGGATTTAGGATTTTTTACTTGAGCGTTGAGCGTTCCATGTACAAGTTGACTGTCTATATTCCGGAGTCGCATCTTGAGGTTGTGAAGGATGCGCTGTTTGCTGCGGGGGCCGGACGTTACGCCGCCTATGACCGCTGCTGCTGGCAGGTGCTGGGCCAGGGGCAGTTCCGTCCGCTCGCTGGCAGCGATCCGTTCATCGGGACGCAAGACCAAGAGGAGCGTCTGCCCGAGTACCGTGTCGAGATGATCTGCGCCGACGACGCGGTCGCCGCCGTGACCGATGCGCTGCGGGCCGCGCATCCCTATGAGGAGCCGGCGTTTGATTTTGTGCGTGTTGCATCTGCCGGAACTGCGGGAACTGCGGGTGGTGGCGGCGCATGCGCCGCCGGTCAAGCAGACGCATCCTAAATCCTAAATGCAAACTCCTTCCGCGCACGGTGCGGAAGGCACGATCACCGAGAGTGCCTTGGGGCGCACGTTGATCGTCACCGGCGTGGTGCCGATGATGTCGCCGTCGGCCTGCACGACGATCGGGGATTCGCAGTGGATAGTCACGCTGCGGCTGGCTGGCAGTTCGTGGATAATGCGGTTGACATGGCGCGGAAAGAGGCTGCGTGGAAAGAGACTGCGCATGAAGTAGTACCACGGGTACTCAATCGCCACTTTCATACAGATGATGCAGACATCCACCTGCCCGTCGTCAGCCCGGACATCCGGGCAGTTAGGGTGCAACACACGCACCAGCATGCCGCAGTTTGAGATCAGCACGTCGGTCGCATCATAGGTGCATGCCTCGCCGTCGATAGCGATTGTCAGGCGTCGCGGCTTGGCCTGCAGCACCTTCCAGACGGCCGTCCCCACATACGCGGTGCGACCGAACAGGCTCTTACCCAGACGCGACGTGCGGTCGATGACTGCGGCATTGATCCCCACGCCGGCATTCAGCAGGTAGGTACGGTCGTTGATCAGCATGGCATCTATGGCGCGCAGCGCGTGCGGCCCCGCCACGAGCGTCACGGCGGCACGGGTGTCGAGCGGGATGCCGAGTTCGCGCGCGACCAGATTGCCGGTTCCCGCCGGCACGATGCCGAGCGGCACCTGCGTGTCGGTCAGGGCGTGTGCCACGGACGAGACCGTGCCATCCCCCCCGACCGCCACCACGCCGTCAAACCCTTCATGCAGGCGTACGCTGACGACTTCGGGAATCGAAACGTCTGGCGTGACCGCATAAATCTCACACTCTGGCGAGAGGCCTTGCAGGGCCGCCTGTAATGCAACGCGCACCTCCTCGCCCACTGTCGGTGCCACCATGAAAAGCAGCTTCATGCCGCTCAGCTTAACAAAACGGCGAGCTAGTGGCTAGTGGTTAGTGGCTAGCGGGCAGGCTGCCGGGACTGCGGGTACTGCCGGTGGTGGCGGTGTGACCGCTGGACGCTCACTTCTAACTACTAGGCCACTAGCTACGCCCTCCACGCATAGCGCGGAGGCGATACCGGTGTAGGCAGAGGGGGTGAGGGCGAGCAGGCGCTGTTTGTCGGCGTCGGGAATGTCGAGGCTTTCGATGAACTGGCGCATAAGTTCGGCGGTCATGCGTTTGCCGCGTGTGAGTTCTTTGAGCTGCTCGTAGGGGTTGGGCTTGCCTAATTTGCGCATCACGGTCTGGATCGGCTCGGCGAGCACCTCCCACGCATCGTCGAGATCTTCGGCGAGGCGCGCGCTGTTCAGCGTGAGCTTGCCGAGTCCTTTGAGCGTGGCTTGGTATGCGGTCAACGAATAACCGAAACCGACGCCCATATTACGCAGCACGGTGGAATCTGTCAGGTCGCGTTGCAGGCGCGAGACCGGCAGCTTGCGGGCCATGTGCTCAAGCACGGCGTTGGCCAGCCCCAGATTACCTTCGCTGTTTTCAAAGTCGATCGGGTTGACCTTGTGCGGCATGGTCGAGGAACCGACCTCGCCCTTGATTGTTTTCTGCCCAAAGTAGCCGAGCGAGATGTAGGTCCAAATATCGCGGTCGAGATCAAGCAGCACCGTATTCCAGCGCGCCAGGGCGTCGAACAACTCGGCGATGCCGTCGTGGGATTCGATCTGCGTGGTGAGCACGTTCTGGCTGAGGCCGAAGCGGTCTTCGATGACTGAGCGGGCGAGCGCTTCCCAATCGACATCGGGATAAGCGGCGAGATGGGCGTTGTAGTTGCCGACCGCGCCGTTGAGCTTGGCCGGCAGAACAACCGCATCGAGTTGAGCAGCCTGGCGGCGCAGACGGTGGACGAAGACCGCCAGCTCTTTGCCGAGCGTGGTCGGCGAGGCCGGCTGGCCGTGGGTGCGCGCCAACATGGCGGCGTCGCGCAGGTCGTTGGCGAGGTGCGCGAGTTTGTCGGTCAGTTGATCTTGGACGTCCCGCAACACACGCAGGCCGTCCCGCAGCATCAGGGCATGGGCCAGGTTGTTGATGTCCTCTGAGGTGCAGGCAAAGTGTACGAACTCGCCGAGCGGCGCGAGCGATGTGTCGGCCAGCCGCTCTTTGATGAAATACTCGACGGCTTTGACATCGTGGTTGGTGACCGCCTCAATGGCCTTGACGCGGCGCGCGTCCTCCAGCGAAAAGTTTTCGGCCAGCGCATCAAGCTGGGTGCGCTCATCCGGGGTCAGGGTGCGGGCTTCGGGGATGCCGGGGGCGTCGCACAGCGCTTGCAGCCAGGCGATCTCAACGGCGACGCGGCGCTGGATCAGCCCGAACTCGGAGAAAATCGGACGCAGCGCCTCCAGTTTCGACGCATAGCGGCCATCCAGCGGCGAAAGGGCGATCAAGGTATCGATGCTGTCCATGCTAAACTCCTTAGGGCACGTAATCGGTTAGTGACAGGGGTCATGCGAGCTTAGTGCGTGGTTTGTACCCGTTTCGGCACTCACAAGTCAGGCGCAAAGATTTGGAGTGCGGCGGCAAGCGGTATTCCGCGCGACGCCGCTTTTTTGGCATGAGTGCGGTGGCAGGGCGGCGCGCAAAAGCGGTGCCGCGACCCGCGCACAGCGCGGCTCTTGTCACCGCACTCCAAATTTTCCGCCGCGCCACGCGCGGCACAACAATCATGTCAATCATGTCTAGAAACCGCATCCCTTTTCACCAGAAACGCATGATCTTCGCACTCCCCTCACTAACCGATTCCTTCGGGCGCTTGGTCATTTGGGGGTGTTTGGTCGTGGCCGTGGTTGTTGTTATGACCATGGCCGACACCTTTTATCACATCCATTGCGGCGATACGGCGTGCGATTTCCTCTGTGAGATTGTTCGAGGCGGCGGCAGCGGCGGCGATGATCGCGTGGTAAATCGCGCGATAGGTGGAGGAGCCGTGAGTAATGATGACCGTACCGGGCACGCCCAGCAGCGGTGCGCCGCCATAGATCTCGGGGTCCATCCGGCTTTTGAGCGTCTTGAGCGCACCCTTGAGCAGCAGTGCGCCGAACAGGCGCACGGGGTGGCGGACGAACTCCTTTTTCATCCAGTAATCCACGGCATGGGCGACGCTCTCGGTTGTTTTCAGGACCACGTTGCCGACAAAACCGTCACACACCACAACATCGGTCTTGCCCAGAAACAGGTCATGACCTTCTACGTTGCCGCGGAATTTCACATCCGTTTTCTGGATCAGGTGGAAGGCCCGCTTGGTCATCTCATTGCCCTTGCAGTCTTCCGTGCCGATGCTGAGCAGGCCCACGACCGGCTCGGTGCGCTTCAGCACCGCGTGCGAGTATGCGCTGCCCATCACTGCGAACTGCGCCAGCCAAGCCTCGTGACAGTCGGTGTTGGCACCGGCGTCAAGCAGCAACAACGGGCGGTTCGGCAGTCTTGTCGGCAATACCGCCGCGATGGCCGGACGGATCACACCAGCGGTGCGACCGAGACCGAAGACCGCTGCTGCGGTAACGGCACCAGAGTTGCCGGCTGAAACCATCGCGTCGGCCTCCTTGGCCTTAACGAGTTCCATGCAGATGTTGATCGAACACCGCTTCTTCTTGCGCACGGTCGTCGCCGGCGATTCATCCATGCCGATCGCATCCGGCGCGTGAACAATCTTGAGGCGGCTTAGATCGGCGCGGGGGTGCTTGGAGAGTTCGGCGCGTATCGCCGCTTCATCCCCAACCACGTAAATACAGGTCACTTCCTTCAGTTTGAGCGACGCCTCGACCGCGCCATGCACAATCGCATGTGGCGCATGGTCGCCTCCCATCACATCGAGCGCAATCTGCATCGTCAGCCCTTCGTTCGTTTTCCGATCATGCAAAAGGTTTCCGCCGGCGACGGAAACCCTCTGCAGCGTTCGCATGTCCGAGCGAACCGATGATGGCTTACGCCTCGATCGTCAGAACTTTGCGTCCTCTGTACATGCCGCAGGACGGGCACACGCGGTGCGTCTGCTGTGCGGCACCGCAGCTCGGGCAGTTCTGTATCTGGGCGACTTTCGCCTTGACATGCCCGCGGCGCTGACGCACCCGCATCTTCGACTTTTTCCTCTTTGGAACGGCCATTTGCTTCTCTCCTTACTTCTCTCTCGGTCGTGCGCGTTTCGAGCGCGACGCATCCAGATCTGTTTTCAACACGTCAAGCGCTGCCCACCGGTTATCTTTGCCCTCTTCGCGGCACCGGCACGCGGCTTTATTCTGGTTTGTCCCGCAAGTCATGCAGAGACCCCGGCACGATTCGCTACAAACCGGATAACCGGGAAGGGCGAGAATGATAGCTTCCCGGACCTCTTCGGTCAAGTCCACGAAGTCTGTTGTCGCATTTATTTCATACGAATAAACAAATTCGGGGTCTACAACCTCTGTTGCGAAGTTCTCCGCGCAACGGGAGCAGACGCAGGTCATCCGCTGGCGCACCTCGCCCCGCACCAGCAACTCACTACCGATCAACTCCACCTTCAGCGCATAGCACATGCCGCCTTCCGGTGTCACGAACTCGCTCTCGCCCAGATCCAGCAGATCGTCCGCGGTCTCGCCGCGGAACCATTCGCCGCCCTTCGCAAGGCGCGCGACATCAACGATCAAACGTCCCTGTGTCTCCAACTCCGCCTCCTGACCGGATACGCTGCTCCGGATGCTGGCGCATATACGCCTCGATATAGGTCTGGACCTGCGGCGGCACGAACGCGCTGGTATCGCCGCCGTAACGCGCGATCTCGCGGACCATGCTGGCCGTCACGTAACTGTAACTCTCGCTCGGCATCATGAACAACGTCTCGACATCGGGTTCGAGCTTACGGTTGGTCAATGCCATCTGGAACTCATACTCGAAATCAGAATACATGCGCAGGCCGCGCACCACCACGCCGATCCCGCGGCGGCGGCAATAGTCGACCAACAGGCAATCGAGCCGGTCAATCTCCACGTTTTTTATGCCGACCTCCTCCGCGCTTTCGCGGATCATGGTCATACGTTCGTGCAAATTAAACATGCCGGTCGCTTTGGACGACACACCGGCGACCACAACGATCACCTTGTCAAACAGCGACGCACTGCGCCGCAGCAGATCAAAGTGACCCATCGTCAGCGGGTCGAACGTCCCGGGATAAACCGCAGTTTTTGTCATACGCATCCTCTCCCTCCGTTACACACCGGTCATCCGGCACTTTTCGTATCGTTCATCCGGTAGATCACCAGCCGCGTGCGACCGTAAGTCCGGTCACGCAGCAAAACCCAGCCATCCACCTCTTCAGGCCGCCGCCTCACCGGCATTTCGGCGGCGAACAGCCCGTCCGTGCTCAACACTCGGTTCTCGCGGAGCAGCCGCATCACCTCGGCAAAACCCTGGTCGAGCCCGGCCACATACGGCGGATCGGCGAAAACGATGGTAGCCTGCCGTCCACGTCCGGCACCCTTCAGCCAGCGCGACACGTCACTGCAGACCACCTCGCCCTCGCCCGGCATCAGCGCCGTGATGTTGGCCTTCAGCACGGACACGTTGCGCGGATCCTGCTCGACCCACGTCACATGGCGTGCGCCGCGGCTGTACGCCTCGATCCCCACCGCGCCCGAACCCGCGAACAGGTCGATGAACACGGCATCAGGGATCACCGTCATCAGCATCGCGAAAAGCGCCTCGCGCACACGGTCTTGGGTCGGCCGCACCTTGTCGCCCGGCGGCACCTTCAGCTTCCGACCGCACATCTCGCCACCTGAAATTCGCATAGACGGGTAAGTATAGGGGATCGGACCGCCTCGGCGCAACCCCAAGCGCAAGGGCGTGGATTGCGGATTGCGTTTTCGTTGAGGTTTGCCCTTGTATAGTGGGTCGCTAGATGTTAATCTTTGCTCTCTTTCCCTAAGGAGGAATTGGTTATGTCCAGAGTTTGTGAGATTTGCAATAAGGGGCCACGTACAGGAAATCGGATCATCCGCCACGGCCTCGAGAAGCATAAGGGCGGGATCGGTCTGCACACGACGGGAGTTTCAAAGCGTCGGTTTTTGCCGAACATTAAGAGCGTCCGCGCAAAAGTCGACGGAGGCGGTGTGCGCCGCATGAAAGTCTGCGCTGCCTGCATCAAGCAGGGCAAGGTTGTCAAAGGCTGAAGTGGCGTAACGGCGGGCGCAGGCTTTGAGCCCGCAAATGTGACACGGGTACGGAACCCCATAGCAGAAAAGAGGGGATTGGCATGACAAACGATACGGACGATGCGAGAATTCTCGAGGAGATGGAAAGCGAGGACGTCCTGGCTTCGACGGATGTCCAGTCTGAAGAATCGGAAGGCGATGAAATCCGTCCAACGGACATCGTTTTCGATTGCCCGCACTGCGGCCATAATCACGCTATCGACTACCGTGGTGCCGGCTTGCAGATTAACTGCGTGGCCTGCGGCCAGTCGTCGCTGGTGCCTATTCCCGAAGGCATGAAGATCGATGACCTCGATCTTTCGCCCGGTGAATTGCTGACACAGCTCTTCCAGACGAGGCGCATGCTGGTCAAAAGCGAGCAGCGTATCGCAGAACTGGAGGAGATGCTCGCCAGTATCAAGATGCGTCGGACGGAGTTGGAAAAGTCCCGCATGACGACTCTCCATCGGTGCGCGGAGCTGGTGGGCATGTGCCAGAATGGCTTGAAATTGCAAGGCGATATGGCCAACACGCTCAACCGCATGATCGCCCTGATCGGCGAAGAGCAGCAGCTCTAGTTAGCGGATGACATGTTCCACGCTTATTATCGGCGGCGGCCCTGCGGGGCTGACCGCCGCTTGTTTTTGTGCTCAAAAGCCACTGGTTTTTCCCCCTTTTTTGCGCTAAGGTTAATGGGCGTTTTAGAAACCGGCAGAACATCACACGTAGGAGGTTCATCATGGGGCAAGACCGCATTGCGGAAAACGGACAGGTTCCACCGTCATATAAATGGCAATTGGTTGGCCTGCTGTACGTGGCGTTTTTTCTGAACCAAGGCAACCGCCAGATTTACAGCACGGTCCTGACACAAATCAAGGCGGCCGCCGATGCCGGCGGACTGGGTTTGAGCGACGTGCAGGCCGGCATGGTGGCTTCGGTCTTCACCGCATGTTACGGGCTGTGCGTGCCGCTGGCCGGTTTTCTGGGCGACCGCCTGCGCCGTAAATGGCAACTGCTGTTCAGCGTCCTGATATTCAGCATCGGCACCTTGCTGACCGGCCTTAGCGGCGGTCTTGTCGCGCTGATCCTCTTCTACGGAGTGGTGTTCGGCGTCGGCGAGGCATTCTATTATCCGCCGGCCACCTCGCTCATGAGCCAGTTCCATGAGAAGAGCCGCGCGACCGCGTTCTCGATCCATCAGACCGCGCTCTATGTCGGCATCATGTTCAGCGGTTACTTCTCCGGTTATCTCTCACGCACCTCTTCGATGCAGTGGCGTGCGCCGTTCGTTCTCTTTGGTGCGGTCGGTATTCTCTGGTCGCTCGTCCTGCTGATTTTCATGCGTGACACGCCCAATCAGAAGACAGCGGGTAGCGCCGTGCGCGTGACAGTGCGCGAGACGTTGAGCCATATCCTGAGCAAGCGCTCGGCCCTGCTGTTGGCGCTGGCGTTCGGCTGTATGGTCTATGTCGATGTCGGCTTCAAAACCTGGACACCAACGTTTCTGATCGAAAAATTCGGCTTCACGCCGGAAAAGGCCGGCTTTTCGGCTGTTTTCTTCCATTTCGTGTGTGCGTTCTTTGGCGTCATGGCGGGAGGACGTCTGACCGACCGTCTGGCCGCGCGGCGCAAGACGATCCGCTTCGAGGCGAACATCCTGGGGCTGCTCTTGGGCGCACCCTTTATCTATCTGATGACTCGCGGTTCTTCCGAGTGGTTCTGCTTCGCGATGCTCGGGCTCTTTGGATTCTTCCGCGGTATCTACGACTCCAATCTATTCGCATCGCTCTTTGACGTGATCAAGCCGCAATACCGTGCGACCGCAACCGGATTGATGCTCTCGTTTGCCTTTTTGGTCGGCTCGTTCTCGCCGACGATGTTGGGCTATCTGAAATCGCGCTTCGGGCTGTCGTTCGGGCTCGCCTCGCTCTCGCTCTCATATCTGCTGGGCGGCGTGATCATTCTGATGGCGTGCGCTCTATTTTTCAAAAAAGACTTCGAGTGTGAAGAAGCAAAAGCATGAAACGCATCGTTTTGAACGGACAAGAAATCAAAGGGAGAAGATGATGAAGCAAGAAAATCAGAAAAGCGTAATGGAATCTTTTTCGCTGGTAGGGCGTCGCGCACTGGTCACCGGTTCGGCGCGCGGAATCGGCCGGGCGATTGCCCGCGCCCTCGCGGAGTGCGGCGCGACCGTCGCCGTTCACGGTGTGCGGCCGAGTGACGCGCTCGAGCAATCGCTCGCCGATGTGCGCGCCTTTACGCCGAAGAGTGCGGCGGTGACCGGCGACCTCGGCGAGCCGGGATGCGCCCAGATGTTGTTCGAGGCGACATCATCCGCAATCGGTGCGCCGGACATCGTGATCGCCAACGCCTCGGTGCAGGTACGGTGTCCTTGGCTGGAAGTGCCGGAATCCGAGGCGTTGCTCCAGATGCAGGTCAACTTCCACGCGACGTACCAGCTCTTCCAGCTTGCCTATCCCGCGATGCGCCAACAGCGCTGGGGACGCCTGATCTCGGTTGGCAGCGTACAAGAAGTACGGCCTCATCCCGACATGCCGATCTATGCGGCCAGCAAGGCGGCGCTCGAGAACCTCGTTCGCAATCTGGCCAAGCTGTGCGCCCCCGACGGCGTCACGGTCAACAACCTCTGCCCCGGCGTTTTCGCGACCGACCGCAACGCCGATGCGCTCAACAACCCCACCTACGCCGAAAAGGTGCGCGCCGGCATTCCTCTGCGTGATTTCGCGATGCCGGAGGATGCGGCCGGCGCGGCGGTTCTGCTCTGTTCGGCGGCCGGACGCTATATCACCGGCGTGACGTTGCGCGTAGATGGCGGCATGGGGATATAGGAGAGGCTCTTGCAAACCCCCTCGTGGCATGGGCGTCCCGCCCATGAAACACGGGCAAGATGCCCGTGCCACATCTGTAGGCAAGGGGTTTTGCAAGACCCTCAGGAGTTAGGAGTTGAAATTTAGGATTTAGGAGTTTTCCCACTATTCGGGAGGGACGAGCGTCTGCTCGTCCACAGTAGGAGACGATATGCAAGAGAAGCGAGAAGAGGGCATGCTTCAGAAAGAAGCGAAAATGATGAATCTCGAGCACCTGATCGCGGTACGCGAGGGTGTTTCAACGAAACCGTTCCCAGTGCCGGAGAAGGAGTTGCTGGCCCGTTATGAGCAGCTCTACACCGGCGCGATCAGCGACGTGCTGCGCGAGCTTGCCCTGCTGGATCAGTCGCTGCCCGGCCACCTGCGGCCGCTGCGCGACAGCGACGTGGTCGCCGGCATCGCCTTCACCGTCAAGAGTGCGCCGAATGTCAAGATCACCGGCGAGATGACTTTCCGCGGTCAGATGCTCGACGAGATGGGCGAGAATCACTTTGTGGTGTGGGACACCTCGAACGATATGAAGGCCACCCTCTGGGGCGGCGTCATGACAGCGACCGCCTACGGCAAGGGCGTCAAAGCCGCCTGTATTGACGGCGGTATCCGCGACACCAAACAGATTCTCGAAAAGCCCTTCCCGGTCTATTACCGCTACCGCATACCCAACGGTTCGCTCGGCCGCTGCCTGATCACGCACTACCAGATCCCGATCATCATCGGTGACGTTGTGATCAAGCCCGGCGACGTGATCTTTGCGGATTGCGACGGCGTGGTCTGCATACCGCGCGACATCGCTTATCAGGTGCTGGTGCGCGCCGAAGAGATCCGCGAGAACGAGAAGAAGATCTTCGGCTGGGTCGCCAGCGGCGAGACCGTTAAAGAGATCACCGACAAAGGCGGCTACTTCTAAGCGGCGATTTCTGACGGACGACGTTTTTTCCAGGCACGGTGGATGAAGAAGCAGGTGAGCGCGATCATGGCGAGGCAGAGCAGGCGTGTGGCGATGACCCACGGAACCTGCGCTTCGCTATAGAGCGGCACGAGCTTCCCGTCGACCCACTTCTTCATGATGATCGTCTGCCAGCCGTCGGTGACCAGCCAGCCGGCCAAGATCACAAAGAGGAAGATCGGTGTCACGAAAATCATGATCGGCTTGAAAAAGGTCGGCAGCCGCAATGACGAGCCGATGTGCAACTCTCGCCAGCCGCGTTTCGGACCGAAGCAGAAGACAAAGACCAGCGCCTCGAAAAGACCGAACATCGGCAAGCCGAACGAGCTGAACCAGAAGTCCATTTCATCCACGACGCCATCGCCAAAAATCGCGAGATGCGCCACGACGAAACAGAGAAGCCCGATGACGATCACGCAGCGCTTACGGTTGAAGCCGAACTCCTCTTCGAGGAAGGCGACCGAAGGCTGCAGGATCGAGACCGAACTGGTGATGCCGGCGACAAAGAGCAGTACGAACCAGACAAAACCGACCCAAGCGCCACCCGCCATGTGATTGAAAATCAACGGCGTGGTGCGGAAGGCAAGGCCGAACGTACCGCCCTCGACTGCCTGCGCAGTGCCCTCCGGGCCGAAGAAGAGAAAAGCGGCAGGCACCACGATTGACCCGCCAAGCACGACCTCACAGAATTCGTTCAAAAAAGAGGCGGACGAGGACGGCAGCAAGACATCGTCATTCGCCTTCAGATAGGTGGCATAGGTCAGCAACACACCGATACCGACCGAGGTGGAGAAAAAGACCTGGCCGGCGGCTTCGAGCCAGACGCGGCCATTTTTGAGCGCGGAAAAATCAGGATTCCACAGGAACCCCAGAGCGCGGTCGAGCGTCCATTCCGGATTGACGGGCGCACCGAGCGTGAAGACGCGTATCACCAACACAATGGCCGTGAGGAAAAGCAGCGGCATGGCGATTTTGCAGAAGCGCTCGATGCCGTGGCTGATGCCGTGATAGACCACCCAGAAGTTGACCGCGAAGGTCATCAGAAAAAAGCCGTAAGCCGGGAGTCGGCTCTGGAAAAAATCGCCGCTGCCGCTCAGATAACTGCTGAGAAAAGCACCCATGCAATCCGGTGTTTTAATCGCGGCGTAGCGGCCGGTAATCGCGAAAACGCTGTAGGCGAGCGTCCACGATTCGATATAGATGTAGTAGAAAAAGATGCCCAGCGCACCGGTGATGCCGAGCACGCCGAGATACTTGATCCAAGGACGACGGCGTCCGCTGACCGCATCGAACACACCCGGCGCGCTGCCATGACCGAAGCGCCCGCCGTAACGCCCCATGACCCACTCCATCCAGCAGAGCGGCAGAGCGAGAAACAGGAAGGCGACAAAGTACGGGATCATAAAGGCGCCGCCGCCGTTGCGGGCGGCCACGCCGGGGAAACGCAGGAAATTGCCGAGACCGACCGCACTGCCGGCAGCCGCCAGAACGACACCGATACGGCTGCCCCAGGCGTCGCGAACTCTCTTAGCCATGGATCTTCCCTCTTACACGCAGATACTTACCAAACGTGAACAGGGTATCACAATGCCCACCAAGTTCACAATGTAATCGATAATCGGTAATCGGTTGGTGACAGGTGCGAAGACAATGCGTTTTCTGGTGAAAAAGGGGGATGCGGTTTTTGGCAACTAAGGGACAGGTAATTTGGGGCGAGCAATAGCAATGGAGGGCGAGTGTCCCCACGAGCCGCCTTCCGCACGGCGGAAGGATGGTTTCGTTGCGCCACCCTCGGTATCGCCATCGGGATCGGGATCGGAATCGCCGCCATCATTACGCTCGTCGTTGCGAGCCGCTATGTGGGCGCAACAGTCGATACCGATAGCGATCCCGATCCCGATTTGGATGAAGCCTTGAAACCGACGAGTCTTGAAAGCTCAACTCTTTTGGGGGTTACTTCTTCCTCTCCGATATAAGATCGCGGATGTAGCGGCCGATCAGCGCGTTGTCAGTATTGCCGGCAAAGCGTGCTGCCTGCGCACCGACCGCATAAACCGGGACGGGGTCGGCGGTATGGTTCAAGCTACCCCAAATGAGTCCTGCCCGGGCACTGACGAGGCGCGACCAGAACAGGCTGATTCTGCGCTCGTCGCCATAGGAATGTTTGCCCTGCTCGTTGCCGCCTTCGTTGAAGATTTTACGGCACTCCGCTTGTTCCTCATCGCTCAGGTTCTGTATGCCGAAAAACGCCTTCATCTGTGGCAATGCCGCATCAAACGAGATTTTTTCTTTTTCAAACTTATCGAACATTTCGGCAGAGGCGTCCCGTGATTTTTTCTGACCTTCAAGAATTCTGCTCATACCGGGGACGTTGAGCCGCCCTTCGTCCAGCGACAACCCACCGCATTCATGATCCGCTGTCACGACAATCAAAACCTCGTCAGGCCGCGTCCGGTAAAACTCGATTGCTCTGGCTATGGCACGGTCGAATTCCAGCACTTCCTGCACCAGTGCAGCACCATCATTGGTGTGGCTGGCCCAATCGATAGCCGCGCCCTCGACCATCATGAAAAAGCCTTCCGGTCCCGCCAGCAACTCGATCGCCTTGCTCACATGCTCCGCAAGCGGGATCTCATGCTTGCCGTCAATGACCATCGGCATGTCGCTCCTGACCCAAATGCGTTGCGCACCGGGTTTCAAGGCATCGAAACTCTGGCGGTCTTCGACAATCGTGTACCCGTTCTTTAGAGCGGCTTCTCTGGCCTTGGCATCCGTAGCTTTGTCATCCGTGCCTTCGGCACCCAACACGGGCGGGCCGCCCACATAATCAAGAGCGGATGCCGCCAACTGCATGGCGATCTCCGGATACATGTCTCGGTCTTCCACATGGGCGTAAAAGGCGGCGGGCGTGGCATGGTTGGGCGCGGCACTTGAAATGATACCCGCCCTCATACCGTGGCGCTTCACGAATTGCGACATGACATCAAACTTGCGCCCCGTTTTAGGATCGATATTCAATACGCCGTTATCGGTCTTGTAGCCCGACGAAAAGGCCGTAGCCGAAGCCGCTGAATCAGTCACCGCGCTGTCTTTCGCAAAGGTCGTCGCCCTGCCCCGCACCGGCAACGTCAGCAGGGTCAGTCCCGCTATCTTTTCAGCGGCAAGACCTCTCTGAATCTGGGCGTCTTTAAAATAACACTCTGCGGCCCGCACATGCGTCGAGCCCATGCCATCCCCGATAAAAAGAAAGATGTACTTGGGCAACGTTTCGGCACATGCCGCGCCCGTTATTCCCAAAACAGCCAAGCAAACAGTGATCAGAACTCTAACTTTTCGTGTAAACATACCGCCTCTTATTTTGATCATCCTCTTTTGCAATACGCTCGCGATACCTCCGTCTGGCGTGACACATGCGATAGTAAATCCTATTCTCGTTAGGCGAACGCGTTGTTTCGGCAAGAAAAATGTTAGAATTTGACACGGCAAAGACATGCCCTCCCAAAAACCTCTGTGCTCTCTGTGCCCTCTGTGGTTAAATAGTTGCCGTCTATGTCCGGCAGAATTACAGATCAGGTGATCGAGGAAGTCCGCGCACGTGTGGATATCGTCGAACTCATCGGCGCGCGCATGACGCTTAAGAAAGCGGGCAGTTCTTTCAAGGGATGCTGCCCCTTCCACCGTGAAAAGACACCCTCGTTCCACGTCAATCCCGTCAAACAGTTCTACCACTGCTTCGGCTGCGGCGAGAACGGCGATGTCTTTTCCTTTCTCATGAAGCAGGACGGACTGACCTTTCAGGATGCGGTGCGCACGCTGGCCGAGCGTGTGGGCGTGGCGATCACGGAGGAGGTCGATTACAACGCCAAGGGGCGCGAGATGCTGCTGGCCATCCATGCGGAGTTGACGGCGTTCTACCAGCGTTGCCTCGCCAAAACCCGCGAAGCAGAAACGGCGCGCAAGTATCTCGCCGACCGCAAGCTCTCCGCCGAGATCGTTGAACGTTTCGGCATCGGCTACGCGCCGAGACGGCCGCACAACGCTCTGCTGGAATGGGCTCAGAAACACAACTATACGCCGGAGCAGCTTGTCGCCGCTGGACTCCTCTCGCCACCCAACAAACCCGACCGACCGGATGACTACTACGACCGCTTCCGTGGCCGCCTGATGTTTCCGATCTGCGACCGGCGCGGCCGCGTGGTGGCCTTCAGCGCGCGCATCCTCGACCCTAAATCGCATCCGGCAAAGTATGTCAACTCTCCCGAGACCGAGATTTTTACAAAGAGCCATGTGCTGTACGCGCTCGACAAGGCCGCCGCCAAGATCGTCAAGCATCCGCACCGCGAGGCGATCATCTGCGAAGGCCAGATTGATGTGATCCGCTGCCACGCCTGCGGCTTTGAGACGGCGGTCGCCTCGCAAGGCACCGCCTTCACGCCGGAGCATGTCGCGCTGCTCAAAAAACATGCCGACAGCGTGGTGCTAGTTTTCGACGGCGACAGCGCGGGGCGCAAGGCCGCGTTGCGCACCGGCGCACTCTTTCTCGAAGCGGAGATGCCGGTACGCGTCGCCTCATTGCCGCCGGGCGAAGATCCCGACTCGCTGCTACGTGACAAAGGCCCCGCGCACTTCCGCGAGTTGCTGGAAGACGCGTCCTCCATCACCGCTTTTCAGATTGAGACTCTCTTGCAGGACGAGGAGCGCCCCGACGCCATCGACGCCGTCAACCGCGTCGCACGCGCCGTGCTGGAGATGCTCGCAACCTGTCCCGGCGCGGTGTTGCGCACCCGCCTGTTGCAAGAGGCGGCTGCGCGCCTACACATGCCCCTCTCAGCACTGGAGGCCGATCTCGATAAGCACATCGAGACGTTGCGCCAACGCGCCGCCTATGCGCCGCCTCCGCGTACTGCCGCCTCCATATCCTCTCCGGTGACAGGTGAGAGCGCAGAGACGCCGCCCGATGATCAACCGCAGGCGCCTGAACCGCCTTCACGCACCGAGTTTCTGCTGTGTGAGTTTTTGGTGGAACACGAGCATGACAGCGAGGTGCTGGAACTGGTCGAACGGCATCTGCCGCTGGATCTCCTGCCGCATCCCTTCGCGCGTGTACTGGTCGATGCGCTCTTGACGCAGTGGCGCAGCGGCGGCGACCGTCTGGTAGAACTCTGCAAGTCGGTCGATCCGGCTTGGCAGCCGTTGCTCGGAAGGCTGCTGGCCAACAAGAACAAGATGCTGAGCGCACGTGAGATAACCAAGGACGAAGCGGCGCGTGACCTGATTCGAGCACTCTGGACGATGCGCCTCAAAGAGGTACGCAGCCGACTTTGCGCCGACAGCTCGCCCGAGAACGACCGCCCGCGTTTTCACCTTTCGCTGTTGATCAAACAACTGGAGACCGCGCCGTGGGATACTGTCGCGGGTTTCCTCTGCGACGCCACGGCAGTCGCGCTTACTCCTGGGGCGGAGCGTCTGGATGATCTGCCGCCTTCGGCGACTGCGGCTGCACCTTGCGCACATGCAACGGATAGCGCATCCGCAACTGCTGATCCAGCAGAATTTCCACCCAGTGAGTACCCTCCTGACGAAATGCCAGATTGATGAAGACCTCGACGGTGGTGGCGACCTGCTGGTCATTCGTGAGACGGATCGGCACCGGCTGGCCCTCGCCCACCACCGTTACGCCGTCCGGTGCCATGATGCGTGACTTCTGGGTGAACTCGCCCGCTCCCGCGCACCAGCGGTTCATCAGGCAGATGCGCGGACAGACCGGCTGATTCACGGCCTGGACCAGACCATCGAAAATGCCGATCAGCATGAACTTCCCGTTGCGCTCCTGACGCACGTCATCGCACAACAGACTTGCCTGCAGGTCGGGGATCATAAATATCTCCTTGCATTGGGTGAGAGCGCTACCGCAACATCAGCACGGTTCCATCGGCATTGATCTCCAAAAGCGCGGGGAGGCTGACAACATACCGGGAGCCGCTACCGTAGACCAGTACGGTGTAACTACCTGTGTGGCGACCGCGCACATCGGGGATCTCCAGCATTGAGGAGGTCGCTCCGGGGATGAAAACACCGTCCTTACACCACTGATAGCGGGTGGCACCGTTGGCCAATACGGAGAAGAACGCCGATGCTTTGACATCGACCCGCTGGTCGGTCGGCGAGAGGAGGAGCGTCGGCAGAGTACCCCAGCCGGGATCCGGTACCGGCTCCATCGGCGCTGCGGCGGAGGGCCGAATGAAGACATAGAGCGTGCGCGAGGAGTACTCGTTGTAGGCATCTGATCCCGTCCAATCCGGCGCACCGGTCGGTCGGTTGCCGATGCCCAGCTCGATGGCACGGTTGTCATTGCCCCAACTGTTCACCGCAAAGAGCGTCTGGCCGAGCCTGTAGTTGTGGATCTGGAACGAACCGTGTCCGACCGGCACATTGGGGTCGATCCGATCACCGAAATCGTACGTAGAGGCACTCGCGCCGGGAATGCCTGCTTCGTTCGCGCCACCGTAGTTATTGGGCCAGAACTCGATATTACCGTCAGCAAAGGAGCCGGGGGTGACGGTGGTGACGGTCGACGCGACCACGACTGTCATATTCGTCACGTACTGCTGGAAGCGCGCGAAGCGGTCACCAGTGGGCAGGCCGATGCGTAGCGAGTCGGTAGTGAAGGGGTCCATCGAAACCCAGACCCACTGGCGCACGCCGTTGGTGCCGAGGAGGTCGAGTGCGTAGGCCACGCGGTCGAAGCTCGGCAGGCTGGGCCAGGTGTCATCCAGCGAGAAGGGCGCGCCCTTGGCCCAGTAGGCCTGTCGGTTGAGCGCCAGCTTCTGCACGAGCCGGTAGTTCGCCGCTTCGGGGATTCCGGTGAGGAAGTCCGGCCGGGCCGAGGTCTCGGTCTGGGCGGTGAAGGTCACCGTCTTGTCAGGGAACATGGTGTTAGCCGACAACGCGCGGTCACAGATGTTATTAACCGTGAGCGTATAGACGGTGTCAGCGGTCTGTGGCGAGGTGGTAAGAACCACGCAGGTGTTGCTGTAGACCGGGTGCATCTGTGCCGCGAGAATCGCGAGACCCTTGTCAGCACTGAAGTTGGCCGGGTCGGCAGCGGAGTCGGTGACCGGCTTGTTGAAGACCACCAAGACGCGGTCCAGCGAGGTCTGGCCGATGGCGCGTGACGGCGCGGGCCGCGGTGTCGTCACCGGCACGACGGTGCCCGGAGCGCCGGCGGGCTGGATGAAGACCAGCAGGCGGCGCGAGTCGTATTGATGGCCGTTGACGGCGAAAGTCCAGTCGGGGTGGCCGGACGGGGCAGGGTTATTGCCGATGCCGATGCAGACGTTCTCAGTGCTGCTGTTGAAGCGGTTGAACGCCCACAGGGTTTGTTTCGCGCCCCAGTTATGTACCTGCATCGAGCCATAGCTGCCATCGTTATTGCGCGAATCGGCAAAATCAAAGGCAGAACTGCTGCTGCCGGGGATACCTAGGTTGTCGGTCGACGCATAATTCTTGTCCCAGAACTCAATGTTGCCGGTGTCGCAGCCGTTGGTAGTGATCACCCCTGCCACGTCGGAGCGCACATCGAGGTTGTAGACGAACCGCTGATAGAAGTTACCTTTGCGCGGTACGCCGAGGTGCGTGGGATCCTGCGTGAAGGCATCGAAGGCGGTCCAGCAGAAATTGGTCACGCCGTCTTTGACAAGCTCCATGTAGTAGCCGACGCGCCCGAACGCGCCGTTGAGGGTGGCGGCATTGTCGACCGAGTAGTAGAGCGTGTTGGAAGCGTCGACATCGAAGCGCGCGCGCACCGGGATATCGATTGTGTAGAGGTGTTTGAACGCAGCCGCATCGGGCACGTTGGCGAGCACCTCGGCGGGGATGGCCGGTGCCTGCGGTTCGGGCTTGATGAAGACCAGCAGGCGGCGCGAATCCCAGTTGGCACCGGAGTTTGAGTGTGTCCAGTCGGGGGAGCCAGACGGGTTGTTGCCGATGCCGACGCAAACGCTGTCATTGCCGCCGCAATTGCCGAAACGGCTGAGCGCCCAGCAGGTCTGCCCGGCGCCGTAATTGTGGACTTGCATCGAACCGTACCCGCCGCCGCGCGAAGCGCCGCGGCGGTCGCCGAAATCGAAGGTGCTGTTGGACGCACCAGGGATGGCTGCGGCGTTGGTCTGCTGATAGTCCCAGTCCCAGAACTCGATGTTGCCGGTGTCGCAGCCGTTGGTGTTGATCACCTCATTTACGTTGGAGAACACGTCGAGATTAGAGACGGTCTGCTGGAAGAAGTCGTCGTTGGCCGGGACTCCGAGCCGGTTGACGCCGACGCAAATGGGGTCGAAAGCTGTCCAACAGAAGCTGGTGACGTTGTTTTTGACCAGTTCCAGGAAGTAAGCGACGCGCGTATGGGGCGTGTTCGCAAAACGGGTGGCGTTGTCCACCGAGTAGTAGGTGGGACGCACGGCGGCGTCGGCGAACTTCGGCTGGCGCGGGATGTCGACGGTGTAGAGGTGCCGGTAATCGGTCACATCCGGCACCTGATCAAGCACGTGCGCAATCACTTCGGCAGGCGGATCGAGCGTTTCTGCCGGGACGGGCACTTCTGGACGCGCGAGCACATAGAGGCGGCGGGTGGTGAAGGCAGCCGCATTGACAGCGAAGGTCCAGTCTTTGTCTGAGCTGTTGGGCGTCTCGGAGGAAGAGGGCGTGCCGATGCCGATGCCCAGTGGCGACGTAGTACGGTTATCACCCCACTGGCTGATGCTGAGGACGGTCTGGGCTTTCAGATAGTTGTGGACTTGGAACGAGCCGTGTCCAGCACTGCCGCTGAAGCCACCGTCGCCGAAATCGTAAGTCGAACCGCTGGCGCCCGGTATGCCGCGGTCGTTTCCGGTGCCATAGTTGGAGGGCCAGAATTCAATGTTACCGGTGTCGAACTCGCCGTTTATGACGCCGGATTTATTGGACCTCACAGTCAGGTTGGTCACATATTGGGCGAAGATCGCTTTGGTGGCGGTGTTCGGGATACCGATCTTGGAGAGGAAGGGCGTAAAGGCATCCATGGAGGCCCAGGCGTACTGACGCGCCGGGGAGGCGAACGCACGTTGGCCGAGCGCCAGATAGTAGGCCACACGGCTGAAGGGCACGCCCGAAGCCGCCGCATTGAAAAGATACGGATCCGGGATGTTTCGCCCGAAGTCACTGTAGACAGGAACGTCCAGTGTGTAGACCACGCGGTAGCCGGCGGCGAACGTACCCGCATCCGCTGCGATCTCGGCAGGCAGCAGGTCCACTGTGACGGAGGCGGGGGCTGTGGGGATACCGCCTTGGATATCGCGCAGGCCGGCGGCGGTGAGCGTGAGCGCGGTACCGGACGGTTGCGGCGTGGTGGTGAGCGTGACGGTCATGAGATCCTTGCCGAGCGTGGCATCGGTGACCGACACGCCGTGATCGAGCGTGAAGGCCGAGGCCGTGACGGATTCGGCGCGCAGTGCGGACGAGAAGGTCACCGCGATGTGTACGCCGTCATACCCGGTGTAGGCGGAGAGCGGCACGGGCGGATCGCGCGGCACGGGCGCGGCGGCGCGTTTGATAAAGACTTGCAGCACGCGGGTGGCGTATTGCCCGGCGTTGTCGGTGAAGGTCCAGTCGAGTTGTCCGCCACTAGAGGTGGTCGAGGGGTTCGGGTTGTTGCCAATTCCGAGGCATGTCGTGTAGTAGGCGGTCGAAGCACTCCCCCAGTGATTAAGGGCAAAAATCGTCTCGCCCTCGGCGGTGTTGTGAAGTTGCATTGAGCCATACTCGCCATTCGAGGGGGTATCGCCAAAGTCAAAGATACTGTCGCTGGCGCCGGGCACGGAGGCACCGTTCGCAATCATGTAGTTGCACGGCCAGAACTCGATGTTGCCGACCGGGAACTGGCCGGACGTGACGGCCGACGAAGTGCTGTAGACCGTCAGGTTGGAAACGGTCTGCTGGAAGAAGGCGCCTGAGAGCGTGGTCGGCACGCCGAGCTTAGCGGCGTCCTGCGTGAAAGCATCAACCTCAGCCCATACGTAGAGGAGCGGCTCGCCGGTGCGCTGCAGCGCCATGTAGTACGCAACGCGGCTGAGCGGCGCATAGGCGTATGCGGCGGAGGCGTCCAGACTGTATCCCACCAGATCGCGGCCATAGCGGGCACTGGTCGGGATGTCGAGCGTGTAGAGCGGGTCCCAGCCCTCCAGCAGATCCGCCGGGACATTGTCAGCGGCGTACGCAGAGATCGGCGGCGTCAGGAAGGCGCGCGTCTCCGTGCGCGTCGCCGAGAAGGGACCGCCCTCGGCGGCGGGCACCAGATCTGTGAGCGTACCGTTGAACGTGAGTGAGCACTGGGCATTTTGCGGGACGCCGGAGACGGTCAGCGTAACCTGGCGCAGGTCACCCGACAACGTGGAAACAGCGGTCACCGTACCCGCAGGCGCGATCGTGTAGGAGGCTGGATTGGTGACGGCTGGTGAAGCGGCGAGATCAAGCGGCTTGGAGAAGATGGCGGTCAGGCTTGTCGGCGAGGCCGCTCGGGCGGATGAGAAACCGGGCGGCAGGCGGTCGCCGTAGAGCCCGACAATGTTTGTCACGACCGGGAACCACGCGGCAGCCATCTTGGCGTAGCCGCCCTCGCTGGGGTGCAGGTTGTCGTACATGTCGGTGCGCTCAAGGTAAGCGTGCATATCGAGGAAGTGTACACGCCGCCCCGCTGCCTGATGGGCCTGAACCCGGCCTAAGACATAAGGATTAAAGTAGTTGGTGATCGCGACATACTTTGAGTCGGTGTCATCTGGCCCACGTTTCAAGAGGGTGGTCGCTACGATGTGGGCGTAGGGCCGCGCCTCGGCGATGCGCAGGATCAGCGCGTCCAGTTCGTCGATCGCGTGCTCGAAATCGGGATCGTTGGTGTCGTTGGTGCCGACATGTATCAGTACGACGTCGGGGTCATCGATCTGGGCAAGCCAGGAAAGGATGTTCTCGTAAAGGCCGTTGCTGCCGGTCGTAG
>Ga0209407_1001407_pt1 | contig 25196 bp, 21 predicted proteins | sample AD_JPNHG3_MetaG_FD_184410 | JGI IMG/M metagenome (GOLD analysis project Ga0209407, IMG submission 184410) | Active sludge microbial communities of municipal wastewater-treating anaerobic digesters from Japan - AD_JPNHG3_MetaG (SPAdes) (version 2) | ecosystem: Engineered > Bioreactor > Anaerobic... | reverse complement strand
GCTGCGCTCCGACGGGACCACCGAGCGGGCCCTTTTCGTCATCGACAAGAAGGGAGTGATCCGCTACATCGACGTCCACGACATCAACAAGCGGCCCCCCCTGGAAAAGCTCGCGAGCGAGATTGAAAAGCTGGGGAATTAAACGGCCCGGGACCGGAAATTTCCCCCCACGCGGCGCCGGCAATCTCCGGGCGGACGGTCCCGTTCCGGAAGCGAGGATAACGGGCATGCAGCCTGACAGCAATGCCCCGTCAGGTCTCAGGGTTTAGGGTCTTTGTCCCAGCCGAGAGCTTTCGTCTTCTTGTGCAGAAAATCATCCAGGTCCTTTTCGAACTGTTCGTATTGCTCGAGCAGTGTCCTGGCCTCCGCGGTCAGGCGGAGACTTTTTCTGGCTCCGTCGCTCTCCACGAGCTTGATCCCCAGGCGCTCCTCGGAAGCCTTGATCCGTCCCCAAGCCGCACGGTAGGACATCTTCAGCTCCTTTGCCGCCGCCTGAAGGCTCTTGCACTCAAGGATTGCCCGGAACATTTCCTCCCGCCCTTTCCCGAAAATGACCTTCCCGTCTTTTTCAAGCCAGACCTTGTATTTAATCCGCATGACACCGGTCCCCGTGCTGAAGCAAAGGCATTGCCTCCCAAACGGCATTCTGGCATCAACCTACCAATTGAGCGGGCTTTCATCAAGCATAAGTTTTTCAAAACATAGATCGGCCTCCGTTTTTCTCCTCTGAATGCTGTTCCAAAAGAGGCAAAAGGAGATTGACTTCTTTTTTGTCCTGTATTAAACACTCTGCGGCATATGCCATGTTTGACACATTGATACGCCCCGTCTGTCCAGGCGCCCCACCGGATCAAATATCTCGCAAAGGAGGTCATCGTGTCAGGCACAACCTTCACTCTCAACGGCAGGACCGTCCCATTCAAACCCGGGCAATCTATTCTCGAAGCCGCTGCCGAAAACGGTGTTCATATCCCGACCCTCTGCTATCTGAAGGGTCTCACGCCCTCCGGCGCCTGCCGGATCTGTCTCGTGGAGGTCAAGGGAGCCCGCACACTCATGGCGTCCTGTTCAACGCCTGTCACTGCGGAAATGGACGTCGCCACGGATACGCCGCGCGTTCACGCTGCCCGCAAGCTCAATACGGAGCTGCTTCTCGCGGCGGGCCGGCATGACTGCCTGCTGTGCGAGGCCAGCGGGAACTGCCGCCTCCAGGACCTGGCTTATCGGTACGGGGTGGACGGCAGCACATTCCCGAAAAACGACAAGATTTACCCCACCGAGGACATCAACCCTTTCATCGTCCGTGATTTCAGCCGCTGTATCCTCTGCGGCCGGTGCGTCCAGGCATGCAACCAGTTGGTCGTCAATCAGGCCATCAGCCATGGCTATCGCGGAAGTCTCAGCAAAATCGTCACGGGCGGCGATTATCCCTACCACCAGAGTGACTGCGTTTTCTGCGGCCAGTGCGTGGAGGTATGTCCGACGGGGGCCCTGACGGAGAAGAAGCTCAGAGGCCTGGGTCGCTCATGGGAGACGGAGCGAATCCGGACAACCTGCCCCTACTGCGGGGTGGGCTGTCAGATGTGGTTGCACGTCAAGGACGGCCGGATCGTCAAAGTCACCGCCGTCGAGGGGGCTGCCCCCAACGACGGGCGGCTCTGCGTGAAAGGCCGCTTCGGATACGACTTCATCTACTCGGAGGAGCGGCTCAAGACGCCGCTGATCCGTGAAAACGGCCGATTCCGGGAGGCCTCCTGGGACGAGGCGCTCGACCTCGCCGCGGCGAAGTTCAAAGAGATCATCGACAGGCACGGCCCCGACGCTGTTGCCGGTGTCAGCTGCGCCCGCAGTATCAACGAGGACTCCTACCAGATGCAGAAACTCTTCCGGGCGGTTTTCAAGACGAACAACATCGACCATTGTGCGCGGACCTGACACGCGCCCACCGTCGCCGGTCTGGCGAAATCATTCGGTTCGGGCGCCATGACGAATTCCTTCGCCGAATTCGCGAAGGCCAAGATGATCTTCGTGATCGGCTCCAACATGACCGAGGCACACCCCGTGGCGGCCTCCTTCGTGAAACAGGCGGTTCTGGCCGGGGCACCGCTGTTCGTCGCGGACCCCCGCCGGACGGCACTGGCCGACATGGCGGAGCTGCACATCCCCATCCGGGTGGGAAGCGACGTGGCCTTTTTGAACGGCCTCATGAACGTCCTCATCACGGAAGACCTCTACGACAGGGAGTACGTGCAGTCCCGCTGCAGCGGATTCGAGGAGCTCAAGGCAAAGATCCTGGAATACCCACCCGAAAGGGCGGCCGAGATCAGCGGGGTGAGCGCGGAGATGATCCGGACCCTGGCCCGGCGGCTTGCCTCGGTCAAACCCGTCATGCTCATATACACCCTCGGCATCACCGAGCACACCAGCGGGGTCAACAACGTCCTGTCCCTGGCGAACCTCCAGATGCTCCTCGGAAACGTAGGCTTCGAGTGCGGGGGCGTCAACCCGCTCCGGGGGCAGAACAACGTCCAGGGGGCCTGCGACATGGGGGCCCTGCCGAACGTGTTCCCGGGCTACCAGCGGGTGGACATCCCCGAGGTGCGGGCCAAGTTCGAAAAGGCCTGGGGTGTTACGTCCCTTCCGGACAGGCCGGGCCTCATGATCCCCCAGATGATCGACGGCCTTGCGAACGGGAAGGTCAAGGCCTTCTACATCTTCGGCGAGAATCTGGCGAACACGGAGCCGGACATCCGGCACGTGGAACACTGCCTCGAATCGGCGGAGTTCATCGTCTGCCACGACATCTTCCCGACGGAGACGACCCGTTTCGCCCATGTCATCTTCCCTGCGGCCGCCTGGAGTGAAAACGACGGCACCTTCTCCAACAGCGAGCGGCGCATCAGCCGGGTCCGCACGGCGAGCCCCCCGCCCGGGGAGGCAAAGCCCAACTGGTGGATTTTCCGGGAGATCGCCAAGAGATTGGGCCACAGGTGGCCCTCGGAGAGCGCGCAGGAGATCTGGGACAATGAAGTCTCCGTGCTGGCCCCCTCCATGGCGGGGGTCAAATACCGCCGCCTCAACGAAAACGGCCTTCAATGGCCCGTTCCTCATGAAGAACACCCGGGGACGCCTCTTCTCCACAGGGATCGTTTCACCTCCGGTCTCGGCACGCTTGTGCCCGTGGACTGGACACCGCCGGCCGAAGTCCCCGACAGCGAATATCCGCTGGTCCTGAGCACCGGCCGAAGGCTCTATCACTATCACACGAGGACACAGACGGGGCGCGCTGCCGGCCTCAACGATCTCCTCGGGGAAGAGACGGCGGACATCTCTCCCTTTGATGCCGGTGAACTCGGCATTCGCCACGGCGAGATGATCCGGGTTGCATCGAGGCGAGGCGAGGTGAAGGTGAGGGCCAACGTGTCCGACCGTATTCCCCGGGGTCTGGTCTGGATGGCCTTCCACTTCCGCGAGAACTGCGCCAACTGGCTGACGAACCCCGTCTTCGACCCCGTTTCGCTGACGGCGGAATACAAAGCCTGCGCCGTGCGGATCGACAGAACGTGACATTGAACCGGCCCGGGGCTGGATTCGTCAGGGAGCAGACAGGTGATAAAAAGAGAAGATCATAAGCCCTCCCGGCTGGAGGGTGTGATCGACGACGTCGTCTCGCAGAACCCGCACAGCAGGGAGGTCATCGCGGCCTTCAAGCCCCTTCTGCTGGCCAGGGAGCGCCTGCTGGACGAACTGAAGGTCGAACCCGCCGACGGCTCGTTGATCGACGGGGAGAATCTCCGGCAGGGGATCCCCTGCATCAGCCAGACACCCCTTCTGTCGAAAGACGACCCCTGGGAAAAGATTGGTCTGGAAGTCCTTTCGGCCGTCCGGGAGGGATTCCCGGCCCTGAAGGAGGATGTCAACCGGTTGGAGGAAAAGATCAAAGCGGGCGGGATCGAACTGTTCGATGCCTTTAAGGAATTCCCCGGGAGTATCGATACCGCTGTGGACCGATGGTCGAAGGGAGTGGGCGTGAAGCCCGAAACGGTCAGGCTTATGCTGAGGTCTGCGGCCAGAATTGTCCTCCAAGCAAAATCGCAGGGAATCGGCGTCCACATCGAGGCCGGGGGCTGGGAAAGGGGGTATTGCCCGGTCTGCGGCGCCTATCCGACAATTGCCGTCATCCGGGAAAAAATCACGCAGCGCCGGCTTCACTGCTCCCGGTGTGGCCATGAATGGCGATACCGCAGGATGTTCTGTCCCGGCTGTGAAAAGGAGAGCCCAAGCGGGGTAGATTATTTCTACGTGGATGACCGGCGTCAGGAAACCGCCTTCACCTGCAATTTCTGCAAGCGCTACCTGATCACGTTGAACCACATCAGCGACATCGGAGAGCAGGACCGGGACGTGTCGGCCATGGGTCTCATCCATCTCGACGTCATCATGCAGGAAAAGGGATATACACCCATGGCCCCGTGTGAATGGAACACCTTTTGACCCCCGTCGGGGCGCCTGTTTCTATGCTAAAAAAAGCATTGACCGGCCGCAACTGAAAACCTGCGAAAGCCCTGCCGTCAAGGGTTTATCCGCGTCTTTCGCTCTTCGATTTCCCCCTGAATTTCGATTGACAAGAGAAGGGAAAAAACGTAAATATGCCAAGTCTGACATAGGACATCTACGACACATCGCAGGAGGAGGTTGTTTCATATGCAGATCACGAGGAGAGGCTTTTTAGCCCTGTCAGGCGCCCTGGGTTCGGGTGTTGCGCTGTCTTCCCTGGGCCTGAACCTCAGGCCGGTGAAGGCATATGCCGAGGAAATCAACAAGATGCAGCGCGTGATGACGGCCAAGCAGGTCACGACGGTCTGCTGCTACTGCTCCGTGGGCTGCGGCCTGATCTGCAGCGTCGACAAGAGCACGGGGAAGATATTCAACATTGAGGGCGACCCGGAGCATCCCATCAACGAGGGATCGCTCTGCGCCAAGGGAGCCGGCTTCTTCGATCTCACCGAGGCCAACAAGTACCGGCTCCGCAAGGTCCTCTACCGGGCCCCCATGAGCGATCGATGGGAGGAGAAGAACTGGGACTGGGCCCTCGAGCGGATCGCACGTCTTGTGAAGGACACCCGTGACAGGGGGTTTGTCTCCCGGAACGCCAAGGGCGAGCTGGTCAACCGCTGCGAGACCATCGCCCATCTCGGCAGCTCCAACGTGGACAACGAGGAGTGCTGGCTCATGAGCGTGGCGTGCCGCGCGATGGGGCTTGTATACATCGACCACCAGGCCCGGGTCTGACACAGCCCCTCGGTAGCGGCTCTGGGAGAGTCGTTCGGACGCGGTTCGATGTCGAACCATTATATCGATCTGAAAAACAGCGATTGCATCCTGATCATGGGAAGCAACGCGGCGGAGCACCATCCCATCGCCTTCAAATGGATCCTGCGGGCAAAAGACCGGGGGGCCACGATCATCCATGTCGACCCCCGTTATACGAGGACCTCGGCCCGCTGCGATTTCCACGTCCCCCTGCGCTCGGGGACGGACATCGCCTTCCTGGGCGGGATGATCAACTACATCCTCAACAACAAGAAGATCTTCCGGGAGTACGTCCTGCATTACACCAACGCATCCTTCATCGTCAGCAAGGACTTCTACTTCAAGGACGGCCTCTTCTCGGGGTACGACCCGAAGACAAGGAAGTACGGCAAGGACACCTGGGTCTTCGAAAAGGACGGCAGGGGGATCCCCAAGCGGGACATGACCCTCACCGATCCCCGATGCGTTTTCCAGCTCCTGAAAAAGCACTACTCGCGTTACACGCTGGACCAGGTGTCCGGCATCACGGGCGTCACGAAGGAAGACCTCCTGAAGGTTTATGAAGTCTACAGTGCCACCGGTGTCAGGGACAAGGCGGGCACGAACTGTTACGCCCTCGGATGGACCCACCACACGACGGGAAGCCAGATCATCCGCACCATGTCCATCATTCAGCTCCTGCTGGGCAATATGGGCATCTGCGGCGGCGGCGTCAACGCCCTGCGCGGCGAGCCCAACGTCCAGGGCTCTACGGACCACGCGATCCTCTATAATATACTCCCGGGCTACCTGAAGATGCCCGCGGCTTCCCAGGACACGCTGGCGAAGTACCTCGAGAAGAACACGCCCAAGTCCAGCGACCCCCAGTCGGCGAATTATTATCAGAATTACCCCAAGTTCACCGTCAGCTTCCTCAAGTCCCTCTTCGGCGACAGGGCCACGGCCGCGAACGGTTTCGGCTACTCCTGGCTGCCCAAGCTCGACGACGGCGCCGCCTATTCCCTGATGCACCTCTTCGACGAAATGTACAAGGGGAAGATCAAAGGCCTCTTCGCCGTCGGCACGGATCCGGCGGTCAGTTCCCCCAACACGACCAAGGTCCGCAAGGCTCTCGAGAATCTGGAATGGCTCGTGGGCGAGAACATCTTCGACAACGAGACCTACTCCTTCTGGAAAGGACCCGGTGTGGACCCCGCAAAGGTCAAGACGGAGGTCTTTCTCCTCCCCGCCTCGGCCTCCATGGAAAAGGAAGGGAGCCAGAGCAACAGCGGACGGTGGGTCCAGTGGAAGTACAAGGCCGCCGAGGCCCCCGACGATGCGATCCCCGTCGGGGAGATCACGATCAAGATCATGGATGCCGTGAGGGCCCTGTACGCGAAGGAAGGCGGCAAGCATCCCACGCCTATCCTGAACCTGAAATGGGACTACAAGGATTCAAATGGGAGATTTGACGTTCTGAAGGTGGCCAAGCAGATCAACGGGCACTTCCTCAGGGACACGGTTATCGAGGACAAGGCCAAGGGGACCAGAACGGAATTCAAGAAGGGTCAGACGGTTCCCACCTTCGGCATGCTCACGGACGACGGTTCGACCTCGAGCGGAAACTGGATCATGGCCGGGAGTTTCGAAGCCAACGGTTTGAACAAAATGGCCAAGCGGGGCAAGGACGACCCCACGGGTCTCGGCCTCTACCCCAACTGGTCTTATGCCTGGCCGGTCAACCGCCGGATCATCTACAACCGGGCATCCTGCGATCTCAACGGCAAGCCCTTCAACCCCAAGAGAAAACTCCTCGAGTGGACCGGGGATGCCTGGGTCGGGGACGTCCCGGACGGGCCCTGGCCTCCCCAGGCGGACAAGCAGAAGGGGAAATACCCCTTCATCATGAAGCCGGACGGCCTGGGCGCCCTTTTCGGACCCGGAATGGCCGAGGGCCCCTTCCCGGAGCATTACGAACCACTGGAAGGGCCGCTCACCAGGAACCCCCTCTCCGGCCAGCTCATCAACCCGGCCATCCAGATCTTCAAGAGCGATCTGGACAAGGTGGCCAACGCCAGCGAAAAATTCCCCTATGTCTGCACGACATACTCCTGCACGGAACACTGGTGCTCCGGGGCCCTCACGAGGTGGCAGGCGTGGCTTCTCGAGGCGATGCCGGAGCTCTACGTCGAGATTGGAGAGCCTCTGGCGAAAGAAAAAGGCATTAAAAACGGCGAGCGGGTGAAGGTATCCTCCGTGCGCGGCGCCGTTGAGTGCGTCGCCATGGTGACGAAGAGGTTCCGGCCTTTCCTTGTCGAGGGCAAGACGGTCCACCAGGTCGGCCTGCCCTTCAATTACGGCTGGCTCCACCCGAAGGACGGCGGCGACAGCACGAACTTCCTGACGCCGTCGGTGGGCGATGCCAACACCTTCTGCCCCGAATACAAGGCATTCATGGTCAACGTGACGAAACTATAGGAGAGAGGCTATGCAGGCTACGGAAATCATAAAGCTGATCGACACGACGAGATGCACCGCCTGCCGCGGCTGCCAGATTGCATGCAAGCAGTGGAATGAAATGCCCGGCAAGAGAACGCGAAACTTCGGAAGTTACCAGAACCCTCCCGACCTGCAGTGGAACACCTGGACGCTCATCCGCTTTCAGGAACATGTCGATCCGAAAGGAAATCTGACGTGGCTTTTCAGGAAAGACGGCTGCATGCATTGCACGGACGCCGCCTGCGTGGTGTCCTGCCCGACGGGCGCCCTCTACCACACGGAATTCGGGACGGTGGGGTTCAATCCCAGCCGGTGCATCGGCTGCAAGAACTGTGTGGCCGCCTGCCCCTTCGAGGTCCCCAAATACGACGCATCGAAAGACCGGATTTACAAATGCGACCTCTGCGAGACCCGCCTGCAGGCAAACCGGCTGCCCGCCTGCGTCCTGTCCTGCCCGACGGGCGCCCTCACAATCGGCCGGAAGGACAAGATGCTCGAGGCGGCGGCAAAACGGATAAATGAACTGGGAGGGAATGCCAACCTTTACGGAGACAAGTTCGTCGGGGGGACGCACGTGCTCTATATCCTCAGCGAAAAACCGGAGGTCTACGAAGCACTGCCCAAGAACCCCGTGGTGCCGTTGTCGATTATCGCCTGGAAAGACCTCTTCAAGCCTCTCTCCCTGCTCGCGGCGGGGGGTGTCGTGGTGGGGTCCTTCCTGCACTACCTGATCCACGGGCCCAAGCGGCCGGATGAGAACGCCGAGACCACCAAGAAAGCGGAAGGGGGTGAATGAACATGTTTGAGGTGAAAGAGGGGATGATTCAAGCGACCGACGGTTTTGAGAGGCTCGTTCACTGGACGCTGGCGATCTCCTGCATCGTCCTTTTCATCACGGGACTGGGCATGATGTTTCACTCCCTGAACTTCATCGGCGACTTCCTGGGCGGTCTCAAGGGCCTCAAGTACGTCCACAATCTTGTGGGGCTCGTCTTCGGCTTTTCGCTCATCTTCGCCATCAGCATGTGGTGGAAGGAAGCGGGGACCCCCGACATGCCGACCGACTGGGAGTGGATCAAGTGCGCCGGCGGTTACCTCTGGCACGTGGACAACCCTCCCGAGGTGGGGAAGTACAACCCGGGCCAGAAGATGTTCTTTCTGGCCGTGGCGTGCTGCGGGACCCTCATGGTCGTCACGGGGCTTCTCATGATGTTCCAGCCGGCCTTCCTCTCCATGGACGTTCTTCGGTGGATGTATCCGCTGCACGCCCTGGGGTTTGTGACGCTTTTTGCTTTCTTCTTCGTGCACGTCTACCTGGGGACCATCGGAAACCCCGGCTCCTTCCAGGCCATGTACAACGGCTGGGTGACCCGGGGATGGGCCAGGACGCAGCACCCCAAGTGGCTCAAGGAAATCGAGGAACACGGAACAATCAAAATCTACGGGGAGAAAAAGAAAAAGGACACTTCGTCCGCCGGACACGCATAAAAGGCATCCCCCGGGGGATGGGCCCTCCATCGTGGGGGTCCTTTCCCCGGGGAGTCACAAATTTCTTTTTTTTGCCCGGCGTGATGCTAATTTTAACATAGGAAAGGATCCCCTCATGTCCCTGCTCCGAAAAGCGCTGCCCATTTCCCGCCTGATACCGGGACTCTTTGCCGTCATCCTGGTTTCTCTCTGTCCCGTATTCTCCCATGCAACGGAGGGCCTGAAGGCCGCCGTGGCGGCAAATTTCATGATCCCTTTCAAGGAGATCGCCGCCGCATTCGAAGCGGAGACGAAGATACCCGTCGAGGCGACTTATGCCTCCACGGGCAGCCTCTACGGCCAGATCATCAACGGCGCGCCCTACGACGTGTTTCTATCCGCCGATGAGAAGACGCCCCGGCTGCTCTTCGAAAAAGGTGAGACGGGAGAACCGTTCCTTTACGCCACCGGCCGTGTCGTCCTGTGGGGAAACGGGAAGGAGATTTGCGGCTCAAAAGACTGGAAGGAGGCGCTGCGAAGGCCCGGCGTCCGCAAGATCGCCATCGCAAACCCCGTCACGGCCCCCTACGGCGCTGCCGCCGAAGCGGCCCTGAAGAAAAGCGGCCTGTGGGCGGAGACGAAAGGGCGTCTTGTCACCGCCCAGACCGTGGCACAATCCTTCCAGTATGCGGTAACGGGTGGCACGGACGGATCGTTCTGTGCCCTCTCCTCGGCTCTCTCCGAGACGGGTGCAAAGGGATGCCACTATGTCATCGAGGAAGCGCCGCCCATCCGGCAGGCGGCCTGCCTCCTCAAGAGAACGGCCAGAAAAAATGAAGCTTCGCTTTTCCTTTTATTCCTCGATTCCCCCGGGACATTGGAAATCAAGAAACGCTATGGTTATCAATAAAATGGAACTGCTGCCCCTTTACCTCTCGGCAAAACTGGCAATCATCGCGACGCTGATCCTGATCGCGATCGCGGCGCCTTTGGCCTATTTTCTGACCCATTCATACTGGCCCGGCAAATCCTTTGTCGAGGCCCTCTTCAATCTCCCCATCGCACTGCCCCCCACAGTCATCGGGTTTTACCTGCTTTTTCTGATGGGGCCGAAAGGGCTTGTGGGGAAGGCCTGGGAGAACCTGTTCGGCGGGCCCCTTCTTTTCACTTTTTCCGGCATCGTCATCGCCTCGATTTTCTACAGTCTCCCCTTTGCCGTCCAGCCGATCAAGGCGTCCTTCGAGAAAATCGACCCCAGGCTGAAGGAAAACGCCTACGTGCTGGGCCTCTCGCCCATCGCGACGTTTTTCAGGGTGATCATCCCGAACAGCATCAACGGGGTCGCGGCGGCGGCCATCCTCGTGTTTCTTCACACGATGGGGGCTTTCGGCGTCGTCCTCATGGTCGGAGGCAGCATCGCCGGGGAGACGAGGGTGGCATCGATCGCCATCTACGAAGCCGTCGAATCGATGCAATACGAGAAGGCCTGGGCCCTTTCCCTCGCCTTCATTCCGATCAGTTATGCCTTTCTGCTGCTCGTAAACAGATTAACGAGGAAAAAGTAGACATGGGACTTACCGCCGTACTGAAAAAGAAAACGAATTTTTTCACCATCGACGTGGAACTATCCTGCGCCGACGGTCAGACCCTGGCCCTGATCGGGCCCTCCGGATCGGGGAAGACGACGATTATCCGAATGCTTGCCGGCCTGGTGAAGCCCGACGAAGGGTATATTCGATACCGGGATGCGATTCTCTTCGACTCGGCACGGGGCATCCACCTGTCACCTCAGAAAAGAAAACTTGGATATGTTTTCCAGGACTATACTCTCTTCCCTCATCTGACGATTTACGGCAATGCCGCCTTTGCGGCGGAGGACCGCGGGGAAGTTGATTCTCTCCTGTGTTTTTTCGGGCTGACGGCGCTCAGGGAACGGAAACCCCACGAGGTCTCCGGAGGCGAGAGGCAGCGCTGCGCCGTCTGCCAGGCGCTGGCCAGAAACCCGCAGTTCCTCCTTCTGGACGAACCCTTCTCGGCCCTCGATGTGGTCACGCGTCGCATCCTTCGCAACGAGCTGAAGATGATCACGGAAAAACGGACCTTTCCCGTGGTCTATGTCACCCACGACGTCACCGAGGCCCTTTTCATCGGCAACACGGTTCTGCCCATTGTCGACGGAACCGTCGACAGGGAGTGGATGGATCGGATTGTCGCCCCGTCGGACGAAGGCGCCGTCCGCAAAAGGGCCGCCAGAGTGCCCAAACTGGCACTGACCTATTGAAGAATATTTGCATGAAGAAGAGAAACCCATCCCATAGCGAGCGACTCGACCCGGCCGGCCGGATCACCGTTGCACAGCGCTCAGAGCCGGAGCCCCGCGGTCGAGGAACGTCGACAAGCCAAAAAGACCATGAAAGGGCAGGGACCATGACGGACATCCGGTATACATCCATTGGAATTATCCATTCCCCTTTCGGGACGCCGGAGGGCACGCCGATCCAGCCTGCGGCGGCCAGGGGGGTTCCGGGTCGCGTGGAGATCGATTCGGCCTACGCCCATGGATTGAAGGACCTCGATGGGTTCTCGCACGTCATCCTGATCTATCATTGCAACAGAGCGAAACCGGCGTCGCTGAGGGTGAAACCCTTCCTGGACGATGAGGAGCGGGGCGTCTTCGCGACGAGAAGCCCGTCGCGCCCGAACGCCATCGGGCTTTCGGTGGTCCGCCTTCTGCAGATCAGCCGCAATGTCCTGCATGTCGAAAATGTTGACATCATCGACGGCACGCCGCTTCTGGACATAAAACCCTACGTGCCGCAGTTCGACGGGGCGTACGACGTAAGGATCGGCTGGGTGCAGAAGAATACGGGAAAACTCGAGCATGCCCGGGACGACGGCAGGTTCGTGTCAAAGAATCTCCCGGAGAAACCCGATTAACGAAAGGTCAATCGGGAAAATGCTCCAAGCCGCCCTCGACGTCACGGGGCTTTCTTCACCGGCGGCACGGTCCCGCCTGTTTCAACCGGCACGGCACCCGGGCCGGTATCGACCTCTTAAAGGATGATCCCATGAAGATCGGAAACTATTCCTACGACGAGTACCTTCATCTGGTCAAGTCCTTCCACGGAAGCCTTGCGCCGGGACTCATCATCGGCGGTTTCATGGTCAATCTTGCACTGAAATCCCTGCCGGAGGGACAATATTTCGACGCGATATGCGAAACCCCGGTCTGTCTTCCCGACTCCGTGCAGCTCCTCACCCCCTGCACGATCGGAAACGGGTGGCTGACGGTACTGCCCTTCGGCCGTTATGCCGTCACCTTCTATGAAAAGTACGGCGGCGAGGGGGTGCGCGTGTATCTCGACCCGGTGAAGATGGAGGCCTGGCCGGAGACGCATGCCTGGTTTTTCAAGTTGAAGCCCAAGAAAGAGCAGGATTCAGAGCGCTTGCTCGAAGAGATCAAGGAAGCCGGGGAAAAATTACTGAGTCTTCAGCGCGTCCGGGTCCGGCCGGATTCGGTGAGACGAAAAAAAATGGGTGCCGTTGCCCGATGCCCCCGGTGCGGCGAGGCCTACCCGGTTCGGGACGGGGATTCCTGCAGAGCCTGCCGGGGAGAATCGCCCTACCTGTAAGCACCGAGTGGGCGGTTCATGGACACTGTAACAAAGACGGGGCAATGGACCGCAAGGACTGAAACGGAGCGAGCGGCAAGGCTATCTGAAATCGTCCACAGGCAGGAGAAATCCCGGTCAGGAGGATTTAGGCAGCGGCTCGAAAGGATCAAAATCATTGAGCCCTGTGAGTAATTGCACCGGTACGATGTCGCCCTTGCGTAACGATTCCGTACCTTCCGGAATGCAGAGGACACTGTCGGCGCCGGCAATGGCCTGCAGGCGGCTCCTGTTTTTGCAGGGGGATACCGCGTAATGACCGCCGTCATTCCCGGTGATGACGGCGTCTTTGAATTCCGTCCATGCCCTGTGCCGGCCCTTCACGTCTTCCGTCAACCTGGCTTGCAGAACCTGAAGGGGATGGGCCGTCGCTCCGCCCATACGTGACAGCGCAGGCAGGGCCAGTTGCAGAAAGGCCGTTTCGTTGCTGGCCGGACCGCCGGGCAGACAAAAAACCGGCACATTCCGCCACAACCCGAAGGCGATCCCTTTCCCCGGTCCCATGCGCACGTAATGAAACTTCTTCCGCCACCCCAGTTTGTCCATGACTCCGACGACCAGGTCGCGCTCGCTCCCCCAGGCGCCGCCGCTGGTCAGGATGGCATCAACACCGGGCAAACATCCTTTTAACGCCTGCCGGATGGCGCCCTCATGATCAGGAACGACGGAGGTGACACAGGGAAAACCGAAAGAGCCGAGCCAGGCCTCCATGGTGATCAGGTTACTGGCATAAAGCTGCCCTGCCTGAAGCCTTCTGCCCGGCGCCACGATTTCATCCCCCACACTGATGATCGCCACACGCGGTCGGCGATAGACCTTTATTTTGCTGATGCCGGCAGCCGCCGCAAGTCCCAGACGGCCCGGGAAGAGCCTTTCCCCCTTCCGGACGATCGTCACGCCGGCAGCCACCTCGACGCCGGAGCGCAGGATATTACGCCCGGGGCCGGCATCGGCGGTGATGAGAACTTTTCCCGGCGACATCTCATCGCAGAACTCTCCGGATACCACCGCATCGGCCCCACCGGGTATGGGCGCACCGGAGTATACCTTGACGGCGCATCCACAGTCGACTCGACCCTCGAATGCAGTGCCTGCCTGTGAAGATCCCATCACCGTCAAACGCACAGGGTTGTGCCTGTCGGCATGAAAGACATCGGCGGACCTCACGGCAAAACCGTCTTTGAGCGATACATCGATGGACGGGTAGTTCATCGCGGCGACGAGGTCGGAGGAGGCGATCCGGCCGACACATACATTCAAAGGCAGGTCCTCGTCTCCCACCGGACGGACATTCTCCGAAATCATCTCAAAAGCATCCCGGTAGCCGATATAACCGGCTCCTTCATCAATTTCCCTGGAATCCATCTTCATGCTTCCGAAGCTCCCGAGCGGGACGTGATCCCGATTTGATGTGATGGGTGACGGAAAATTCTTCCGTGAGATAAACAGGCGGCCTCCGAACGGCGCTGCCGTCGAGGAAAATTGTTCAGGGGTCCTAAAAAAACTGACCGGATCGCCGAATTTCGCCGCTGAAAGCAGAATGGAGCTAGGCTTTCCGGATCCGGCAGGGCAGATTGGTGATATTGGGCGTCCCGAATTCCTTCCCCAGTTTCTCCATGGACGTCATCATGTTAAAGTTGGACTTCCGCCAGTCGTACTGCGTCTCGGGCGAACTCTCGGGGAACCACCACCCCAGGGCGGCGCTGACCACGCGGGGGTGAATGATGTCGGTGACGCAGGCCCGCTGCGTGATGGCCCCGTATCGCGTTTCGATAATGACCTCGTCGCCGTCGGCGATCCCGTACCGGGAAGCCGTGTCGGGGTGGATTTCCACCAGCGGGTGCGGCCGCTTCTCGCGCAGTTTTCGGACCCATCGGTATGACGACAGGAGATAGTAGCGGCTCTTGGCGCTGGTGACGAGCAGGGGGTAGTCGGGATCGTCGGGCTCCGGGAAACCCGTGAACTCCGGCAGCGGCTTGAGCCGGAACTTCTCGGCCGTGCTCAGGCGCAGCTCCACCTTGCCGGTGGGTGTCTGGAAACCCTTCGTCTCATAGGTCCGGACACTGTCGGGGCCTTTCAGATACCCTTTCTCGACGAACTCGCGGTACGTCAGTCCCGCCGGCCGGACGAGGTCCTCCAGGAATTCCTCGTGATCTTCGTGCCACAGTTCAGGCGGAGACACCCGCTTTCCCAGTTCGTTCAGGATCTTCATATCGGGCCAGCACTCCTCGGGGGGATCGACCACCTTGGGACGGGCGAGAATCATGCCATGGCCTATGCCGTAGTGACCGATGTCGTTTATCTCGTACTGATGGGCCACGGGGAGAACGATGTCCGCCATGGCTGCCGTCGGCGTCATGAAGATTTCCGCCACGGCCGAGAAATCGAGGCTCTTGAACGTTTCATAGGTGACCTTGCTGTCGGCCCAGGCAACCATCGGGTTCGTGCACATCCCGTAATACCCCCTGACAGGGTAGGGCTTTCCTTCCAGGACGGCCCTGCGAAATAAAGACGGAGGCGTGGTCATCAATCTCGGGATGGTGCCGTAATGGGCGCCAATCATCTCCTTTCGCTTGTCGGGGATGAGATCGGCACGGACAAACTTCGCCAGACTCATGATCCCGGGTTCCAGGGCATTGACATTGCCTCCGGGGACCTCGAGATTGCCGCTGATGGCCATCAGGCAGACCAGCGAGCGGGCGGCGTCGAACACATTGACGTCATGTTCGATGGCGTTTCCCCACTGAAGGGTCGCGGGTTTTGCTCCGGCATACATCCGCGCGGCCTGGCGGATCGCCTCGGCGGGCACCCAGGTGATCCCCTCTACCTTCTCCGGTGTGTACGGTTCGGCCTGCCTCGCCAGGTCTTCGAAACCGTAGGTGTACTTTTCAACGAAGGCCCTGTCGTAAAGAGATTCCTCGCACATGACGCGGATAATCCCCAGGGCCAGTGCCTGGGCCGTGCCGGGACGCAGCTGGAGCCAGAGATCGGCCCTTTCGGCGAGCTCCGTCCTGCGGGGGTCCACAACGATCATCCTGGCGCCTTCTTTGAGCTGGGCGGTCACCTGACTGTAGATATTTCCTTCTTCGTTGGTGGAGGCGAGATTGCTGCCCCAGAAGAACATCAGCCGAGTCGGATTATGGAAGTCGGCGACGGGGTAAAAACCGCAGGTGTGCATGCCCGTGACCTCCCGTCCGGCGTGGCAGACATCTTGTATGCCGACGACGTTGGGCGAACCGAAGATGTTCGCCAGGCGGATCAGGACCAGGTGCTCCAGCCCTTTCGGCATGCCCGCGCCGAACCCCACGGCGCGCGCCCCGTGCTTTTCCTTGATCTTCAGAAGATTTTCCGCTATTTCGCCGAGCGCCTGACCCCAGGAGATACGCTGCCACTTCCCTTCGCCCCGTTGCCCCGCCCTCTTCAGGGGGTAACGGAGACGGTTCGGGTGGGTCAGGCGATCTGCCGACACCCTCCCCTTGAAACAGGTGTAGCCCCTGTTGAGATACCCCTCCGGATCTCCTTTCACCTGCACAATCTCGTTTCCTCTGACGCCTACGAGCAAACCGCAACCGCCATGGTCCATTCGTCCACAGTGCGTTTTTACCCAGCGGATCTCCTCGGTCATTTCTTCTCCCCTCTCTCCGACGAGAGTGTACGTCAAAAATTCCTGTCTTTGTAACAAATCCACGGTCACATGTCAAATCTGACACAATCCCGTCCCCGAAGCCCGGGGATGGGCAAAATCGCGACGTCATCGTCATTGCAGGATTATACGACACGCCCATACCCGGGACCGCCGGTTTCCCTTTGTCCATGGAAGGGTTGAAAGCCCGGGGGGTACAGCCACAAGCCGCTTTTCAGTCGCTTTTCAAAGTCCCGATGAGTTTCCCGCTGTTCTCGCAGTTACTCCAGGGACACCTTTTCAGGTCGCCGTTACCCCCATAAAAAGACATTGAGCCGCCTCCATTCGATCGGGTCTATGGAGTCCCGGTCTTCCGTGTTTTCCGAAAAACCCCCCGGAGCCGATCCGGGCTCCCCGGGGAAAGCCCCGGGGGGACCGATCACGGGGATCACAGTCGCCGAGAGCCATAACGTGACCTCGCTCTTTGCGTGTCGGTGTATCGGACGCAAGCCTGAAGGCTCCTGCCCTTCTCGATCGCGCAAAGAACGTCCCCACGGCCGCAGCCGAAGACAACTTTCCCGTCTCTTTCCAGTCGGATTTTAAACCGGATGTCCATGGATTCTCTCGATCGGGAGAGGGGGAGAATCGCCGATTTCACCGATCCCGATTACCGGAAGACGCACGATGACGATGTCATTCCGAAGGTGATCCTCAGAGGCCGGGGCTGTATTCCCGCGCGGCCGCCGGCCCCGGGCAATCCAGAGCCGTCGTCGAATACATTAACCCGGATTTCAAGAATAAATAAACGGGCAGAGGAAAGCCACTCTCACCCATATCGAAACGAAAGGAGGACACGCCGTAATCCCCTTTTTATTCAGAAGACTTCCGCTGGGGCTCCTCATCAAAGGCCTTTGACACAATGAAGACGCACTTCAGCGGACCTGTTCCCGTGGTGAAGACGTTGTGACGGGTCATCGGCGGGAAGGACAAAAACAAAGGGGACCCTTGTATTTTTCGCCTCCTTTGCGGTCCTCTGAATTTCATGGGCCAGACCGAAGCAGGCATGGCCGCGGGATGAGCAGGGCGAGCCCCGCTGTGATGCACGCATATATTCTTGCTTTGCTTCCCGACATGTTCGACTCCTCCCGAATCTTCAGAATCTGAGGTTGATCCCGACCATCCCGGTGATCCCCGGCATGGGGTAGTCCTTCTTGTAGGCGTAGTCATGGTCCGCCAGATTTTCTCCCACCAGATAGAGCTCGCCCGAAAACCCGGGCGACCGGGTCCTCAATTCCCAGCTGACTTTTCCGTTCAAAAGAAAGAACCCGCTGACCTCGGCGATGCTGCTGCCGCCGTAGTTTGCAACACGGTTATTGGCCACATACTGGCCGGCCTGCCAGAGGGCATCGAGGTTCAGGCGGAACCGTTCGAAAAAACGCCGGTTCATGCCCGCCGAAACCGACCACTCAGGCGCGTATGGGAGGTTATCCGGCGAGGTGTCCGGGATCCAGGTTCCGCCGATAAACGTTGTAAGTTCTCCCATCGGGGTAAAGGTCACCGTCGCCTCCATCCCCCGGATGCGAAATCCCGTGATGTTCTCATAGTGCGGGGGACCGGGAACCGTGACCAGGATGAAGCGGTTGCGGCCCTTATCGTGGAAGAAGGTCACATCGGCTCGGATTTTCGGGGAGAAGGAGCGGGAGAGGCCGGCCTCGAAGTGGTCCACCGTCTCCGGGTCCAGGTTCTTCCAGCGGGTATTTCCGCCCCAGAGCAGGTTCGACTGGGCCGCAACAAAGATCCCCGGGTAGTTGACACCCCTGCCGTAAGAAGCGTGGATGGCGGAATCGGGGTTTCTGAGAACAAGCCCCGCCTGGGGCGCCCACTGAGATTCGAAGTCACTGTGATCGTAATAACGGACCCCTGCCGAAGGGACAAGACGCCAGATCTTTCCGAGGGAAATCTCCTGCGCAAGCCCCGCGCAGGGGGAGGCGATTCTGAAGGTTTCCCTCGGGAAGAAAGAGTCGGGCCGGGGGGCTGCCCTGTCGATTTCGACCCTGCCTCCCAGAAAATCAAGGTCGAGCCCCCCCGTCAGGGCCGCTCCTTTCCACGGCAGCAGGTTTTCACGGGCGCGGACGCCGTAGTTGTCGTAATGGGTGATCGTGTCATAACGGAAGAGGCTCGTCAGGTCTTGCTGGTTTTCCCAGCTTGCCTTGCCGCCGTTCCAGTATGCCTTGATGTCACCCTTCGCCCGGGCGAAGTCATGAGCCAGCGTGGCGACGGTCATGGTGTCCTCCACTTTATAGGTCCCCTGGGCTTCCTGCGGCCTGCCTTCGGGTCCCGGATCGTCGGCATAGTTGTCGGTATGGTTGGCCGTCAGCGAAGCCTGCCAGTTCTCTGTCAACCGGTGCCCCACCCGGCCGAAGTACTCCTGGAGCCGGCCGCCGGCATTATCCCGGTGCCCGCCGGAGCTTCGGAAGCTCTGAACGAGATAATAGTCTGTTTCCCTGATCTTTCCGCCGTGCTCGAGCACCTCGACGAGGGTATTAAAGGATCCGTACCCCCCCTGAAAGCGCGTGATGAAGCCCTCTTCCTGCCGGCGCTTGGTGACCATGTTCACGGCGCCGAAAGCCGAGTTGCCGAACTGAAGAGGCTGGGCGCCCTTGTGGACCTCAATTCGCTCCACGGGGTCGATGCTCATGGTGTCCATCAGGGGGTGGCTCCAGACGCTTACAAATTTCGGGATTCCGTCTACAAGGGTTTGGATTTCCCCGCCCGGTCTCGAGCTTCCCATTCCGCGGATGTAAATCGCTCCGCCCTCGCCGCCGCCGAAGCTTCCGATGGGATTGTGACGGGAAATGACGACGCCCGGGGTAAGTCGCAGGGCCGACGGGAGGTCCTGGGCGTTCAGGTCCGCGATCTGCTCCTCTGTGACAACCGTCGACGAACTCCCGAAGTCGCTCACCCGGTTCCCCTCGATGATGGGCGGGGCCGTCACGACGACTTCGTCCATCCGGGCGGGCTTTCTTTCCTCGCCGTCGGCAGCCGAACAGGCGGGAGCCCATGCGGTGAGTGCGATGAGAATGAGGATTGCGAACGTGAATGACCCGGCCATGAATGATCTCTCCGAACGGGATGACAGACGGTGCAAAGCACACCTGAACGAAATTCGAGCCGCCGATAGGATCAAAAAAAATTTCCCCTCAAAGCGGCCTCCCGGGATGACGCACGCCGTCGACGGACCCGTTGTCTTTCCCCTTGCTTTCCATGGCAGGTCAAAGCCCGGACGAATCCGGTCTCAGAGCCCGAAAAACTGCATGGCCGCGCCGCACAAAAACAGCGTCGCGCCGGCCAGGGCATGGCTGTATCGATCGCAGGACCTCAGGGGAATGGATTTCAGCCCCAGGGATGCCCCAAGGACGACAGCGAGCATGGAAGCTATGGTCACGACGCCGAAAATGGCCGTCACGGCGACCAGGGTCGAATAGCTCCCCTTGACGGCAGGATACATGACGACGGGGATCATCGGCTCGCAGGGGCCGAGGACGAAGATGACGAAAATCACCCAGGGCGTCATCCGCTTTGCGCCCTCTTCATGAACATGAGCGTGTTCGCCCCCGCGCGTGTGTTCGTGAACGTGGACGTGTCCGTCCCTGTGAGGGTGGGCGTGCCAGTGAAGCCTGTTTTTCCGTGCCCGCCGCAGGCCCCAGGCCAGGTAGACGAGGCCGAAACTCATGAAAGCCCACGCGGCGATGCTTCCCCGGATTTCATTCATCGGCTCGAAAAACGACGCCGCCAGTCCCAGGGCGATGCCGACCGCGCCCAGCAGGACGGCACTCAGGACATGACCCGCCCCGCAGAGGGTTGTGATGGTCACGGTCCTTGCCAGGGACCAGCCCTGGGCCCGGGACATGGCAATGAAGGGCAGGTAGTGGTCGGGGCCCAGCATCGTGTGGAAGAAGGCAATCGCCGCAGCCGAAAGGGCCAGAATGCTCGGTTCCTCCGACATGTCCCGTCACCTCCCGCGCAAGCGCCGCCGACACGTAAAAAAATGGGCGCGCTGCTTCTTCCACCGGGGAAAACCCTGCGTCACGTTCTGGAAATCCGTAGTATATACAGTTATTTCTGTCAACGCATTTCTGCCTGCAAACGGCCTTTCCGGCCAAGATTCAAGAGCCTCGGAACGGGTCCTGTGCCTCTTTCCACCGATCAGCCGGCCGAAGCGGATGACCCCGAACATGGTTTCTCCGACAGCACGGCTTTCCTGTTACCTGCCGCAGATGGTGGCACCTGTCATAAGACAGAAAAGGGCCACCTTGCCCTCGTTGGCGAGGAAAAGCGGGTCGAACACCCAGGGTCTCGCGGACCCCCGCGCCCCTCCCCACATCGACGATCTCAAGCCTTTGACAACAAAAACGTCCCGCCCCCTTGCGGTCTACCTATGTCATAAATGACATAAGTTGTCGATATGATTTGTCTTTTCCCGAAAAAACTCTTGACACCCATAGGCACACCATATATAGAGGATGCGCTAATTTGGGCTCCGTAAACGTGCACCCGCCGGTCATTAAATGTCGAATAAATTCGCGGGGTCGCTTTAGCTCACCGTCTTTTCGCGAAAATTAAAAACCTTCTGATGTTCATCGTCATCAGCGAAGACCACCTCAGAGGGATAGATGACAGGCAAGGGTTCCGGCCAGAGGGCCCGAGCACGGATGGACGGGAGAATTTATAGCGATATTATCAGGAAAGGAGCGCATCGTCATGGATGTCACCAGAAGAGGTTTCTTGAAAATCTCCGGTGCGGCGCTCGCGGCAAGCGGCATAGGCATCAGCCTCAAGCCCGTTTCCGCCCACGCGCAGCCCCTGAAGATCCAGTACACCAAAGAGACCACCACGATCTGCTGCTATTGCTCCGTGGGATGCGGCATTATCGTTTCGACACGGGACGGTAAGGTCGTCAACACCGAGGGGGATCCCGATCATCCCATCAATCAGGGGACGCTCTGCCCGAAAGGCGGTTCCATCTACCAGATGGCCAACAACAAGAACCGTCTGGACAAGCCCCTGTACCGGGCGCCCTACGCCACGGAATGGCAGGAGGTGGAATGGGAGTGGGCGCTGGACAGGATCGCACGCAACATCAAGGAAAGCCGCGACAAGAGCTTCAGAGTCCGGAACAGCAAGGGCGAACTTGTGAACCGGACGGAGAGCATCGCCTCTGTCGGTTCGGCCGCCATGGACAACGAGGAGTGCTGGCTCTACCAGAAATTCCTGAGGGGGTTGGGTCTGGTGTACATCGAACACCAGGCCCGTATCTGACACAGCGCAACGGTTGCGGCTCTGGCAGAGTCGTTCGGACGCGGCGCAATGACGAACCACTACATTGATTTTCAGTGGAGTGACGTGATCCTCATCATGGGGTGCAACCCGGCCGCCAACCACCCCGTCTCGTTCAAGTACATTACCAAGGCCATGGAGAGGGGCGGAAAACTCGTGTGCGTGGACCCCCGTTTTACCCAGTCGGCCGCCAAGGCCCATCTCTACGCCCCCATGCGCTCGGGCACGGACATCGCCATCCTCGGCGGCATGATCAAGCACATCTTCGACAACAGGCTCTATTTCGAGGAATATGTCAAAAATTACACCAACGCCACCTTCCTGGTGAACCCCGACTTCAAGCTCCCCGGCGACAACAGGGGCGTCTTTTCAGGGTTAAAGGGCATCCAGTACGACAAAACGACCTGGAGCTATCAGACGGACGCAAACGGTGTGATCAAAAAGGACCCGACCATGAAGGATCCCCGATGCGTCTTCCAGCTTCTGAGGCGGCACTATTCGAGATACAACCTGGACCTCGTCAGTCGCATCTCGGGAACCCCGAAGGAAAAGCTCCAGGAAGTCTATAAACTCTACTGTTCGACCACCGGGCCCCTCAAGGCGGGCAACATTCTTTACGCCATGGGCTGGACCCAGCACACCGTGGGCGTTCAGAACATCCGCACGATGAGCATCATCCAGCTCCTCCTCGGCAACATGGGTATTGCCGGCGGCGGCGTCCAGGCCTTGCGCGGCGAGTCCAACGTCCAGGGTTCGACGGACCAGGCCCTGCTTTTCCACATCTGGCCGGGCTACATTGGGACTCCGCGGGCGAGCATGCCCAACCTGAAGGATTTTGTCGAAAAGCGCACGCCCAAGACCAAGGAGGCCAAGAGCCTCAACTGGTGGAAAAACACACCCAAGTATGTGGCAAGCCTGCTGAGATCCTTTTACGGCAGGAACGCAAGTCTCGAGGAGGCTTACAATTATCTGCCAAAGCTCGATGACGGTGTCGACTACTCGTGGCTCACCCTCTTCGACCAGATGCTCAAGGGAAAATTCACGGGCTTCTTCGCCTGGGGCATGAACCCGGCGGCGAGCGGCGCCTCCTCCAACAAGGTACGGTCGGCCCTCACGAAGCTCGACTGGATGGTCAACGTCAACCTCTACGACAACGAGACGGGCTCCTTCTGGAGAAGCCCGGGTTTCGACCCGACAAAGGTGAAAACCGAAGTCTTCATGCTTCCCTGTGCATCCTCCGTGGAGAAGGAGGGCAGTATCTCCAACAGCGGCCGCTGGATGCAGTGGCGCTACGAAGCCGTGAAGCCCGTCGGCGTCGCCAAGCCCGACGGCGACATCATAACGGAACTTTACTTCAAGCTCCGGGATCTCTACAAAAAGGAAGGCGGCCCCAACGCGGGCGCCATCACCAGGCTCACCTGGGATTACGGCAAATTCAAGGACGATGGCACTTACCACCTGGACGCGCACGCCATTGCCAAGGAGATCAACGGCTACTTCCTTGAGGACAAGCTCCTCGACGATCCCGTAACGAAACAGAAGAAACTTTTCAAAAAGGGACAGCTTGTTCCAACTTTCGCCCTTTTGCAGGATGACGGCTCCACTTCCTCGGGAAACTGGATCTACTGCGGCTCTTACACCGATGCCGGAAACATGGCCGCCCGCCGCGGCAAGACCGACCCGACGGGCCTTGGCCTTTACCCACAGTGGGCCTGGTCCTGGCCGCTGAACCGCCGGATCATTTACAACGGGGCCTCTATCAACCCGCAGACGGGCAAACCCTGGAACCCGGCCCGGGCCCTCATCAAGTGGGACGGCGCCAAATGGACGGGGGATGTGCCCGACGGGGTGGGCGATCCCGGCTCCGGCAGGCCGCCCTTTATCATGAAACCGGACGGTGTGGCGAGTCTCTACGGCCCGGGGCTGGCGGATGGACCCTTCCCCGAACACTACGAGCCGCTGGAGTGCCCGATCGAGAAGAACCTCCTTTCACCCCAGTACAACAACCCCACCGTCAAGCGATGGGAAGAGGAGGGTGTCGGGACAGATCATGACACGATCGCGACCTGCGATCCGAGATTCCCCTTCGTCTGCAGCACCTACAGGGTGACCGAACACTGGCAGACGGGCCTGCAGACCCGGTGGGTGCCCTGGCTCGCGGAGATGCAACCGGGGATGTTCGTGGAAATCGGTGAGGAACTGGCCAGGGAAAGAGGCTTCAAGAACGGCGAGATGGTCATCGTCCGGTCCTCCCGGGGCGAGGTCGAGGCCGTGGCCATCGTCACGCCGCGATTCAAGCCCTTCGACATCGACGGGAACATTATTCACCAGGTCGGTATCCCCTGGCACTACGGATGGGTGACGACGGCGGAACGGAAATACAACGCCAACGACAAGAAGCCGGAGATCTTCACCTCCGGGGATTCGGCCAATCTCCTGACCCCCTACGCGGGGGATCCCAACACCATGATCCCCGAGAGCAAGGCCTTCATGGTGAATGTCGTGAAGAAGGGGGTGAAGTAAAATGGCGGAGATGATCAAATTATACGACGACGCGAAATGCACGGCCTGCAGGGGCTGCCAGCTCGCCTGCAAGCAGTGGAACGAGAAGAAGGCGAAACAGACGGTGAACTACGGCTCTTATCAGAACCCGCCCACGCTTCAGCCCAACACTTACATGATCATCCACTTCCAGGATGTGAAAGACAGCAAGGGCATCGTCAAGTGGCTCTTCAGGAAGGAAGCCTGCATGCACTGCTCCGACGCGGCCTGCGTGACGGCCTGCCCGACGGGCGCCCTTTACCACACGGAATTCGGGACGGTGGGTCTCAACCACGACCGGTGCATCGGCTGCAAGAACTGTGTGGCCGCCTGCCCCTTCGAGGTCCCCAAATATGAACAGGAAACCGACAAGGTGTACAAGTGCGACATGTGCGAAAGCCGCCTGCGCAACAACCTCACCCCCGCCTGTGTCAAGGCCTGCCCGACGGGTGCCCTCAAATGGGGCGAGAAGGAGGCCATGATGAAGCTCGCCGCGGACCGTGTGAAGGAATTGGGCGGCGATGCCAACCTGTACGGCGACAAGTACGTCGGCGGAACCCACTTCATGTATGTCCTGCAGGAAAAGCAGCCTGTGTACGCGGCTCTGGTTCAGAACCCGAAAGTGCCGCTTTCCGTCGTGGCCTGGAAAGACCTCTTCAAGCCTCTCTCCCTGCTCGCGGCGGGGGGTGTCGTGGTGGGGTCCTTCCTGCACTACCTGATCCACGGGCCCAAGCGGCCGGATGAGAACGCCGAGACCACCAAGAAAG
>Ga0209407_1001404_pt1 | contig 25250 bp, 19 predicted proteins | sample AD_JPNHG3_MetaG_FD_184410 | JGI IMG/M metagenome (GOLD analysis project Ga0209407, IMG submission 184410) | Active sludge microbial communities of municipal wastewater-treating anaerobic digesters from Japan - AD_JPNHG3_MetaG (SPAdes) (version 2) | ecosystem: Engineered > Bioreactor > Anaerobic... | reverse complement strand
GAGTTGTAAATACTCACGGCCTGATCGACTGCTTTTCTGGCCAGGTGGGTAGAGGGGAATGTCTGGTCGAGGAAGAACTCGTCTTTGAGGATGCCGTTGACGCGTTCGGCCACGGCGTTCTCGTAGCAGTGGTTCTCCTGGGTCATGCTGGGGAGTATGCCGTGGCTGAGCAGGCAGTCGGTGTAGGCGGCGGAGCAGTACTGGACGCCCCGGTCGGAGTGGTGGATAAGCCCCGGAGCAGGGCGGGCCACCTGCAGAGCTCGCTGGAGGGCTCGCAGGCAGCCCGCCAGCTCCAGGGAATCGCTGACGTCGTGGCCGATCACGCGGCGGGAGTAGAGGTCGGTGACCAGGGCCAGGTAGCAGAACCCGTTGGCCGTCCGGAGGTAGGTGATGTCCGAGACCCATACCTGGTTGGGGCGGGTGACCTCCAGGCCGCGGATGAGGTTGCCGTAGCGGTGGAACCGGTGGCGGGAGTTGGTGGTCCTGCACGTGGCCCGCCTGGGGGCAACCAGCAGGCCCCGCTCCCGCAGCAGCGCGAACAGCCGGTCCCGGCCCATCCGGATCCCCTCCACATCCAGCTGCACCCGCAGGGCCACGTGTAGCTTCCGCGTCCCCACCCGGGGCTGCAGCGCACGCTCCTCCCGCACCAGCTCCACCACCCGTTCTTCCTCGGCCGCGCGACGGCTTACCCGCCGGCACAGCTTGTAGTAGGCGTCCCGGGTGACCCCGAAGCAGGCGCACACCCGGCCCACGGATGCCCGTAACCCGCTCCCCGCCCGAACCGCCACCATCAGCGCTTGGCGTTTAAGTTTTTTTTTAACTCCTCCACGTCCTTGTACCCGTGCTGCCGGGCCACCACCTCCAGGTACGACTCGCTGGCCAGCAGCTCCAGCTCCTTGCGGACCAGCAGCTTCCGCAGCTGCTCCAGCTCCTTCCGCAGGGCCTGCAGCTGGCTCGCCTCCCCGGGGTTCTGAACTACCACACGCTTGTTCATGAGATCAAACCTTTTGTAGCCAACCACCCAGCGGGTTATCGTGGTCACGTTCAACCCGTACCGCTTGGCCAGCTCGTTCTTGGAATACTTCCCGCTGCTAAGTTCGGATAAAATTTTCAGCTTGAAGCCCTCGCTGTAGCGTTTTGTCACAAAATTATTTTTGTCCATACACATAAGTTTGTGTAGACATTTTTCAGGACGGGTCATCCTTTATCCTTTAACCTTTATCCTTTAACCTTTATCCTTTAAAAATCTTTCCTTTTAAATGTAAAGTAGGATAGTACAATGAAGATAGCGATATACAGGCAAGCAACTACAATATTCTGTGTGAGCGATGTGCTGTTATTTATGGTATCAATGGTGTTCAGAGTGTTTGCATCTATTGAGTCGGTTTGGCTGAACTGCTTTGCCATAATGCCCAAAAAATCGGGCATGGGGGTAAGATTTGAAATTATTTTAACAGGCATAAGCTGAGCTGCTGAGTCGGGTAGAAATAGGCGAATAATAGGTTCAATTAATGCAAAGTAAAGCAGGTAAACTATAATGGTTAGGGCAATATTTCTGGTAAGTACAATTATTAAGAGCGCTATGGAAAAGTAGCCAAGCATTTGAATGAAAAGTACCAGAATGTAACCGTAGCCGGTTAAAAGGTTTTCCCAAGAGCTTAGCACAGGGGTTGCAAAAAGCGCAATTAGCGTTACCAGAACAACCACGTAAAAGGCAATTAGTATTAGGAGCGATAGCTTTGCCTTAAACAGGTTATTGCGGCTAAAGCCATCGAGCAAACCGCGCCGGTATGTGCCAAACAGAAAATCGTTACCGCACAGAATAATGAATAAAAGGGCTAAAATAAGGTTAAACCAGCTGGCTAACCAGGCAACTGTACCCCATGTGTAGGGCTTTGAAAGCAATATATTGGATTCTACTCCATTGAAGTTAAGTGTTGCCTTGTTAGCAATTGTTAGAACCAGCAGGAAAAGGAGGGCATGGAGCGAAATTAGTACCCAAAAGGTTGCATAACCAAGGGTTTTAATTAGCTCCGCTTTTACTGCTCGTATCATAGGCTGTTTTTTTACTTTCGAACTAGTGTAATAAATAGCTCCTCAAGGTTTAGGTTGCGGATTTCGAAAGAGTTAACTGCTATTCCGTGATTTTGAAAATCGGTTATAAGGGTTACCTGATGCTCGCTTTTATTTACCAGTAATTTGAATGAATTACCCACTCTTTCAATAACCTCAATAGTGGGGTTGCTGTTAAGGAAATCAATCAGATTTTCAGGATTTCGAACCTCAACAATTGCCACCTTGGCCGATGTGAGCAGTTCGTTGACCCCACCAAAGGCTTGCAGGTGACCTTTTTTAAGTATTGCCACGTGAGTACAGGTACGTTGAACCTCATCGAGGTTGTGGCTTGCAACTATGATGGATGTGCCTCCGGCATTTAGCTCTTTAATTAGGTTCCGAACCTCAACAATCCCCTCGGGGTCTAAGCCGTTTGTGGGTTCATCAAGTACAATAATTTTTGGGTTACCCAGCAAGGCTTGTGCAATAGCCATGCGTTGCTTCATTCCAAGGGAGAAGGTCGCAACCTTTGCTTTTAGGTTGGGGGTTAGGCCAACCCGCTCAACGGCAGGAAAAATCTCATTATAGCTGATATTCTTAGCCAGTGCGCTAATACGCATATTATCGTAAAGGGAAAGGTAAGGGTAGAATGTGGGTACCTCAATAAGAGCCCCAATCCTGGTGGTTGGAACATGGTTTGGTGGGGTGTTAAACCATGTAAAGTGGCCTGAGGTTGGGTATCGTAAGCCCATCAATATCGATAGTAGTGTAGTTTTACCGCTACCATTAGGGCCAAGAATTCCCAGTACCTGACCTTCAACAACCTCGAGCGTGAAGTTACATAGCGCTTCGGTTGTTCCGTAGTTCTTGGTTAGTTTGTTTATTGACAGTAGTGTATGCATACCCACTTGGGAATTGGGTTAGTTACCCATTTCCGACATGAACTTGATACGCATCAATCGGATTTCCTCCTCGGTGATATCATCATCGCCAAGGGCAGCCATTGCTTCCTCAATACTTTCGGTCTGAGCCTCGTTACGGAAGTAGTCGAATATCTCCTCCTGCTTATCCTCGTCAATTACTTTGTTGATGTAGTAGTCGATATTGATGCGTGTTCCGGAATTTACAATGGCCTCAATCTCAGTGAGCAGTTCATCCATCTCTAGGTTCTTAGCCTCAGCAATATCCTCAAAATCCATTTTGCGGTCGATGCTTTGGATGATGAATACTTTCAGGAGCGATTTGTTTGCCACCGATTTAACAACCATATCCTGAGGACGGATAATTTCCTTTTCCTCAACGTATGCCTTAATAAGCTCAACAAATTCTTTACCGAAACGTCGCGCTTTACCCGCTCCAACACCCGATATGTTCTGCAGTTCATCAATTGTAATTGGGTATTGAATAGCCATATCCTCCAGCGAAGGGTCTTGGAAAATTACGAATGGCGGAAGGTTTAGCTTCTTGGCCATTTTCTTGCGGAGCTCTTTGAGCATGTTCAGCAGCTCATCGTCGGCGGCTCCACCACCAGCCTTGTCGGGCGATAGCCCAATGGCCTCGTCGTCGTCGCCTTCCTCGTAGCGTTGGTCAAGGGTAAACATCACCTCCTGAGGTTTCTCAAGGAAATCCTTACCCTTTTGGGTAACCATTAGCAAACCGTAGTTCTCAATATCCTTATCGATGTACTTCATTACCAAGGCTTGGCGGATTATGGAGTTCCAGAACATGGGGTCTTTGTCAGTCCCTTCGCCAAAGGTGTCGAGCTGGTTATGCTTATACGATTTAACGGCAGCAGTAACATTTCCCGTAAGGATGTTTACTATATGGTCGGCCTTGAACTTTTGGTTAACGGCAAGTATGGTTTCCAGAACCATTTGAAGCTCATCCTGCCCGTCGAACTGGGTTTTGGGGTTAAGGCAGTTATCGCATGAGTTGCAATTATCCTCAGTGAACTCCTCGCCAAAGTAGTTTAGCAAGGTTTTGCGGCGACACATCGACGACTCGGCGTACGATACGGTTTCGAGCAGTAGCTGTTTGCCTATTTCCTGTTCCGATACAGGTTTACCCTGCATGAACTTTTCCAGCTTCTGAATATCCTTGTAGCTGTAAAAGGTGATACATTGTCCCTCGCCGCCGTCGCGACCGGCGCGGCCGGTCTCCTGGTAGTAACCCTCAAGGCTTTTGGGTATGTCGTAGTGGATTACAAAGCGAACATCCGGCTTATCGATACCCATCCCAAAGGCAATGGTAGCCACAATCACATCAACATCTTCCATCAAGAATTTATCCTGGTTCTCGGATCGGGTGTTAGCATCCATCCCGGCATGGTAGGGGAGCGCCTTTATTCCGTTAACCTTGAGAACCTCAGCCATTTCCTCAACCTTTTTACGGCTAAGGCAGTATATAATACCCGATTTCCCCGGGTTATTCTTGATGTACTTGATTATCTCCTTGACGGCGTTAACCTTTGGACGTACCTCATAGTATAGGTTTGGCCTGTTGAACGACGATTTGAAAACTGTGGCATTCAGCATGCCCAGGTTCTTTTGTATATCGTGCTGAACCTTTGGGGTTGCCGTAGCGGTAAGGGCAATTAATGGGGCTTGGCCTATCTCATTAATAATGGGGCGAATACGCCTGTATTCAGGCCTAAAATCGTGCCCCCATTCCGATATACAGTGGGCCTCGTCAATGGCGTAGAACGAGATTTTTACCTGACGGAGGAATTGAACATTCTCCTCCTTGGTGAGCGATTCGGGAGCCACGTATAACATTTTGGTGGTTCCTGCCATTATATCGTCCTTTACCTTTTGTATTTGGGCTTTATTGAGCGACGAGTTTAGGAAATGAGCTACTCCATCCTCAATCACAAAGCTCCGCATATTATCAACCTGATTCTTCATTAAGGCAATTAGCGGCGATATGATAATGGCCGTGCCGTCGAGTATGAGTGCCGGAAGCTGGTAACATAACGATTTACCTCCGCCCGTAGGCATAAGCACAAAAGTGTCGTTCCCGGCAAGAACATTCCTAATAATAGACTCTTGGTTACCTTTGAATGTGGTGAAACCGAAGTACTTGTTCAGGTACTCTTTTAAAGAGATTTCCGATGCATCAACTTTCATTTCCTTGCGTTTCCTCTGGGTAGGTATTTAACTTTTGTTAATAGGTTGTTTGTTTTAACAATCAAATAAAAAAACAATACTTTTGCCCTAAGATATACTATTAAATTTCAATTAAGGTTTTGTTTAGTGTCTTTTAACAAAGGATTACAAAAGTAGTAAAAATTGACATACAATGAACTCGCAAATAAAAAGTCTGGCTGTTGAAACTATTAAGTCCGAAGCTGCTGCTATTGAGAAACTTGCAGAGTACATTGACGATAACTTTGCGCAAACTGTTAACGATATATTTAACGGAAAAGGAAGGGTTATTGTTACCGGTATAGGTAAAAGCGCCATAATTGCAAGCAAAATAGTTGCAACATTCAATTCAACTGGCACACCGGCCATATTCATGCATGCAGCCGATGCCATTCATGGCGATTTGGGTATTATCCAACCCGACGACATCATCATTTGCCTGTCAAAGAGTGGAAACACCCCGGAAATCAAGGTACTTGTACCTTTGATAAAGAATTTAGGGAATAAGGTAGTTGCCATTGTTTCAAATACTGATTCGTATTTAGCCCAAAAGGCCGACTATGTTTTACGCGCAACCGTTGAGCGCGAAGCCTGCCCCAATAATCTGGCACCCACCTCGAGCACCACGGCTCAGCTAGTAATTGGCGATGCCCTGGCTGTTTGTCTTTTAAAACTACGAGGGTTTACTCCTGCTGATTTTGCTCGTTTCCATCCTGGTGGCTCGCTGGGGAAAAAGCTTTACATGCGGGTTTCCGATATCTTCTCGCAAAACAATGTGCCGCGGGTTCACCCAAACGATTCAATACCTTCAGTTATTATTGAAATTTCATCCAAAAGGCTTGGAGCTACCGCGGTACTGGACGATAACGGGAAACTCATGGGAATAATTACCGACGGTGACTTGCGCCGTATGCTCCAGAATAACACAACAATTGAGGGACTCACGGCAAAGGATATCATGTCGAGAACCCCAAAAACAATCGATCCGCACGAGCTAGCCATTAATGCTTTCCACCTTATGGAACAGTACAAAATAACCCAGCTGCTGGTAATGGAGAACGATAAATACTTAGGTGTAATTCACATTCACGATATACTTCGCGAGGGTATAGTTTAACCTATCCTTTTTGCCATGAAAAGCAGGTCGGAGATGACCATAGTTGAGCACCTGGCTGAACTACGAATGGTTTTACTGAAGGTTATTGCTGCCATTGCATTAGGGAGTGTGATTGCCTTTCTGTTGGGCAATAATATTCTCGATTTGATTTTTCAGGTTTCAAACCCACAGTTCATCACTAATCGTTGGTTTTGCAGGCTGGCAACTCTTTTAAACTCACCCGACTTATGTATTAATAGCACGCCGCTTGGATTAGTTAACATTGAACTTGCAGGGCAATTCTCGCTCCATATCAAATTGGCAGTTCTGGGAGGTGTTATACTTACATTACCATATTGCATAACTGTCATTGCCGGCTTTATTTTACCTGCCCTGAAAGAAAAGGAAAGTAAACTTTCGCTAAGATTTTTACTTTTAAGTTTCGCTCTATTTATAGTGGGTGTTGCATTTGGTTACTATGTTATAGCACCCATTGCTGTTCATTTTATGGCTAATTACAATCTTAGCAAAATTATTGTGAACCATATTACTGTTCAATCGTTTATAGCTACAGTGTCGCAAACAGTATTAGCGATGGGAATAGGATTTGAACTGCCTTTAGTAGTTTTCTTTCTGACTAAATGGCATATCATTGAGCTCAGTTTGCTTGAGCACAATCGTCCAGTAGCCATCGTTGTTTTACTTATTTTAGCTGCCATAATTACACCGCCCGATGTGTTTAGCATGATGATTGTAGTATTGCCGCTTTGGTTGCTTTATGAGATTAGCATTTTTGCCACTAAATGGGCAAAACTTAAGTGATAAGCTATGGAACGCCTTTTATCAGTCATATTTATTGTATTTGCTACAACAAACCTGGCATTCAGCCAAGGACAAATTACCAAGGTGAGGGGCAAGGTTTTTGACGCCCAAACCAATGAGCCTTTACCCTTCGTTAATGTTACTTTTAAGAATACCACTCAGGGCACTATAACATCCGAAAAAGGCGAATTTTTTCTTGAATCGCGTGCCGCAACCGATACCCTTTTGGTTTCGTTTGTGGGTTATAAGTCCGTTGCGATTAAGGTTAAAAAGGGTGTTTACCAGGAGATATCCGTAAATTTGGAACCCGAAGCCATAGAGCTTGATGCTGTGGTTGTAAAACCTGGTGAGAGTCAAGCAAATCGAATTATCCGTAACATCATTAAGTATAAGGATAGGAATAATCCCGCAAACTTTACCTATAGCTGTAAAAGCTACAATAAAATTCAGGTTGACATCAATAATATCGAGGAGGATATAAAAAAACGTAAAGTATTAAACCAGTTTCAGTTTATATGGGATTATGTTGATACCAATGCTGTAACCGGTAAAACTTACCTGCCAATATTCATTACCGAATCGCTATCGGATTACTATTACAGCGCCAATCCCAAAATGGAAAAGGAGATTATTAGGGCTACCAAGATGTCGGGGGTGAATAACGAAAGCGTGGCGCAGTTTACCGGTAAGATTTACCAAAGCGTTAATATATACGACAACTACATCAACATTTTTGACCAGGGGCTGGTAAGCCCAATTTCCAACTCAGGGCTGCTTTTTTACAAGTACATTCTGCTCGACAGCATGCATATAGATAACCGGTGGTGCTACCAGATTTCGTTTCGTCCCCGCCGTAAAATGGAACCTACCTTTACCGGTGATTTTTGGGTAAACGATAGCACGTGGGCTATTGTAAAGGCTCAAATTAGATTATCGGATATGGTAAACATGAACTTTGTGAACGATATGGTGGCTACTGCTGAGTTCATGCCACTGAACGACACCCTTTGGTTCCCTAAGCAGATGACCCTTTTTGTTGATTTCAACCTAACCGATAAAACAACCGGATTCTTTGGCCATAAAACAATATCGTACAGCGATGTTAAGCTAAACGCTGAGTTTCCCAAGGAAGTGACAGACTTGCCTACCAACCTTAAAGTAGAGGAGGGCGCGCTAAACCAAGAGGAGGAGTTTTGGGCACAGGCACGTCCGTTTGAGCTTACCCCGCGCGAAGCCAACATTTACCAAATGGTCGATTCCGTTCAGCAGGTTCCCATGTATAAGACATTTATCGATATTATCAATATGTTTGTAAACTACTACTATGTAGTAGGATACTGGGAAATAGGGCCATACTACCAAACCTATAGCTTCAACGAGATTGAGGGTAATCGGTTTAAGGTTTCAGGCCGCACAAGCAATAAGTTCAGCAAAAGGGTTATGTTCGATGCCTTTGTAGCCTACGGCGATAAGGATGAGCGTTTCAAGTGGGGGGTGGGAGCACTTTACATGATCAGTAAAAATCCACGCGAAGCGGTTGGGGTTAGCTATAAGAGCGATATTGAACAGCTTGGGCAAAGCCCCTATGCGCTTACGGAGGATAACATTCTTACATCGTTCCTTAGGCGAAACCCTAACTATAAGTTGACGCTTGTAAAGGATTTTACTGCATACTATGAAAAGGAATGGTTTGTTGGCCTGTCCAATAAGGTTACCTTTAGTCACAGGATTATTTTCCCAACCGAATTTATCCCATTTACACCTGTTTCGGGCGGAAGCAGTCTTAAGAGCATTACCAATGCCACACTCACCCTTAATACCCGTTGGATTAAAGATGAACGCTTTGTTTCGGGCGAGTTCGAGAAAGTGAGTCTTGGCAGTAATTGGCCCGAGGTTAACTTTAATATTACCAGGTCAATAAAAGGATTTGCCGGTTCCGATTACGATTTTTGGAAGCTACACCTAAATTACTACCATAAATTCAATCTCAACCCAATTGGCTACGCCCGATTTATTGTGGATGCTGGCAAAATTTTCGGGAAAGTTCCGTATCCCTTGCTTCAGCTACACGAGGGTAACGAGACCTATGCATTTGACAGGTATGCCTTTAACATGATGAACTACTATGAGTTTGCATCGAATCAGTATGTTAGCCTATACTACGAGCACCATTTTCAGGGTTTTTTCCTTAACCATTTCCCGCTTTTGCGCCGCCTAAAATGGCGCGAGGTTGCCACCGCCAAATACCTAATTGGGAGCATAAGTAACGAAAATATGCAGATGCTGCAGTTCCCTGCCGGCTTGGGTGAGGTTTCAAAGCCCTACATGGAGGTAAGTGTTGGTTTGGAAAATATTTTCAAAGTAGTGAGGGTTGACGCCCTTTGGCGCCTAACCCACTTGGATAATCCAAACATCGAGCCTTTTGGGGTTCGGGTTGGATTGCAAATTATATTCTAAATCTTTAAGCATGGATTTTGATTTCAATCGGTTAATAAGCAGGGAAAACACCTCGTGTGTGAAGTACGATTTAAGGCAGGTGATTTTTGGGAACCCCAACGTTTTACCTATGTGGGTGGCCGATATGGATATTCCGGCGCCCGATTTCATTATCGATGCACTACGCCAAAGGCTAAACCATCCGGTTTTGGGTTACACCTTCCGCGATAACCATTACCATAACGCCATTACCTGGTGGTATAAGCACCTACATGGTTGGGACATTGATACAGCCTGGATTGATTTTTGTCCCGGGGTGGTTTCGGGTTTAAGCCATGCCATTAGGGCTTTCACCAAGCCCGGCGATGCAGTAATTATTCAACCCCCGGTTTATCGGCCTTTCTTCACTACCGTGTCGGCAAATAATCGCAAACTTGTTTTAAATCCGCTGATTGAGAACAATGGCCAATATACCTTCAACTACGATTTGCTGGAAAAGCAGGTGGCGCAGGGCGCCAGGATGTTAATTCTTTCCAACCCCCATAACCCCATAGGAAAGCTTTGGAGCAAGGAGGAACTCCTTAAGCTTGGCGAAATCTGTATCAGGTACAACCTGATTATTGTTTCGGACGAGATACACTCCGATTTGGTTTTTGAGGGTAATACGCATTTTTCAATTGCTTCGCTTTCGGAAAAACTTGCAGCTAGTACCATTACATTTGCATCGATAAGCAAAACCTTTAATCTTGCCGGATTAGCCAGTGGCTTTGTTATTATTCCTAACCCTGAACTTAAGGCAAGGTTTGCTGCTGAGCTGGAGGCCAGCGGGGCAGGCATGGGTAATATTTTTGGGTTTGAGGCTTTAAAAGCTGCATTTACACCGCAAGGCGAGGAGTGGTTGAAAAAGTTTATGCAACACCTTGATTCCAACTGGGATTTTCTTAGTAGAGGAATTTCAAGGTTCAGCAAGATTAAGGTTCATAAACCCGATGCCACTTACCTTGTTTGGGCCGATTTCCGTGAAACCAATTTAACCGACGACCAGCTAAACAAACTTCTAGTCCATGAAGCGGGTTTGGGATTTAGTCCCGGAACTGAGTATGGCCAACAGGGCTTAGGTTTTCAACGCATCAATATTGCCTGCCCTGTTCAAACCATTGAGCTGGCTTTGAAAAGGCTCGATAAAATAGCCAAATACTTGGTGTAATAGGCAAACCGTTAATCATCGTTAAAATTCTTCACCGTTTCATTGAACCAAAATGCATCTCCATCGGTTTATGATGTAGATACTATTGACATTATACCTTTTTTTGACTATATTTATACTGTAAATGCCGCCTATATATGCGTTTTGCTTTTATATCGATATTAACTTTTACTTCATTGCTCGGTTTTGGATTTACCGATATTTACGATTTAACCAGTATTTCATCAAAGCTATCGGAGCTCAACGACCAGATTAAGCAGGAGCAGTATGGCAAGGTTAGCGGCATTGTGGTGCTAAATAAACGAGGGAAACCCATTTTTGAGCAGTACTATGGCTTCAATAACAGGAATAGCCTTAACCCGATTAGTTCAGTTACCAAGAGCATCACATCAATAGCCTTGGGCCTTTGTATCGATAGGGGTTTGATTGCATCAGTTGATGAGCCTGTTGCAAGGTTTTTCCCAGAGTACCAAAAGCAATTGGCCGTAAATCCTGCCCTGAAAATTATCACCTTAAGGCATCTTTTAAATCAAACAACCGGGCTAAAGTGGGATGAATGGTTTTTCCCATACAACTACGCATCGAACAGCCTAATTGCCCTTTTGGAAAGTAAGGCGAATTGGATTGACCATTTCTTTAATTTGCCTGTCGATACCCTGGCAGGTGTAAAGTTCAACTACAATAGCCTTTCGTCGCAGGTAGTTGCTGAGGTGGTAAGCAAGGCTAGTGGTATGCCCTTCGACCAGTTTGTTGTGGAAAATATCTTTAAACCTTTAGGCATTGATGAATACCGCTGGGATTCGTACCCCAACAATCCATTGCCGGCCTGGGGAGGAATATCGCTGTCAACCATCGATATGGCCAAAATTGGGCTTCTGATGCTCAACGACGGCACGTACCGGAACATGCAGATTGTTTCGGCAGGCTGGATAAGCAATTCCTTAACCATTCAATCAGTATATAATGAGAGCACAGGTTACGGGCTACACTGGTGGGTTGAGCATCTTACCGGTGAACCACTGATTTACTATGCAGCAGGCTATGGCGATCAGTACGTGTTTGTTGTACCGGAAAAGGACATGGTCATCGCCATAAACTCGCAAAACTTTTCCGATTACCGCTGGCCTAAACCTGTGATTGATATTGCCAGGGCTATTGCAACAGCTATTTGAAAAAAGTAACCCCCTAATACCAAATGTTATGTCAAAACTCACGACCAATTATCTAGGGATAGAGCTTCGGAACCCACTAATAGTGGGAGCATCGTCGCTCACGGCAAACATCGATACCCTGAAGGCCATTGAGAAGGCCGGAGCGGGTGCCGTTGTTTTTAAATCGCTTTTCGAGGAACAAATCCAGCTCGAGGAACTGGAGCTGGAGAATGAGCTGCAGGAGTACAACGAGCGCCATGCCGAGATGGTTAAGCTTTTCCCTACGCTCAAGCATGCAGGCCCTGCCGATCATCTGGCTAAGCTTAAAAAGGCTAAGGAAACACTTGGAATTCCAGTTATTGGAAGCCTTAACGCCATGCACCCCGATACCTGGGCTGAGTATGCCCAAGCCATTGCCGACACCGGTGTCGATGCCCTTGAGCTGAACTTTTACACCACCCCTAAGGATTTTGAGGTTGAGGGTAAAACAATTATTCAATCGCAGGCTGAGGTGCTGCAAAGTGTAAAGGAAAAAATAAAAATTCCTATCAGCGTTAAGCTTAGCCCATTCTATACCAATCCGCTTGATGTTATTCGCCGTTTCGACGAGACCGAAATCGATGGCTTTGTTCTGTTCAACCGACTATTTCAACCCGATATCGATATCGATAAGGAGGAGCTGGTTCAAACCATTATCCTAAGCGACACAAATGACCATAGGTTGCCATTGCGCTTCATCGGCCTGCTTTACGGCAATATTGCTGCCGATATATGTGCTGCCACCGGTATTATGAATGGTAACGATGCCGTTAAAATGATTCTGGCTGGTGCCGATGCTTTCCAGGTTGTTAGTACGCTTTACAGGAATGGCATTGACCACATTACCGAGATGCTCGCCCAAATTGAGGGCTGGATGAACAAAAAGGGGTATAAGTCCATTGACGATTTCAGGGGAAAGCTGGCCAAAAAGAACCTACACGACCCATTTGCATACCGCCGTGCCCAGTATGTGGATATCCTGCTCCGCTCCAACGACATTATTAAGACCAATGCCCTGAAGTAAAGAGAAATTCTATAAAAATGAAAGCCGGCCTGGGATGCCGGCTTTTTGGGTTAACGGCTGGCGGTATGAAATCGATGGGGATTGCGGGCTACGTTTTTGTCCCTGAAGAAAACGCCCGAGCGGGCGAAACCGCTCCAAAGTTCCAATGTCAACCCACATTGGCTAAACCCCTTTGTTGTGTGCTGTGTTTTAGAACTTTGATCTATATATTAGAAAGTTATTAATCATTTTCTTGTCGATTTTTATTTTCGGTTCTCTTGGTGATTTGTTAGAGTTTATACCTTGGTTAAATACTGACAGGTATTTATAATTATACTCATTTATTTCAAGTATCATAAAATCAGTTAATTCAATTCTATTCTTCATTTTCTTCGAATAACTCATTAAGTTATCTTTCTTTTGTTCTGTATTCCAAAAAATGGTTACTTCATAGTTGTTTTCAGAATCACGAAATGTATTATGATTAAAAACAATATACCATAATTTACCATATTTTTTGAGTGCCTTGTTTATATTCACTGTATCATTTCCTAAAATTGCACTCGATTCATTAGAATGTGTTTTTAAGTCACCAAGAAACTCGTTGTTAAAATTTAAATCTAAGTCAATGTCATTCTTTGATTTTTTAGATTGATACCAACAAATTGATTTGTAATTAGGGTTTTCCTCTAAAAAGTTTTCAAATTTGTATTCAAGAAAGAAACCAAACCATTCTGGTTGAAATTTATTCCGATAATTTTTTGATATTAATTCAGAATAGCATTCAATACCGTGGTAGAATGAGTTTAGAGTAAGTTTAAAATCTTCAAACAACAAAATTTCTTGACTTAGAATGCTTTCATTGCTGACAATTTTGGATAGAACATAGTTTATTAAATCTTTTCTTACACACGTTATTATATTACCTCGAATGTCATGTTTTGTGAAAACCCCCTTTTGTTGTGCATTTAATAGGTCGAAAGTTGAGACGTGAGCAGAAGAATTATTTGTAACACGTGTAACAAAATTCTTTTTATCAAAAAGTGTGTAAAGTATAGTATCTTTATACTTATAAACTCCCATTAAATAGGCATTTTCTTCCCTTAATCCTATTTGCCAACCCCTTGAAATTTGAATTCTTTTCTTGAATGCTAAATGAGGATGCCCTAAATAGGTTATTTGTTTTACATATATTCTTATTTCTTTTTGATTAACAATACAGGTATAGGGATTTGATTCGTTTATTAAATCAAAGTCAGTTTTTAAAATGCCTCTGATTTCACTTGGTGTTAATTTTTCGTCAAAGTCAATAACTATTTTGTTTTCAGATATTTGTTCAATTTTTTTCATTGATTTTTCATTATAGTATAACTGAAATAATCTGTTTTATCAAAGGTTCTTACAAAAGCATATGAAAACACTTTTTCCCCATTTATTGTATTTTGAAGCATTAATTCGTTTTGTTGACTATTTGAGAGTCCAGTTCTTTTGTTAACACCCTTGAACTCTTTTAGAGTAATATTTAAATCAAAGCATTTCAAGTTACTTAAGTTTGAAATAAACTGAATATAGTCAAGAGCATTTTGCTTCAATTTGCCTTTTTCATTTATTATTTGAATGATGCTACCATCAGGTCTATCGCATTTAAATTGATTTATTAATCTATCGGTAATCTGAGTTTTTATTTTATTAGCACGATCAATATCAGTTGAATATAAGTAATATGTAAGAGCTTTAATTATTTCAGATTTGTTAGAATAATCGAAAAGCCAATTCCACCATTCTTGAGCATTAATCTTATATCTAAAAAGTGAAGTATTCATAGCATCATCAGCTCTTAGAAGATAGTCTATGAACATTAAACCATCTGATGAATTCTTAGAACTAATGCTTGACAAGTTAATCCCTTGCTTACAAAGCATTGAAATGATGAAATGACAGGTTCCAAAAGGATATTTTTTGTAATATAAGTCTTTTGGTAATAAATACCTTTGGTTATAAATATTTGGATTGATTTTATTTGAATTAGTCTGTATGCGCTCAAGATGCTCTTTGTTAATGGCAATTATATGTTGGTCAATTGTAATTGTACTTTCGTTCGGAACGTACATATCAATGTAAACACCATTATAGATAGAGTTGCATTTTGAAGTGTCTAGCCAAACTTTATCAGCACTGTTTGAAAAACCAACAACCTCACAATTGCAGAAATTAGTTAACAACAAACCACTAATAACTCCATCAATATCAGAGTTGATTATTATTTTGTTGTTATGTTTTAACTTCTCAATCAATTATTATCGGTAAAGTATTAGTAGTTTTCAGAAAGCGACTTGAAAATTGCTTTTAGTACTGTTACATTAACAGAGTTGCCAAGTTGTTTTAGAATTATATTTGGTGTTCCAACAAGTTTGTACTCTTTCGGAAATGATTGCAATAGTTTGGATTCTTCTACTGATATTTTCCTTTTAAGTTTTCCAATTATTTGGCGATGATTCATTGCCACTAGAGTTGAAAACTTGTCTGGTTTTTTTATTCTAACTCCTGATGGCCTAAACTGAATTAAGCAATCAAAAACGCTTTCATATTTATCTCCCGCTTGCCACTCCATTTTCCGATGTGTTTTTACACACCAATCAAGGTTGTCATACTCTTTAAGCCAGCTGTCAATGAATTCTTTATTCCTTTGGTAAAGATTTATATTTTTGGAAATGATGTTAGCTTTCCAGCGTGGAAGCTGATTCAAATCGCCATCGTACTTAAAGTATTCCATCCAGACTGGAAAACCAATCACCTTCATATCGATTCCCTTATGGAAGTCATCCCACATTTTCAGAATTTTTTCCTCGTAAGGGCTGATGCTGTCTTCGATTTCAGGGTCTATTATTCTGTCAATGCTTAAAGTGGTTTCAGTGAAATGCTTTTCAATTTCTTCCCTGAAATTCTTTATTAAACTCTCTTTGCCTTTCGCTAATTCCTTTCTAACGCAGGGGATATAAACACGTGGGCGTAAAATTGGTATTCCAAAACTATCAGGCGAGATGATTAATGGCTTTTCGGGGAAGTAGTAACCAAGTTTATCTAAATTTTTAGTAATTACTTTATACGTGTTACCCTTATCGTGGCTTGCTAAATTTGCTACGTTTTCCAGTAGTAAGTACTTGGGGTTATGCTTTTCTATTATTTCACAAATATCAAAAAATAGAGTCCCCCTAGTATCTTCAAAACCATTTTGAAAACCACCCTTTGAGAAGGGTTGGCAAGGGAAACCTGCGCAAAGCAAATCAAATTTATCAGGAATAAAGTTCTTTACTTCGGGTTTGGTAATATCGCCAAAGGGGTACTCTCCAAAATTCACCTTGTACGTTTTTTGCGCATCCTTATCCCATTCGCTGCTGAAAACACATTTCCCATTCAGCTCTTGCATTGCCAATCTAAACCCGCCAAGCCCTGCAAATAAATCAATAAAGGTGAATGAGTGGTTCTTAGGTGCAGGGAAAGGTACTTCAGAAACTTCTGTCAGAAGGTCTTGGATTAATACTGATTTCTCTATACTGATATTATGTTCATTCCTGGCGTGAGAGATATACTGGTCAATAATATTCAAGGCATCGTTTTTAAAATGCTTCGATATACCATTCTCATAGCTATGAAGGTAGTGAGTTAGTATTGCTTTCCTCAGCGAACCTTTTGCTGGTTTATCAACGCAACAGTCACCAACCACGTCAATGTTAACTTTCTTAATATCAGTCATTAGAATTTATGCCTTTCTCGCAAAGATACTAACAATAGCTCAAAGTATCTTGTCAGAAAATCTCTTCGACAATTTTTTTCAACATAGCACACAACGGTCGGCAGTTGCTTACGCTGGGGAGTTATTCGCCTGGGGCGTTTCCGCCGTTAAAAAGTTAGTTAAATAATGTAGTATAAAATTCTGCATCTGCATCATCAGCCCCAGAGAAAGCAACTGCCTGTTAGCAATAGTTATTTTAATAACTTTTTAGTTCGATATTCATTTTTCTTTGCTTCATATTCGCTTTCCGTTATAAATCCTCTGTTTCTAAGCCAATAAAGTTGATTCATCATCGTTTCTTCTGGAACGTCAGCGTCTATTTTAGAATACCGTTCCAAAATAATCTTTCTTGATTTAGCAATTAATTCATTCGCAAATCTTTCAACTTCTGTTCTTGAAGGACTTTCAAGAAAAAAAGTAATATGTGAATAGCCGCCAGTTATATGAAGTTCATTTTTTAGTGGTGTAAAGAAAATAAGAACTCCAATTCCTAAATAAAATAAGCCTATTGTAATCATTGCCCAAATAGGAAGAGTCTCATTTCCTGAAACAATATAAGCAGCTAAAAAGAAAAGTCCGAATGCAAGGAAGAATCCACCGAGAAAATAACTTCCTCTACGTGATTTTTTTTCTATTAAAATGTTATTACTTATTGTGTCAATATTTACAGACCATTCCTTCGTTTCCGACGGAGTTTTATATGTCATTTTAAGTTTGTCACCAACTAATTCAAACGTTCTCCTTTTTGCACCTTGCTTTTGTTCTAATCTCATTTTAATCAATGTCTGTTTATCAGTTATGTAAAATCTTTCAGGTATCGGTCTCTTATATTTTTTGTCAACTCGTTTATTTGTATAATCAAATCATACAATATTTCCTTAATTGGACGGATATGTATGATTTTAATCATACCGATTACAATATTAAAGGAATTTTACAAATTATCAAATGGACTTTTAATTTTTTTTCAAACTTTTTTTGATAAACATGAGTATATATATATATCATTTATCTTAGGGTTTTTCAAACTTGATTTTCTCAGGTTCTTTCTTGTATCAATACAAGAAGGAACGTATAAATGGCACTTTGCCATGCTTTTCGGTTGCAATGGAACGCATTCCCCTTGCTCTTTGGCTTATGCAATTCGTGCATCGCCTAATCGTGTTGGATTACCCTGCCTGCTATTATTATTACGCCCCTGCGGGGCTAAAAAGATTGTTCGTTGTTCGTGAATTGGATTGGAACGCAGAAGAGGCAGATTTGGTGGATCTTCACTGTGTAACACTATGTAAATCAGTGTAATACATCGTGATCCTGTTTTAGTTGTTAGCTGACAGTTGAAAGAATGAAAATCACATTTTACCTTGAACGATGCTCCTCTAAGCCCAAAGCACCCTTTATTACCAATCACTTATTAGGCCTATCATTCCATCGTCTATCGAAGGCAATATACATTTTAAAAGTAAGCCCGTGGTTAAAAATAATTCCAGAAAAATCGAGTCCTAAATCTTCCTTTTTCCTTGTTTTAGCCCCAAATGGAAAGAATGCCGTTCCCTCAAAGTCGTAGCCTACTGCAAATACTATAAGCGATGGCCCGGATTTGATAAAGTAACGCAAGCCCAATGACAGAAAGTAATGCACATTGCCATTGAAGAATGATGGCGAGCTAACCGTACGTCCCGGATTTAAGGCCTCGGCCATGCTTACACCATAGGAAGTTAATTTCCCACTTCCAAAGCCCAACCTATCTTCGGTTGATACGTAAACTGCCAATCGCATAGGTGGTTTACCAGGAATTGAACCGTACCGTCCACCAACCATACAAAGTTGCCTTAGTAGGTCGAATCCACCACTAATATTAAACGATTTAATTTTATAAAACTTATCGTAAGCCGGTTTCCCAAATTTTAGATCGTCAGGGAAATTACCCTCAGTTGTTAGAGTGGCTAATTCTACAGGGAATCCCATTGAGGTATATCCAAATCCCCAGTAAATTCCCGACTTGTCAGTGGCATATAGTTGCCTTTTTCCATCTACATACCGTTTCTTTTTAAAATTTTTCAGGATATCTATATTGAAATAGGAATTGTTGAAGTCAGCCTGACTCTGGTAATCGCCAGGCGGTAGCTCACCAGTCCAGTATAGGGTACCCGAAATGCTCGAACGTTGTATCTTAAGCCAGTAATCCTTAAAACCTACGTAACCTCCCCAACGGTATGCCTTCCCTATCATGTTATTCTCAAAATTGGCATTTAACCCAAGCCTTAGCCCAATGCGCCGAATGGCAAAGTTTCCCTCAAGGCTCATCATCGACGATGTATTGAATTCAATGGCTAGTGGCTTTCCAATGGCTGAATGCTGAATGAAATTTATATACCAATGCATTTTCGGGGTATTCCATATCCCAATAAATGCTGGAATTGTGTCATTTGAACTTGCATGGACTTGCAATGTTAGAGGAAACAATAGGATAAGAAATAACGCCAATTTTTTCATGGGAATTTTTTTTTAAGGTGAATAATTGTGGAGTAATGCCGTACAAAGAACACATTGAAATTGAGGTCAATTTAGCTGTTTTTCACATCCATCAAATTTAAATTCATGGTTTTAGGAGTTATTTTTATTGACTACCAGTGTCATGGGGTTAATCCCATTAAACTGTTGATAAAAAATAATTATTAGATGTTTTCGCATTCGGTTAACTGGAGGTAAATGGTTAATTTCGCATTAGGTGATGAAATGCTATTTTACAAGTAATCAGTCAGGTATAATACTTTTTAATAAATGGGCCAGTTTGTACATCTACACGTTCATAGCCATTACTCCATTCTCGATGGGGCTTCGAGTATCGATAAGCTAATTTCACGTGCTCTGGAGCTGGGAATGCCCGGCATTGCCCTTACTGACCATGGCAACATGTTTGGGGTAAAGGAGTTTCTATCGAAGGTTAGTAAGGTAAATAGCAAGGTGAGCGATAAAATAAATCAACTTAAATGCGATATTGAGAATGCCGAGGGCGAAATTGAGCGTGGGGTAGGACAACTGGAAAGGTTGGAGGAGCTTAGGTTTAGGCTCAAGGAGGCGCAAGCCAAGCTTTTTAAACCCATTGTGGGTTGCGAAACCTACATTGCTAAAAAAAGCCGTTTCGATAGAACCGATAAGGAGGATAGGCACAACTACCACCTTATTCTGCTTGCCAAGAACAAGGAGGGTTACCATAACCTTATGAAATTGGTTAGCTATGGCTATACCGAGGGTTTTTACTACAAACCCCGTATCGATAAGGAACTACTTCGCAAGTACAGCAAGGGAATTATTGCCTCAAGCGCTTGTTTGGGAGGCGAAATCCCTCAGGCCATCCTGAATGGTAATATCGATGAGGCCGAAAGGCTCATTTATGAGTATAAGGAGATTTTTGGCGACGATTTTTACCTTGAGCTAATGCTGCATAAGTCGGGTGAGCCCCGTATTGATTATGAGGTTTACGAGAACCAGCTAAAGGTAAACGAGGTGCTTATTGAGCTATCGAAAAAGACGGGAGTTAAGTGTATTGCAACCAACGATGTGCATTTTGTGTTGGCCGACGATGCATCAGCTCACGATATCCTTATTTGCCTCAACACCGGTAAAAAGCTAAGCGAAACAAACCGAATGCGCTACACCTTTCAGGAGTACCTGAAAAGCGAGGAGGAGATGCTGGAACTTTTTCCCAACTGTCCCGAGGCCATAAGCAATACCATGGAAATTTACCACAAGGTTGAGGTTTACGATATATCCAGTAAACCTATTATGCCTTATTTTCCCTTACCCGGTGGGTTTACTGACGATAACGATTACCTCCGCCACCTCACCTACGAAGGGGCAAAGCAACGTTGGGGCGAGAACCTAAGCGATACCATTGTTGAGCGTCTGGAGTTTGAGCTGGGTGTAATTGCCCGAATGGGATACCCCAGCTACTTCCTTATAGTTTGGGACTTTATTAAGGCTGCTCGCGATATGGGGGTATCGGTTGGGCCCGGTAGGGGTTCTGCTGCCGGTTCAGCAGTGGCCTACTGCTTACGCATTACCGATATCGACCCCATTAAGTACGACCTGCTGTTTGAGCGTTTCCTAAACCCGGAGCGTGTTTCAATGCCCGATATCGATATCGACTTTGACGAAGACGGGCGCGAGGATGTGCTTCAGTATGTTGTCAACAAGTATGGAGCCAAGCGCGTGGCGCATATTGTAACCTTTGGTACAATGGCTGCCAAATCGTCCATCAAGGACGTGGCCCGAACCCTTGAAGTGGAACTGCCAGTTGCCGACAGGTTGGCCAAAATGGTTCCTGAGCGCCCAAATATCACCCTAAAAAAAGCATTTGAGGAGGTGCCTGAGCTTGAAAAGGAGACCAAATCCGACAACCCGTTAATTCGTCAAACCCTTAAACACGCTCAGGTTTTAGAGGGTACAGTGCGCCAAACCGGAGTGCACGCCTGCGGTATTATCATTGGCCGCGATGACCTTGAGGAATACATTCCGCTCTGCACAAACTCCGATGCAAAGCTGTTTGTTACCCAGTACGAAGGCACCCATGTGGAGGACATAGGTTTGCTAAAAATGGACTTCCTGGGGTTGAAAACCCTGTCCATAATTAAGGATACCCTTCAGCTTATTGAGCAATCAACAGGCAAAAAGGTTGATATCGACACCATACCGCTTGACGATTCCAAAACCTTTGAGCTTTTCTCGCGAGGCGAAACTACTGCCATCTTCCAGTTCGAGTCGCCTGGGATGAAAAAGTACATGCGCGCCCTGCAGCCCAACCGCTTTGAGGATCTTATAGCCATGAACGCCCTTTACCGCCCGGGCCCCATGGATTACATTCCAAGCTTTGTTAACCGAAAGCACGGCCGTGAACCTATTGTTTACGACATCCCCGAGATGGAGGAGGTGCTTAAGGATACCTATGGCATCACCGTTTACCAGGAGCAGGTGATGTTGCTTTCCCAAAAACTTGCAGGTTTTACAAAGGGTCAGGCCGACGCCTTGCGTAAGGCAATGGGTAAGAAGCTCAAAAAGGTAATGGATGAGCTTAAGGAGAAATTTATTGAGGGTTGCCTTAGTAAAGGATACGATAAAAAGATTGTTGAAAAAATTTGGTCCGACTGGGAATCGTTTGCTGAGTATGCGTTTAACAAGTCGCACTCAACCTGCTACGCATACGTTGCCTACCAAACCGCTTACCTAAAGGCACACTTCCCGAGCCAGTTCATGGCTGCCGTGCTTAGCCGTAACCTTTCCGATATCAAAAAGATTACCACTTTTATGGACGAGTGCCGCCGCATGGGTATTCAGGTACTTGGTCCCGATGTGAATGAGAGTCAGATTAAGTTTGCCGTTATGCCAAACGGCGATATCCGCTTTGGTTTAGGCGCTATTAAAGGGATGGGTGAGAATGCAGCGCAAAACATCATTGAAATAAGAGCTAAAGGAGGGAAGTACAAGAATATCTTCGATTTTTTTGAACGGGTAAACCTACAAACTGTAAATAAGAAGAATCTTGAGGTTCTTGCAGTTGCCGGCGCCTTTGATAATCTTATTGATTTTGACCGCAGTGTACTATTGGCAGTTGATGCTAAGGGTGTATCGTACCTTGAGCAGCTTATGCGCTACGGGATTAAGGTACAATCGGAAAAGAATAGTACTCAGCAATCGCTTTTTGGGTCGGTTCCCGGCTTTGAGGTTCCTAAACCTGCACCGCCCAAGGCAGACCCATGGCCAACCATTGAAAAGCTGAACAAGGAAAAGGAGGTGATAGGTATTTACCTTTCAGCCCATCCGCTCGATGAGTTCCGTTTTGAAATTGAAAGCCTTTGCAATGTGTCCATTGCCGACCTTAAGTCCAACATGGAACAGTATCGCGACAGGGATGTAACCATTGCCGGCATGACCATAGCCTCGCGAATCGATACAGCTAAAAATGGGAAACAGTATGGGCGCATAACCCTTGAAGATTACACCGATTCCATTGATATCATGCTCTTTGGTAAGGACTTTGAGAGCTACCGGAACTTTTGCTTTAACGGCTACTACATCATGGTCAGGGGTAAGGTTCAGCCTAAAGCCTATAAGCCCGAGGAACTTGAGCTACACATCAAGTCAATAAACATGCTATACGATGTGCGTGAAAAGATGATAAAGAGCATTACGCTTAACCTTCCCCTCGATGAGATTAACGATATTTTTATTGACGATATTTTGAAGTATGTGCAACGCGATAAGGCTAATATCACCCTAAAATTTAAGGTTTACGATCCGGAGTACCAGGTTTCTGTGGATTTATTCTCCAGGGCTTACCGCGTGAACATAACTCAGGATTTTATTGATTACCTTAACGATAGCGAGATTAACTACAAAGTTGCCATGGAGTAAACCTTTTATCATTTTTTTGGTTTAAATTTGTGATTGTTTAAATATCTACAAATCTATCTTAAAACATATAAACTATGGCATTAGCAGTAACTGACGCAAATTTTGATGAGCTTGTGCTCAACTCCGGAAAACCCGCAATGGTTGATTTTTGGGCTGAGTGGTGTGGCCCCTGCCGTATGATTGCTCCCTATGTTGAACAAATGGCCGAGGAGTACAAGGATAAAGCAGTGGTAGCAAAGGTTGATGTAGACAGCAACCCTGGCATTGCTGCACGCTATGGCATCCGAAATATCCCAACGGTGCTTTTCTTTAAGAACGGACAAATGGCCGATAAGCAGGTTGGCGCTGTACCCAAGAGCGCTCTTGTTGCTAAGCTCGAGGCTTTGCTGTAAGTATTTCAATCATCATACAAGCCGGGTGTGCTTTACCCGGCTTTAGTTTTTTTTAATTTGATAGCTATGCGAATTTGTGTTTACTGCGCTTCTAGTTCAAAGGTCGATAATAAGTACTTTGAGGCAACTAAGGTTTTAGCTAAGGATTTTGTTAGTAAAGATGTAACAATAATTTATGGAGGTGGATCCTATGGGCTTATGGGCTGCCTTGCCGATACTGCCCTAGAGCATGGCGGAAGGGTAATAGGTATCTTGCCCCGATTCATGGAAAAGGTGGAGTGGGGGCACAAGAACCTAACACAACTTGTGCTGGTAAAGGATATGCACGAGCGTAAAAAATTACTCATTCAGGACGTTGATGCCGTTGTCGCCCTGCCAGGAGGTTGTGGTACCCTTGAGGAGCTAATGGAGGTTATAACTCTTAAACGGCTCGGTAAATTCACCAAACCCATTGTAATACTAAATACCGATAACTTTTACTATCACCTAAAGGAAATGCTTCAAAAAATGATTGACGAACGCTTTATGCGCAACGAGCATAATGCCATCTGGCAGTTTGTCAATAATCCGGAAGATGTAATCCCAGCAATTCTGAATGCCCCCCATTGGGACTCCGATGCAATTAACTTTGCAGCGGTTTGAGGGTTTATGCAAACTTAGCTATTCAGTAATTACTCATTTCTATAAACAAACAATCGGCTGTCGCCAATTTCATCGTACGTTACCATTTTACCCTTGAGGGTAGGGGCTTTAACTCCCTCGCCGAAGAACTTATTGCCCACAAACATTCGGGCTTCGTCCCAGAGGTTTTTCTGAATAAAGCTATTGATGAGCATGGCACCGCCCTCAATTATTACGGAAATTATCTCTCTTTCTGCCAATTCCTTAAGTATTTGAGCCTCTACGCCTTTTACAAAATCAATGGTAATAATCTCCAGGTTATCGATACCGGTAAACTCATTTTTTCGCGCTAAAGCACTGCTATTGTTTCCAGTAACAAGTAGGGTTGGCTGGCTTCCATCAAACATATTGGAGGTAAGTGGCAAGCGCAGCTTGCGGTCCACAACCACGCGTATTGGGGAACGTCCACTCCAGTTCCGGACGTTGAGCTGGGGATTATCCTTTTCCACCGTGTTAGTTCCAACAAGCACAGCCTGTTCCTCGCTGCGCCAGCGGTGAACAAGGGAACGTGCCAGCTCATTGGTTATCCAGTTGGAGCCTACGGGTTCGTTGGGCTCACGTTTTTTATCAATAAAACCATCCATGGTTTGAGCCCATTTCAAAATTACGTAGGGGCGGTTCTTGGTATGATAGGTAATAAACCGCCGGTTTAGCTCAATGGCCTCGTTTTCAAGTATCCCAACTGTAACCGCTTTGCCGTTTTGCCTGAGTATTTCAATTCCTCTTCCAGCAACCTTTGGGTTTGGGTCAGTGGTAGCAATTACTACCCGGGGAATTTCGTATTCGATAATCCTATCGGTACATGGCGGAGTTTTGCCGTAATGCGAACAGGGCTCAAGCGAAACGTATAGGGTCGATTCCTTAAGAAGTTCTTTATTTTGAACCGAATTTATTGCATTCACCTCAGCATGGGCTTGCCCGTACATGGCGTGAAAACCCTCTCCAATTATTTGGTTATTATGAACAATAACGGCACCAACCATAGGATTTGGGGCAACATTACCCTGCCCACCCAAGG
>Ga0209407_1001392_pt1 | contig 25435 bp, 24 predicted proteins | sample AD_JPNHG3_MetaG_FD_184410 | JGI IMG/M metagenome (GOLD analysis project Ga0209407, IMG submission 184410) | Active sludge microbial communities of municipal wastewater-treating anaerobic digesters from Japan - AD_JPNHG3_MetaG (SPAdes) (version 2) | ecosystem: Engineered > Bioreactor > Anaerobic... | reverse complement strand
AAACGAGCCTCACCGTCCCCGGTGTATCTGCCGTGGTCGATACGGGCCTGGTGCGGCTCCAGAAGTATCATTTGCGTACCGGGATGGACCGGCTCAGCCTTGAACTGGCCAGCACCCAGGCCGTGGACCAGCGGCGGGGCAGGGCGGGGCGGCTGGGACCGGGACGCTGCATCCGTCTCTGGTCTCCCCAGGAACTTCGTCCCGCTGCTACGGAACCGGAAATCCGCAGGCTCGACCTGGCCTCCCTGGTGCTGGAATGCGCCCTTTGGGGAGCCCCTGACCTCGAAGCACTACCCTGGCTCGAAGTGCCGCCCCGCCCTGCCTGGGAGGCAAGCCGTGGGCTCCTTTTGGATATGGGAGCCATCGATAGGGAAGGACGTGCAACAGAACTGGGAAAACAACTTGCCCATCTTGCCCTGCACCCCCGGCTTGCCATGCTTGCCTTGGCAGGAAAGGAGCAGGGAAACGCGGACCTGGGAGCTCTCTTAGCGGCCCTCCTTTCAGAACGGGATCCTTCCGGCATAGAAAACGATGCTGACATAGGGCTTAGATTGGAAGCTCTATCTGAGCCGGTAAATCAGGGCCGTTATGCTGCAGTTTTAGAACTTTACTTTGACATACTCAGGCGGCTCAAAATGGAAACCTCACCTGATGAAACAGGATCAGGGGTCCTCAAGGACTTTTCTAAGGTCTCTCCTGCCAAAGTTTCTCTTACAAATAAGTCAGCAGAACGTGCAGGGGAACTGCTTGCAAAAGCCTTCCCTGACCGTATATGCCGGCGGCAGGAAAACGGTTCTTTCCGTTTCATATCAGGGAGGGAAGCTTTCATTCGAGGAAGGCTTGCAAAAGCCGAATGGCTTGTGGCGGCGGATGCGGATGCGGGGGAACGGAATGGAGCCATATATCTGGCCGCCCCCATATCAAATGAGACTGCCCTTTCGATACTCTCACCACATTTTGAACGGGAAGTCTCCGTTGTCTGGAAAGGGCTTATTCCAAAAGCAAGGGTAAGTACCAGGGCTGGCCGCCTCCTAATTCAGGAAGAGCAGCGCCCCTGCAGCAAACATGAAGCAAGCACCGCATTGGCTGCTTTGATTAAAACTCAGGGACTGGAAATCCTTCCCTGGGACGAAACCGCCGAAGCCTACCCCGGTTCATTCCGGATCCGCGAACAGGATACCCCCCGGAAACTTCTTGACCGGATTCGCTATTATACAAAGCAGGTCTCCCTGGGGGCAGAAGAAACAATGTTCTCCCAATGGATCAACGAAAACCTCATCGCCGAGGTTGAAAGCTGGCTTACTCCCTTTATCTGGAATGGCGAAGCTGTCAGTGATGGACCCGTCCTTACCGCTGTGGACCTGTATCTGGCCCTTAAAGAACGGCTCGGATGGGCGACCCTGCAGGTCATGAACCGGGAGGTTCCGCCCCTTTTCATCAGCCCCGCCGGAACAGCCCATCCCATAGACTATCATTCTGGAGAACCCCTGGTCTCCTTAAAGATTCAGGAAGTATACGGCATGGCCGAGACTCCACTCATCATGGGTCAACCACTAACTTTCGAACTCCTCTCTCCTGCAGGACGGCCTATCCAGGTTACCAAAGATTTAGGCCGCTTCTGGAAGGGTTCCTACGCAGAGGTTCGAAAGGAAATGCGGGGACGCTACCCGAAACACGACTGGCCCGAAGATCCAAGCCATGCCCAGCCTCATACCAGGGTGTTTAAATCGTAGGGCGTCTCCTGATAGACATAGTTAATCCAGTTGGAGAAAAAAAGATGGGCATGGGCCCGCCATCGGACAACCGGAGGAAGATCAGGATTATCCTGAGGATAATAATTTCTGGGAATCTTGATGGGAAGTCCCTTGGCCACATCCCGCCGGTATTCCCTATCCAGGGTTAGTGCATCGTACTCCAGGTGGCCTGTTACATAGATTTCCCGGCCTTCCCGGGCTGTGGCAATGAAAATCCCCGCCTCGTCGCTTTCCGATTCAACCGTTAAGGCAGGGTGCTGGCGGATAGCTTCCTGGTTGCTTTCGGTATGTCGGGACTGGGGGGCCAGGAATTCATCATCAAAACCCCGGAAAAGGATGTTTCGCTTTTCATGTACCGCATGGGGAAATATACCAAAAAGCTTTTCTGGAAGCTGCCGTTTGCCAATCCCATAACGCCGATACAATCCCGCCTGGGCTCCCCAGCAAATATGAAGGGTTGACCATACATGGTCATGGCTATAATCAATTACCGATACAAGTTCATCCCAGTAATCGACCGATTCAAAGGGCAAGGTTTCCACGGGGGCTCCCGTAATAATAAGCCCGTCGTAGCGGTTGTGCATGACCTGATCAAAAGTAACATAAAATTTTTCCAGATGTCCCGGCGGCGCATTACGGGATTCGTGGCTTCCCATACGCAGAAGTGTTACATTCACCTGAATCGGCGTATTCCCTAAAAGCCGCAGCAGCTGAATTTCCGTATCAACCGTGGTGGGCATCAAATTTACAATGGCAATCTCAAGGGGCCTGATATCCTGATGTTCCGCCCGGGCTTCGGTCATAACGAACACATTTTCCTGCTTTAATGCTTCATAGGCCGGTAGGGCCGCTGGAATTTTGATGGGCATGTACAACTCCTGATTAAAATAGTCATATAAATGATGGCAAAAAAAGCGACAAAGCGCAAGGGTGCCCCATAGTTTTATGAACCGAGGCTCTTTCAAAACTCAGGGAGTTTTGCAGAAACCTCAAGCGCCCTTATTGCTCCAGATTGATGACAGGACAACCGCTGTGAGTATTACCGTTCCGCCTGCCAGTGTGGCCGGCCCAGGCCGTTCCCCGGTTACGAGAAACACCCATACCGGATTCATCACCGGTTCTATCAGCGCGATAAGCATGGACTGGACCGCCGTTACCCGGCGGATACCGTATGCAAACAGAAGGGAGGCGATCCCAATCTGAAATATTCCGAGGCCCAACACAGAGCCAAGGGCAACCGGGGTAATGCGGGGCGGCTGAATTAAAAAGAAGGGTAAGCAGAAGAGGGCCGTTCCCAGGTGCGCAAACAGGATCGTGTCCTCGGGTCTTCCGTCCTTTTCAAGCCTCATAAAGACTGAATAGAGGGCAAAGGTGATGCCTGAGATTAGGGCAATTATATTGCCTAAAAGAGTATGGAAATCTTTGTTTTGAACTGAAGTATCAGGACCTGCGAAAAGGCTATCCTTAAAAAAAATCACTAATCCTACTGCCACAGCCCCCAGGGCTGCCCAATGGGCACCCTTTGGTTTTTCACCAATAAGCAGCCAGCCCAGCAATGCGGCCCACACGGGGGCAATATACTGTAACAGTATGACATTGGCTGAACTGGTAAGTTTATTGGCAAGAACAAAGAGTATCATGGTAGCGCCATAGGAGAGGGCTCCGAGAATCCTGTAGAGCATCCTGCTGTTACCAAATTTTTTCGGTTTTTCGATGAACCGAACTATAAGGATAAAGAGGAATGCAATAAAACTTCTTGCCCCGGATATAACAAGGGGATTCCAGGGGATAAGCTTGATGAGGAGGCCGCTGGTACTCCAGAGGAGGGCGCACAATGCAATAGCGGTTATGCCTTTCTTTTTTTCTGACTGACCTGCATAGATGAGCTTCATAAGTATCAAAGATAGTATACAAAGCCATTAACTCTTACAAGCATGGAAGCTATATCTATTTGTAAAATCATTCTGTCAACCTCAAGAAAGGAGAGGGATACTCCGATAGTTAAAGAGGAGGCAATAGAGGTGATAAGAGGTTGGTACACCGGCGCCAGCGGCATGACCGCACAACAGTATCGGCTCGATGCGGTTTCGAATAACCTGGCCAATGTGGATGTGGATGGTTATAAAAAGGATATTGCGGTTCACAAGGCCTTCCCGGAATTGCTCATGCGGCGCCTTAACGATGACGGTGTTTATCAACATCCCTTTGGATCCGCCGATGCGGCTCCAATCATCGGTAAAATCGGAACAGGCGTCGAGTTGAACGAGCTTTTTACCAGCTTTGAACAGGGAGCCATGAAAGAAACCGAAAACGACTTTGACCTTGCCCTGGATGGCAAGGGGTTTTTCTCCGTGGCAACCCCCTATGGTGAGCGCTATACCCGAAACGGCTCTTTTCAGCTTGGTAAAGAGGGCTATCTAGAAACTAAAGAGGGATACCCCGTCCTGGGCGAAAATGGTCCAATCCGGGTAAAGGCTAATAATTTTAAGGTTGATAAGGATGGCCGGGTCTGGGTAAATGCAGATTATCCCGATGATCCAGAGATATTTGCATCAAAAGAAACAAATACCTGGCAGAATACGGTGCTCCTGGATACCCTCAAAATTGTCAATTTCGAAAATGACCGCTACCTGCAGAAACAGGGGTCCAGTCTTTACAAAGACACGGATGTTTCTGGTCCCGCTCAAATAATCGAAAGCGGAAAACGGCCCAAGGTTGAACAGGGCTTTGTAGAGGCCAGCAATGTCAATCCGGTCACTGAAATGGTTCAGATGATAGAGGTAAACCGGGCTTATGAGGCAAATCAGAAGGTTGTACAGGCAGAAGATGCCATGCTTGGTAAATTGATAAACGAAGTAGTGCGAGTGTAGAAACCTTAGGGGGAATAGATGGTACGAAGTTTATGGACCGGCGCATCCGGCATGATTGGGCAGCAGGCTAATATCGATACGATTTCAAACAATCTGGCAAACGTTAATACCTCAGGATTTAAGAAAATGAGGGCCGATTTTGAGGACCTCCTTTATCAAACTATTAAAACCGCAGGGACCCCCGCAACGGAAGATACGGTAACCCCCGTGGGAGTCCAGATGGGCCATGGTGTAAAGGTTTCTGCAACCCAGCGAATGTTCACCCAGGGGGCCTTGCAGAATACCGAAAATGTATCCGACTTCGCTATTCAGGGGGATGGCTTCTTCCGTATTCAGATGTATGACGGCAGCTATGCCTATACCCGGGACGGCGCCTTTAAGATCGACAGCGATGGCCGTCTTGTAACCTCCAACGGGTACAAGGTTCTCCCCGATGTGGTACTGCCTGAGGGATTTATCCCCGAAACCTTAAGCGTATCCCAGGATGGCCGTATTACCGTGAAAGTCCCGGGACAGGACGATCCCATACAGGTGGGGCAGATGGAATTATACCGTTTCCCTAACCCGGTAGGTCTTACCGCGGTGGGTGAAAACCTCTTCAAAGTCACCAATGCCTCTGGCAACCCCATTGCAGGCCGTCCCGGTTTTGATGGAATGGGTAAAATTGTCCATAAGTTCTTGGAAATGTCTAACGTTTCTGTGGTGAGGGAAATGGTAAACCTGATTGTGGCACAAAGGGCCTATGAGTTTAACTCAAAGACCATACAGACCAGCGATAATATGCTCGGTATAGCCACAGGTTTAAAGCGGTAGGAAGAGCGGCAGGATTAAGGGCGTAGTATGAATGTAGGAGCGATTGGCAGTCTTCTGGTTCAGCAGAACCTGATAAGCAGCGCTGATAATACGGTTCCAGTGGAAACAGAATCCTTTGCATCTATGCTTGAACGGGCAAAGAAGACAAACCAGGGAACAGCGGAAACACATGGGGATTTGCAGGGCTCAAGGTCCCAGAAGGTTACCATAGACCGCACAAGTAAGCTCTATGAACAATGCGAAGCCCTGGAAAGTTTCCTCATAAAAAACCTTCTAAATGGAATGAGAAAAACAGTTATGAAGTCCGAACTAATGGATGAGGGGTTCGCGGGAAAGATATATGAAGATATGCTCTATGATGAATATGCAAATAGGCTCACTAAAAACAGCGGTTTTGGCCTTGCCGATATGGCCTATCTGGAGCTTACCGGCCAAAGGGGCAAGGTCATCGGTTTAGACCATCCACCAGCCAATCAATAAATACGTCAAGCCGTTTTCGAATTGCCGATGGCATATGAACTTGAGAAGAGATAATTTTTGGAATATCCGCACCTGCAATAGAATAAATAAGAAGACCTTCAACAAGAGGTTCTATGTATAAACGTACAATAAGTTTTTTTTCTCCAACAACAGGGAGTATGCCAAAATTAAGGGAACGGACATTGGTTAAGGTGTATAGTATACCCTTTTTCATGGGAGTAATTTCAGCCTGGTAGTATGATTTGCCAAAATTAGCATCATCGAGCATAAGAAACATTTGTTCATTCTGTATAGTTGTTATTTGTAGGTTTTGAGGATCTGGAATTTTCTTTTTCGTCTGCAAAGATTCTATGCGGTACGCATCATTGAATAATGGAATATCTTTGTTTTTTGTATACGAATGATACAAACGACCCTTCAAAGTTTGAACATTTTGTAAGGCAAAATATACTGCCTGTAAAGAATTATTTACTGATTCTTTTGGAGTAATTATTACTTTTACAGATTCTATTAAAAAGGTAAGATTTCTTGTTTGAAATATGGTTTCGAGATGTAAATCATCATTTATTTGTGGTATGTATTCTAAGGCATCCAAGCCTATCTGATTTTCTTTTATTAGAAGAACTCCCTCATCAGAGATTGCCCTTTGTAATAAAAGATTTTGCGGTTTTGGGTAAACCTCAAAAAATGATCGATTATCTCCAAATACGAAGTAAGTGGTAGTTATGATGGTTAACAGAAGAATAATCTTATGTTTCATTAATAAGCTCCCTTACCATGTAATACTACCCCAATAGTTTTATATAATATCCACACATCAAGCCATATAGACCAGCTCTGAATATAAAAAGTATCATAGGCAACCCGTTCATTATAATCCGTATCTGAACGTCCAGAAACTTGCCACATTCCTGTTAATCCTGGTTTTACAGAAAATACTCGCTTAAAACTTTTCCCATATTTGGGAATTTCGTCATATACAATTGGCCTCGGACCAACAAGGCTCATTTCATTTTTGAGCACATTGATTAATTGTGGAAATTCATCAAAGCTTGTTTTCCGTAAAAATCTCCCAATAGGTGTGATACGGGGATCATTTTTTAGTTTAAAAGTATGTTCCCATTCTTTTCGAGCTACCGGATCTTTTTCAAGGAGTTCTTTTAAACGTAGATCTGCGTCTAATACCATTGAGCGAAATTTATATGCTTTAAAAGGTTTTCCATTTCTACCGATACGGGTGTGTTTGTATAATACAGGACCTGGTGAACTTAATTTAATTAGCACTGCGATGAATAGGAATAGAGGCATTAACAAAATACCACCAACAATGACTAAAAATAAATCTAGGATACGTTTTTTTATTCGATTCCAGGGAATTAAAAGTTGCTGGCTTGTAGCTAAACCAAGTATACCATCAAAATCACGAACAGACATCCATATGTTGGTGAGTCCAAAAAAATCAGGAATAAGGACATTATATTTAAAAGCAGATACAGATTCATCCATTATATCTGCGAGTTTATTACGGTCCACCCCTGGCATGGCAACAATTGCCATTTTAATGTTATACCTCTCAACTAAATAAGGCCCTAAGGATGTATCATGAAGAATTGGAATATTGCGATAGGTCTCTCCAGTAGCAGAATTATCATCAAGAAATAAAACAGGAATATAACCAACAGAGGGATTATCCAGTAATCTATCTGCAACAAGTTTTCCTGAATGACCACAACCATAAATTACAGCTGGTATTCCCCAGATTTTTGTTTTGCTAATAAGAGCTCTTGTAATTGATCTGTTAATAAGCAAGAACCAAACCGAGAAAAACCAGCTAATTAAAAAAGCAACCATTTCTGGAGTTATTTTGTTATTGATAACAGCCATAAAGAGTAAGATTGCTCCAAAACCTACAATAGAAGCAACCGAAAAACGACGGAGTTCCTCAGCGGGAGCAAGACTTACCCCAGGATACAGATTATTAACATAAAAAAGCAAAATAAAGGCGGGAACAAAAGGCCAATAGGTCACAAAGGACCTAAAGCTGATAATGTTTAAATTATAGGCATTAACAATAAAAAAACCTGCCCCAAAAGAAAGCATGATGGCAATAAAGTCCGAAAACATAAATATTATGGCAACATAGGCAGATGTTGTATGTCTATAACGGCTTTGGTACCAAATATCAAAATCTTGTTTAGTCATGGATGTAACCTATTATAGTATTCTACAAACCAATTACAGAATTGTTCAAGACCATCTTGTAAGGTTGTGTGAGGATGCCATCCAAAATTTTGTTCTAGCTCTTTTATGTCCGCAGCCGTCGCAAAAACATCTCCTGCTTGCATAGGCAAAAAACGTTTATGTGCACTTTTGCCGAGTTTTTGTTCTAGAATCGAAATAAAATCGGCCAGAGACTCCGGTTTGCTATTCCCAAGGTTATATAAAGCAAAAGGGGCTGGTGAAAGAGCTGGATCAGATATATCAATTTGATGTTGCTTTACAGATTGAGGAGGCTTTTCTGTAACCCTTAGTATACCCTCAACGATATCATCAATGAAGGTAAAATCACGATACATATTGCCAAAATTATACACATCTATCGGTTTACCCTCAAGAATAGCGGTGGCAAACTTAAAATAGGCCATATCAGGACGACCCCAGGGGCCATAGACGGTGAAGAAACGTAGCCCTGTAGTAGGCAGTCCATAAAGATGTGAATAGGTGTGAGCCATTAGTTCATTGGCCCGTTTTGTTGCTGCATATAAACTGATAGGATGATCCACTCCATGGTGAATACTAAATGGCTGTTGTGTATTAAGTCCATAGACAGAAGAACTCGATGCATATACCAAATGGGGGATATGGTTATGTCGGCATGCCTCTAGAATCGATAAAAAGCCGGTAATATTACTTTGGGTATAGCTAAAGGGATGGTCAATACTATAGCGGACCCCAGCTTGAGCCGCTAAATGTATCACACAAGAGAAATCGTGATCTTTAAATATTGTAAAAATATTATCATAATCTTCAATATCCACACGGATAAATTGGAGATAAGGATGTGTACTGCTAGAAATTACTTTATTATATTGTATTGCTTCTTTATTAATCCCGAGTTGATCAAGCCGTTCAAATTTTAATTCCGGATCATAATAATTGTTTAAATTATCGATCGCTAAAACTGCTTCTCCTCTATCTAAAAGCTTTTTACATACATGATATCCAATAAAACCTGCAGCGCCAGTAACACAATAGGTATTCATAATGATTCCCACACATTTTTTGTTTTTTTGTACATGACTTCAAATTCAAAATAGGTTTCAAACCGTTTACGCCCCGCAGCACCCATGGAATATCTAAGTTCAGCATTATTGATCAGTGCTACGAGGAAGCCTTTTAATCCCTCTACATCTCCCCGGGGAACAATGTAACCTGTTTCGCCATGGATCACCGCTTCACGACAACCACCCACATCCGATGCGATAACAGGCAAACCGGTTCTCATGGCCTCTAAGATTGAACGAGGAAAGCCTTCCCAATTTGAAATTAAAAGGTATATATCGCTTTTTTCTAGATAATCTTGTACATCAGTAATTTGACCCGTAAAATCAATTCTTAAATCAAGTCCCTGTTTAACTGCTTCCTGTTTAAAATCATTAAGGAGAGGCCCGTCGCCAATCAGGGTACAATGCCAGGGGTGATCTTTTATAGACGAAAGCGCCTTAAAAAGGGTGGGATGATCCTTCTGTTCCTGAAATCGGGCGATCATAAGTAGTTCTGGAATTTCCGATGATTTCTTTTTCTTTTGAATTATATCAGGCATTCCATTATGAATGAGAACTAATTTGTCTTTAGATGTAATGTGATAATGTTCAGCCAAATTATAATCATATTCAGAAACAACAATGATTTTTTTGTTTAACTGAGCACAAATATATTCTATAGCCAATACAAACCATTTCTGTAGGACGGAAATCCCTTCTGCAAATTGCCAGCCATGGGCAGTAAATATTGTTGGTTTCCTGCAAAAGAACCCCGCAATTCTTCCAACCATACCAGCTTTTGCAGTATGGCAACTTATGATATTGGGATTTATTTTTTTTATGAGCTGGCGAACCTGTAAAATTGCCAGTAAGTCATGAATTGGATCGATATTCCTTTTTAATGCAGGAACGGTACTATATGGGATTGAGAGTTCCTTTAGCATTTTTGTAAAAATACCTTCTTGTCCACAGGCTACAAAACAATGATAACCATCTTCTGTAGCTCTCCTGCAGAGATCTTTTACGTGTATTTGGGCTCCACCAATCAGATCTCCCCGAGTGATAATAAATAATATGGTCTTTTTTTTCATTTTATATCTGCTGGATAAAATCTCTATATGCTAACCTAATTCCCTCTTTAAGACTGAAACGAGGTTTCCAGCCGAGGGCAGTGAGACGAGTACAGTCTAACAGTTTTCGTGGTGTTCCATTTGGTTTAGAAGTATCCCACTGTATGTGGCACTCACGTCCAGGGGCATCTTCATAGACTACGTTCCGTATGAGTTCAGCAAGCTCTTTAATGGTTACTTCCTGGGAAGAGCCTACATTAATAAACTCACCAATATCCTGAGCATTATAGCGTTCCATAAGATAGACCGCCGCATCCGCAAGATCATCACTATATAAAAACTCCCGGTAAGGTGAACCATCGCCCCACAATACCACCCTATCAGTACCACTTTCTTTTGCCTCGTGGAATCTCCTTATCAGGGCTGGAAGCACATGGCTATTAAAGGGATGGTAATTATCATGTGGTCCGTACAAATTAGTAGGCATTAAGGAGATAAAATTGGTGCCATATTGCCGGTTATAGCTTGCACAGAGCTTTATCGCCCCTATTTTTGCAATCGCATAGGGTTCATTGGTTGGCTCCAGGGGTCCAGAAAGAAGATATTCTTCCTTCATCGGTTGGGGTGCCAGTTTTGGATAAATACAGCTCGAACCAAGATTAAGCAGCTTTTTCACCCCATGCCGATAGGCCGAGTCAATGACATTAAGTGCAATAGCCAGGTTGATATAAATAAAATCCGCAGGGTAGGTGCTGTTTGCCCCAATGCCACCAACCTTTGCTGCTGCTAAAAATACATATTCGGGCTTTTCTTCTGCGAAAAAGGCCTGTACTGCCTGCTGGTTCGTAAGATCCAACTCCGCATGGGTGCGGACCACCAGATTACTGTAGCCCGCTGCTTGCAGCCGTCGTACAATTGCACTACCCACCAAGCCCCGATGGCCTGCCACATAGATTTTAGCCTGCTTTTCCATGCTGCCCTCTATTCATGATATCGCTTAATAGTAAAGCCACCGTTCTTTAGATGCAGTTCCCGTTCTGCTTCTTTAAGATCAGCTTGTACCATCATGGTAATCAATTCATCGAGGCTAACCCGGGGTTTCCAGCCCAGCTTAGTAATCGCCTTAGTGGGATCACCAATAAGAAGTTCTACCTCCGCAGGCCTGAAATACCGGGGATCTACTTCTACAAGAACCTTACCGGTGGATCGATCTCGGCCCTTTTCATCAACCCCTGAGCCCTCCCAGGTGAGTTCTATACCTGCCTCATAGAATGCCTTGGTAATAAAGTCCCGTACCGTGGTGGTTATCCCTGTGGCCATCACATAATCATCGGGTTTTTCCTGCTGCAGCATCAGCCACATGAGTTCCACATAGTCCCCTGCATAGCCCCAGTCCCGTTTGGCATCCAGGTTCCCCATATAGAGCTTTTCTTGCAGCCCCAGTTTAATCCGTGCGGCTGCCCGGGTCACCTTACGGGTTACAAAGGTCTCTCCCCGAATCGGGCTTTCATGATTAAAAAGAATACCATTACAGGCATACATCCCATAACTTTCCCGGTAATTGACCGTAATCCAGTAGGCGTAGAGCTTCGCACAGGCATAGGGGCTGCGGGGATAAAAGGGGGTTGTCTCTTTCTGGGGAATTTCCTGCACCTTACCGAACAGCTCACTGGTGGAGGCCTGATAAAAACGAGTCTTATGGGTAAGACCTAAGAGTCTAATTGCTTCCAGGAGGCGCAGAGTTCCGATACCGTCTACATCAGCGGTGTATTCGGGTACTTCGAAAGACACCTGCACATGACTCTGGGCCCCCAGGTTATAAATTTCATCGGGCTGTACCTGCTGAATAATACGAATGAGATTAGAAGAATCGGCCAAATCTCCATAATGCAGGATAAACCGTTGATCCTTTTCATGGGGGTCCTGATAGAGATGATCGATCCGGTGGGTATTAAAACTGCTGGCCCGCCGTTTGATACCGTGTACTTCATAACCTTTTTTTAACAAAAAATCTGCCAGATATGCGCCATCCTGGCCAGTAATACCGGTAATTAGTGCTCTTTTCATACTAGAACCCTCACTCTTCCTTTAACGTTCCCCCACTGGGATACGCTTTCCTGAAGCTGATATATGGTTACCTTAAAAACTGTATCGGTATCCAATGGTTATGGCACTTCCCCAGTTCCATCCAAAAAGCTGATCGTAGCCACCCGCTGCTTCAAGGAGCATAGTAAGGGGACCGAGGGGAAAGGATACCCCAAGATAGCCATCCCAGCGATCTTTATGGTTCCGATAATCCAGTGTTTCCGCCCAATTTGAGGCAGGTACAAGGCTTATTTCTGAATAAGCAGGAAAGCGCTTTGTGTAGGTGTACAGCGCTCGTATCGTACAAGAACCTGCTTCAAAAAGGCCCCCCAGATGTAAAGCATCGATCCGGTTGTTGTTTACACGGAAATTTTCACCCGTACCGGTGCCTGAAATAAGGGGTGTTCCAAGAATACGCCCCAGGTAAGACCAGCCAGTTTTATATAAATAATTGTAGTAATAAGAATCTCCGCCATAAATATTAACTTTAGATCCATCCAAAGTTATCTCTTCAATTGGTCCACTCTGATCGGTGGTTATGACTTTTTCGAGTAAGATATGACGAATAAAAGGTAGGTAATCGGGAGTTTTCACATGTACACCAAAAAGACCATCAAGCTTATTAGACCAGATGTCTAAGGATGCCTTATCTTCGAAATAATGTTGATAGTAGCCATCTATTACAAACTGAGAAATGGTAATCCGAGTACCCAGATCCCAGATTCCCAGGTGGTTCCCGCTAGCGTTATACTTTTCAATCTCCGCCTGTCCAGAAGCAACTCCTCCTGCAACAAAGGTTTGCCACCAATTCTGAATAGTAAAGGGAATATCGAAGTTTTCACCATTCCAGGATCCTTTACCTCCCCATTGAGCCAGATGCACCAGGCCCCCAAAGATGTGTTGCTGTTCCGTTCCCAGACGGAGGTATGCCCACTTAGCATGAAGCCATACATTATCTACATAATTATTCGGTTCAAACCAACCGTGTTGTATACCACCTTTTATAGCTATGAGTCCCTCGGTCCAGTTCCAGGGAAGGGTGAACCAGTCCGCAAAACGTAATTCTATCCGTGGCATCGGTCGCGCATTCGAGGAAAGTGCCATAGAACCGCTACTGAGAGGTTCAAAGACTTCTCCTAAAGTTTCCTGAAACCAGCCACCACGGAATTCTAAAAGACCATATTGAACTGAAGTATACAGAGTATCTAGGTTTGGTTCAAAATTTCCCGACGCAGTGGTAGTAATAGACCCCTGTGCATCATTTATCCATGTGAGATTCCCATTAAAAAATACCTTCTCCCAACGTAGGTGGCTTTGTATATTATTCTGAAAAGTAGTATCGCTTACAACTCTCCCATAGGTATTAGCTTCCAGCCACAGGGGTATAACAGGAGAGGAAACCACACTTTTGTTGTTTACCTCCAGATCAAGAGCCGAAAGTATCATACAACTCGTTAAAAATCCAAAAAGTAATACAATAGATAAGTTTCTCATGTCTATTTACCCCTATCATTTTTAGAACATATTAATGTATAAATGTCCATGTATGCCAAGGCTATAGATTCAGGTTTGTATCGATTTGTAATTATAGGTATGGCCATGTTAAAGTACGAATCAAAAGATGATTGATCATGTTGTAGCATACTTTCTATTGCCCATGCAAGTTCTTCCACGTTACCGGCTTTAACAAATTTGACCCCTATGCCTTCGGGAATACATTCATGGAGAACCGGTAAATCACTGGCTATAACTGGCCGTCTGAGTAAAACCGATTCTAATGGTACTAATCCCATTCCTTCCCATAGAGACGGAAACACTACAACGTTACATAGGTTGATGATATCGGATGCTGGTGTATAAAAGCCTAACCATCGTATGCGATCCTCTATGGCCAGTGCTTTTGCCTGGTTTTTTAGTTCCCCATACAATGGGCCATCACCAGCGAGAATAAGATACATTGATGTATAAGATCTGCAGACTTTAGCAAAGGCTTCTAATAAAAAATGATGACCCTTTGCCTGTACCATTCTGCCAATACATCCGATTATGTAAGCATTATCAGGAATATTGTACTGTTTTTTTAAAACTAAGTGATCCTGCTTTATTGAAATGCGAGTAAAAGAAATAGGATTATAAATGACCCTATGGGGGCTTTTAAGAAAAGCGTTTTGATAAAAATCCTGTATTACTACCTGTGATACGCCGGTTCTAAATGAAATGTATCGATCACTTAGCTTCAACATGGTAAGAGTTAGTGTACTAAAGTTAGTTCGTACACTATGGAATGTTGCTACATGAGGAATCCTATTACGATTAGCAAATGCGGTGATTATATCAGCCCTTCCCAGATGAGAATGGATAATATTGGGAGCAATTTCATTAATGCATTTTTTTAAAGATAGATACGTACCAAGAATATCCCATTTTTTTCTGTTTAAAAAATAAAAAGAAACTCCAAGTTTTTTAATGAATGTATATTCAGCATATTCATGAGGTTTTTTTTCAAAAACAACTATGTTAACAGTATATTGATTTATAATAAAAGGAAGGATTTCACTAAAAATATTAGGGATGGCCCCTGGTTCAAAACTGGTAGTAATATATACGAGTTTTTTCATGGGTTAATCCTTATGTACTATTTTTTTTATGAAGTAGGCTGGCCATGATTCGTAATGTGATTGCTTTACTATAGTTCCGCCAAAACTTTTTTTAAAGAAATCAATCCCCTCCGTTTCTTTATCCTTCGGATTCAGGGCTAAGCCACCCATATCTAAAGTACGATAGCCTTCGTTTTTAAAGAGCTCAAAATCGTACCAATGAAGCCGACGATTTGAACGAGAAATGAATTCATAATTTTCATTGTCACGAACCATGGTAGCAGAATATAAGAGCCGAACAATACCATTGTCTGCATCAAGCAAATATCCATGAGCCGCTATTGGTTCACGTTCATTGGCAATCCAAGTAAACCGTATATGCTCCTTGTACGATGTAAGCTCTTTAATTGTGAGGGGCATTAATTTTTTAAATTGAGCAAAAGTATTAAAGAAGGACATAAAATCCAAAAAGTCAATGTTATTATATATTGTTACAGAATCTTTGAATGATTTTTTTATTTTAGTCTGATTGGTTTTAGAAAAATCGTTAAAAAGTTCATCAGATGTTTTTGTTCCAATATCTATATGCAGGGTAAAAAAATCCTTTCGTAAAAAACCAGGTATATCTTCTAATGAACTACATTGTTTATATACTGTGATCCTACCTATATCACTCCTATCTGGTTTAGAAAAAAACCATTTCTGATATACTTTTAAGGGACCATATTTGCGTATAACTGTAAGCATTAGGAATTCCTTCTAATATTTTTTATTGTATTTTTAATAATTTTTAATTTTATAAAGATCCAATTTTCAATAATTCCAAAATATTTAGGATGCGACGCAAGATTAGAAACTTCGTCCCATCTTTGGCATTTTAGGTAGTTATGCTGTAAAAAGTTTTCTAAAATAATAAAATCTTGATCACACATCTCATTTGGATGTAAACAAACCGTATATACACCAAAAGGCATATTTCGTGGTTTCCAGAGTTGCTGAGGAACCCAGATATATTCTCCATCCTGATAGGGGTATAATGAAAAACCATCTGAAATAATTCGTATAGGTGTTTCTTCTTTTAAGGCTATAAGTGTCAATATATCAAAACCATGGGCTGGGGCTACCCAAAACTGGGGGATAATACCATGCATTGTTACGGTTTTATAGGCTTTTTTTATCTTATCTTTTTGTTCCTGTAAAGAGAGTCCAGTAAATTCGGAATAATCATTTATTGAAAGGATATTGTTTTTTGTTTTATGAAATACATGTTGATATCCATGTAATGCAATAGGGATATTAAGTTTTTGCCACTTTTCAATCAAAAACCAAAAATCATTTTGGTATGGCAATTTTTTTAATTCAGGATCCTGGCAATCTGGAATTAATGCTACAAGAGGATATACTTTATAATTAGAAAATAAAGTAATTAATTGTTCCCATTTTTCTCTTATCATATATGGACAAGCATCATCGAGTCTAAATAAATAGGTTGCATATTTCATTTTTGTATATGTTCCAAAAGCTGTTTAAGATTTTCAGGATCTATAATAAGATTATCTGAATGTGCATCTGCATTATTATTTTTTGTAATACCTAACAGGTAATAGTAATCATATTCCAGTGCATTTGCTAAAGAAAAATAACAATTATTATTTGTATCACCAGGAAAACGGAATTCCACTATAGTAGAATGCTGGGGCATAAACAACATGTTTGTGAGTCCTGCCCCATGAAGCGAAATCAAAATATTAGCATTACCTATAACACGAACCTGTTCGCTAAAAGAAAGATCTTCCATGATTACTGATTCATATCCATATTTAAGTAAAATTGGTAATAATTCATCCTCATTAAGAACTCTTCGGCGTGCTGCTTTAGCTCTGCTAATATAGATTTTTTTGTATCCATTTATGTTATGTAAATTATAAAAATTACGATAAAGCTTCTGAAGCCCCTTCATAATCTCGGGTCTGTAATTACCAGTAGGTGCAATAGGTGTGGTCGCTATAAGTGTATCCAGCTTTGCAATTTCTCCTTCATGAATTTGAATGCTTTTTGGTACATCAAATGGCAAAAGGGACTCAGGTATATATGCTTCCTTTTTGGCAAATGCTGGAAGAATAAGATTGTTAAAGCTTATCTGTTTTTCTTTAATTACAAAGAGACGAGGGAGCGCATCGCTAAACCAATGAAAATAACCATTAGAAAAATTATCTGTAATAGTCAATGAAACACCTGGAATAGACTTAGCGCTATGATTAAAAAAGTTAAACTTAATTTCATTTTTAACATAAGATGTTATCGATGTTTTACCTTGAAATGAAAAAGGGTGAATAAGTAGAAATTTATTTTTTTTAAAAATACCAGATGATGAATATATACAAGGTGAAATGATGTCTAACTTTACTGGTGGAATATCTTTTTTTATTTCATGTTTAAAAAGGTATCTGTCTTTTTCATTGATGTTTTTAGGCCAGAGACGTTGAATGGTAATTTTAGGTATGAGAATCTTTGGGGCTGGCATTAAAGTATTTCCTTTTTCGTATGATATATAATAATTTTGCTGGTATTATTTTTTTTAATAGAGCAACAAAGGGAAGTAAAATAATTTTTAATGTATAATAAAAATAAAGACGTTTTTTTTGTTTAGGAAAATACTTTGTGACGATGGCTCTTTTTTCTAAAAGGTTTTTATTGATATTATGAGATGAAAAACCGATAGGCTCAACAATACTTATTGGCTTATTGTAATATAAGAAAGAACAATTTAAAGTATACATTCGGCAAATAAAATCAAAATCTGCACAAACTTTATATTGTATATTAAAGGGGTATTCCAATAAAAGTTTTCGTTTGCAAAGCATACTTTGATGGGATGCAATCATTTGATAGGGGAGGCGATCAAGCGATTCAGCTTTATCATACACAACATAATCCGGGTATTCCTGAATGCAATCACCATACAAACAATCAGTAGGGTTTTTTATAAGAAGATTTAAAATGTTGTTTAAGGTATCATCGGAATAAAGTACATCACCTGCATTTAAAAATAAAATCCATTCTCCATGAGCATTTTGTACGCCCTTATTCATGGCATCATAGATACCACGGTCAGGTTCAGAAATAAAAATATCAATATCATGTTTATGTTCTATAACCCATTCTTTACTGCCATCTTTCGAGTCACCATCAATAATGATATATTCAATATTTTTATGTATTGTCTGATGTTTTACTGAAAGATATGTTTTTTCTAAACGACAAATACCGGGATTATAAGTTACTGTTATAACAGAAAAATACGGAGACATAAATATTTATTTATATGAATTTAATACTTTACAAACACGAATGATATCCTTTTCTTTATGAAAATAAGAAATAGGAAGACTAAGTGTAGTATTATGAATTTCTTCACTAATTGGATATGATCCTGAAATAATTCCTTGCATCGCTTTTTGTTTGTGTGGCGCTAAAGGATAATGAATTTCTGTTTTAATATTTTGTTGCAATAAATATTCTTTTATATTATCTCGTTCTTTATGACGAATATTATAAATATGATAAACATCAAAATAGTCTTGATGTAAAATTGGTTTTATAAACTTATTACTAAGTTCTTCTTGATAAATATGAGCAAGCTTTCTTTTATGATTATTTATTTTATCAAGTTCCTTTAGTTTAATTGATAATAATGAAGCTTGAATTTCATCAAGTCTTGAATTATATCCAATATATTCATTATAATATTTTTTAAAAGATCCATAATTACGATATGCTAATAATTTATTTGCAAAATCTTTATTATTGGTTGTTATTGCACCAGCATCACCGAGTGCACCTAGGTTTTTCGTGGGATAAAAGCTAAAACAACCTATACCAAATGAACCAACCTTTTTTTCTTTATATTTTGCACCATGAGCCTGAGCACAATCTTCAATTAATTCTAAATTATATTTTTTACATATTGATAAGATAGGGTCCATATCACAACTTTTACCATATAGATGAACAACCATAATTGCTTTAGTTTTATTCGTAATAGCTAATTCAATTTTATTTGGATCAATATTATAGGTTGTTATATCAGGTTCAACTAATACTGGTTTATGTCCACAGCGAATAATTGATAAAATTGTAGCAATATAAGTGTTAGAGGGGACAATAATTTCTGAGCCCTTAGGAAAATCTAACGCATCAAGTGCAAGGATTAGAGCATCAAGTCCAGAAGCAACTCCAATACAATAATTGACACCAATATAGGATGCAAATGATTCTTCAAATTTCTTTACTTCATCTCCGAGTATATACCAACCTTTTTTTATAAATTTATTGAATGATTTTTTATATTGGTTGAAAAAATATTTGTTTGCTTTGCCTAAATTTTCGTATTCAATCATGATTTATATTCCTCATCAACATAGTCGTTAACATCATAATGTTCTGATGCAAGTACTAATAAAACACAATCCTGGCTAAATTTATCCATTGTATGCCAGTCTTTTGTATCTACAATTAATCCTTTAGATGGGGTAGATAATGTGTAATATTCTTTTTTTATGCCATCATTGACATATATCTCACAGCTGCCACTTATTGCAATTAAGCATTGAATTGTTTTTTTATGATGATGTCCACCACGTTTTTTATTTGCTTTATAAATATAATATACTCTTTTAATTTGAAAAGGAAGAATATTATCAATAACTGTAAGATTACCTCTAGAATCACTAAACGTAGGTAAATCAATATAATATGCCATTAGTCCTCCAATATCTTCTTAATCGAATATATATTTCTATTAAATAAAACCTTTTTTAATATAGGCTGTAATTTAATTATTCTTATTTCTTTTTTATTCTTTAATTTTTTTAAAATGACATCAAAAATAACGAAAAATATATATTTTAAAATATAATATTTTTGGATAAGTGTTAGCAAATTATCAATAATTGGTTTATTTACAATTTTAATATTATGAAATGAATAATTATATTTATTTTTTAAATTTTCTTCAATTTTAAAAAAATGTTTTAAATAAGGATAATAAAATCTTTTTTTTGCCCATCTGGGAATAAAATATGTTCCGAAATCAATCTTATTATCATTCCGAAATATGATATCATGAAAATGATAAAAAATAACATTATAATATTTTTTATCATATTTATTATAATAAAAAGTATTATTTGATTTAACAGGTTTGTATTGTTGTATATTCCATGGAGCAAAGCCACCACCTTTATTTGTTAATATATGAATATATTGAAATTTTTTTAGCCAATCATCAAGATATTTTTGATCGCCAAATTTTCCATCTTCAAAACGAGCATAACACCATTCAATACAAGCATTTTTCCACCAATTTAAAGCTTCTAGACTATGGTTATCATTTTTAAAAGTTAAAAATTGTACACAATAAATGCCAGTAAGAGTGCTTTTATCATAAACAGATGTATACCAATGAGGAGAAAGTAAAATAGAATCGTTTCCTAGTTCTTCAATTAAAATATTAGGATTTGAATAAAAATATAGATCAGCATCAATATATGTACAATGTGGCAGATTAAAAGTTTTTATGCAATAATAAATAAGGGACGGTGTGCAGGTCCAACAATATTCAGCAATGCTTCGTTTTGTTTTAATTTTTAATAATTGTTCATTTTCAAAATCTGAAAGATTTATGATTGAACAATTAGGTAGTTTTAGATCAGTTAAAATAGTATATGATATATCATTAAAAGCTAGTATATATAAATGAAAATCATTACAGTTATCCCTTAATGATTCATACATTGCAAGACCACGACTTAGATAATTATTATCAAAAAGAGTGCAAAAATATAGCATTTTATTTCCTTATTATCTTATTAAAAAAATTAATTAATTTTTGTTTTCTACTCAGAAACCTTAATCTTTTAAAATAATATATAAATTCATTTTTTGCAATTTCAGACTCTATTACAGATTGTTTATTAAGGTTAATATATTTTATTAACTCATTATTAAAATAATCATTATAACCACAATGGGTGCCGCTGTTATCCATACCTATATTTTGTACAAGTGATTGCCTAGGGTAAAGGGTATACATATTATTAATAAATGCACTAGCATACCATCTTATTGCCCAAGAATTATTTCTTCCTTTAATCTGATCTTCAAGCATATTAACATAGGGATAAGAATTATTAAAGTTAAACTTTTTAGAAAGATGTTGTCTTTTCAATTCTTTAAGAAGCTTTTTACCATCTGGTTCGAAATGTTTCCATGCCCTTGCCCAAGTTGCCCATCCCCAACAATCAGCACCTCTAATAAAAAAGGTTTCTGTAAGTCTTTCATAATGTGGTAAAGGATAAACATAGCCATGGATAGAAGCTACTTTTTCTTCATCAGCATATAATTCAAGCCCATCATTCATGTATTTTAAAAAGTCAGAAGAAGTAACAAGGTCATCTTCTAACACTATTATCTTGCCATATTCATTTACTATTTTTGTAACACCATCAATAATATTATTTGCAAGACCAAAATTTTTTTCACGCATAATAATATTAACTTTTTTAAAACCATCAATGTTTTCTAAATACATACGGACTCTATTTACATCTAAAATATCTTTTTCATTTTTAGCATAATCGCTAAAGATAAATAATTCACTTTCTTTAGCAAGATTATTATTTTTCAATGCATTTATACAAGCTATTGTATGTTCTAAACGGTTATAGACAAATAAACAAATAGGCGCAAGCATAATCTAAATCCTATTATTTATAATTTTTTTATAAATATTTTCCAAATCTTTCGCGACAGATACAATAGAATAGTTCTCTTTAAAATAATTAATATCTATATAAAAATTATTATTTAATAACTGAATGAGACCATAATAAAGTGAATCATCATTTGGTTCGCAGATTATTCCATCAATTTTATCACGAACAAATCGCTCTGGACCACCAGAACGTGTTACTAAAACAGGTAAGCCAGAAAATAGAGCTTCTAAAACAACAACCCCAAATGTTTCAACATGGCTTGGTAGAACAAAAAAGTCATAAGTTCTTAAAAGATTGGCAATTTGATTATTGTTATAGACTCCTAATAAATGAACTTTCTTTGAAAGATTTAAATCATTAATTAAATGGATTAGAAACGGTTTTTCTTCACCATCACCAATAATATCAAGAGTTATATCTGGATATAAAATAATTAATTTAGAAAAAGCACGTATTAAACCATCAAAGTTTTTCTTTTTAAGAAGAAATCCAATAGAAACAAATCTTTTATTTAATACTTTTTTATATTCTGGATAAAAAATTGTTTCATCTATTCCATTTTTAATAAGATAGATAGGTTTATTTGTTAAATATTTAATTTTATCAAATAAAACAGAACTAACTACAGTTATTGCATTAACTGATTTTAAGATTTTTTTTGATTTTTTAACCGTATTATTAAATTCATTTTCTATTAAAAATCCTGTTGAATGTTCTGTTGATATAATAGGTAAACCGTATGTTTTAGATATTTTATATCCTATAAAAGAATTAAACATATCACTAAAATGAATATGAATAATATCAAAATGCTTAATATTATGTATGAAATAAAAATATAAATGTGCAACAAAAAGTAATCTTAAATTGTTAATTATTTGAAGTTTTGGTACTTTAGGAATAAAAAAAGTATGTATTTCAATATTATCAATTATTTCTTTTTCAATAACATATATTTTCTTTAATTTTTTTATTTCTGATAAACTCAATGTATTAAATTTAAACACTGTAACAGAATGCCCAATTCGATCTAGACCTTTAGCAAAATTATGAAAAAATGATCCTCCAAATGGTGTTTTTGATGTAGGATAAAATTCACAAAAAAAAGCTATATTCATTTTAATAGATGTTTAATAACAAATTTCGTTTCATATATATTTGTTCAATCCAATAATTCATAAATAAAACTGAATGAATTGTGGATTCTCTTGCTTTACTTGCAAATTCCAAACGTTTTGAATCATTAAATTGAAAAAGTTCTTCCCAATTATCTATAATGATTAATGGTAATCCTAATGAAAAAAAATATTCAGTTAAATAAGACCGTTTGACGACTGGGGCAACACCTAAATAGAGAGCTTCCCATGTCCTATGACAATCTTCTCCATTTCCAGGTGGACTTGCAACAAGACCAAACTGTCTTAAAAATCTCCTATAATATAAACTATTTAAATTACCACTTTTATATGCCCAATCTAACTGTTCAAGTACGCGTAAAGCATTAGATCTTTCTTTTTTATTATTACCTACTGCAAATCCATATATAATAAAAGGATTTGCTTGAAATATTCGCTTTTTTCTTAGTCTATTAAAATCAGCAATGTTTCCATGCCAGTGAAGCCTTCGGTTTTCTAGACCAATAGGAATTGGTGTTATCCGTTCATGACTAACAAGACAGTTTTGGGCAAACCAATGATATAATGAAGATGGTAATATATTAATAAAACTTTCATCAATATTTGTATCATCATTTCCGGATATCAAGATAAAAGGCTCAGAAGAAATAGCACTATTAAAAAATGAAAAAAACGATCTTATATGATTTCCACCAATATAAATAAGATCACCCTTTTTAATTTCTTGTATTTTAAAAGGACATTCTGATTCTTCTGCATCCCAAATCTTATTACAAAGTGATCTAAAACTATCGCCTGAGATATAAGGATAAGAAGAGGGGTACTTGTGGGTAATTTTATAATAATATTTAATAATATTTGAATATACTCTGATAAAAAATGCAAATATTTTATACATTACATTCTTTTTAAAAGGCTTTATATTCATATACTAAAAAACCCATTCTAAAAAACGCTCTGCTGTTGCTTTTGGACTATAATATTTTAACGCCCATTTTCTACCATTACTGTTATCTATTAAATAATTTATATATTTATTTATATAATATTTCGAGTATTTTTCTAAAAAACCAAGATAATCGGTCTCAGGATTTGGTTGTATAGGGAAAATACAATTGTATTCATTAAAATTAACATGGACAGTTATTGCACCACTAACAAGGCTTTCCCAGAAACGCCAACTATCGAATTGTCCAAGAGTATGGGTTGTTGATTTTAATATTTGAATAGTTTTATAATGAATTCTTCCTAATATTGAAATGGGAGCAATAGAATAAGTAGGTGTAAAGTATCCTCCAAAGGCAAGACTCAATTGAGATTCTTTTAGTCTTTCAAAATATTGTGGATAGTGTCTTTTCCCAGTTAATTTCCAATATAAATAGTCTAAATCATCATCAGGTATTGTAGTATCAATTGTTGTATCCCAATCAAAATATTCTGGTACAACTTTTCGAAATTGATTTATAAAATAATCTCGTACAGGGTGCCCAACTCTAAAATTACAAAGAATTGATTGAGACCTTTGAGGTAGAGGTTTCACCTCATTAAAGGCATTAATTAATCGATTTGTTAGCCCAAATGCCCAGGGTTTTACTTTTTTATGATAATGATGAGTTTGAATAAAATGGGTCCTTAATATAAGATCAGAGGGCCAAAAATTATCGATTATTGCATCTGTTCTCCATCCATCCGATGCATCGATGTATATTTTTTTAGGCTTTTGTGCTTTTATATAATTATCTGGCAAACATTTATATCTATGAATCCATTCATTTGATATTAGAATAGCATCGAACTCTTCAATATTTTCAACAGTTTTTTTTATAATCCATGAATTATTTATTGGCCAATAATTACTATTCCCTGCAACGGTGTGCCCAAGCTCAATGAGTCCTTCTGCAAGCGCAAGAAGACAGTGTTCATAACCAGCATTTTCTGGTGAGTCATGATCTACGGTGAAGAAATAAAATCTCATATATACCTGTAATTCAAAAAATTAATTTTGTAGCTTTTATACTTTTTACTGTTTTATATATTTTACTAAATATCTTTTTCAATATTGCTTTAAAAGAAGAAAAAATAATAAAACTATTAAGTCTTTGCTCTTTATTTTTACTATTAAATGATTTTGCATTATTATTTATTGTAGAAGTAATTACTTCTGAAACAGAAATAGATATTAAATAGGGTGCGCTTGAGTATATATGTATCACTGCTGTCCGGTTAATTTCAAAATCCTTGAAAACTTAGCTGGTTAGAGACTGATATGTCAGGCGAATTCTTTGTATTGAAAAGGTCAAGGATTGTCCTGCGCGTCAAAATCGTTGTTTTCATAGCTTGGATTATGCGCTGAGCGGACACCGTAATTCCATCGATATTCTTGTGTATCCAGAGTAAAAGAGACACTATCAGCGCAACCCATATTTGAATGAAGACAGCGTTCTTACTCGTACCCCAAAATGTTTTGATTTTTAAGTTCTGCTTTATCCATTTGAAGAAAAGCTCAACCTGCCAACGAGACTTATAAATATCGGCTATTTCTTGCGCTGCAAGCTCGAAGTTATTAGTAATGAATACATAGTCTCGATCAT
>Ga0209407_1001388_pt1 | contig 25470 bp, 30 predicted proteins | sample AD_JPNHG3_MetaG_FD_184410 | JGI IMG/M metagenome (GOLD analysis project Ga0209407, IMG submission 184410) | Active sludge microbial communities of municipal wastewater-treating anaerobic digesters from Japan - AD_JPNHG3_MetaG (SPAdes) (version 2) | ecosystem: Engineered > Bioreactor > Anaerobic... | reverse complement strand
ATCAGCGAGAATTGCCTGGTCTTCTTTGTAGCCACATTCATCTTCAGCTAATCTAGCGTTAGCAAAAAGCATTGAAAATTGTCCATGGACAGGCATAAAGAACTTTGGCTTCATTATATTTACCATTTCTTTAATTTCATCTCTTTGAGCATGGCCTCCGGCATGAATATCCATCATTTTGTAGTGGAAGACATTTGCTTTTTGTCTAATAAAGTCATCTTTTAGTATTTGTACAGACCTTTCATTTCCAGGAATAACAGAAGATGAGAAAACAATAGTATCTCCTGGTTTAATTTTAATTGATTGGTGTTCTCCTGTTGCAATTTTCATTAGTCCAGCATTTTCCTCTCCTTGAGCGCCTGTACAAAGAATTGTTACTTGATTATCAGGAAGATCATTTACCTCAGCAACTTTCTTTAATAAAGTTCCTTTTTGTGATTTCAGGTATCCTAGTTTTTTTGTTACCTCAACATTGCTTTTCATTGAGTGACCAATAAAGCCAACCTTTCTATTGTATTTTTCAGAAAGAGTAACTGCTTGCTGAATTCTATTTATTAGTGATGAAAATGTCGCTATAATAATTCTTCCTTTTGCTCCGGCAAATATCTTATCCATATTTTCAAAAATATCTTTTTCAGACAGAGAGTGTCCTGGTTCCTCGGCTCCTGTTGAGTCACACATCAATAAGTGGATACCATTTTCTGCAATACTTTCAAGTTTCTTAAAGTCAGTCGGCTTTTCATTAACAGGGAAGTTATCAAACTTAAAATCAGATGTATGAACGATATTTCCCACCGGGGTCTTAATTAAAAGTCCCATATTGTCTGGAATACTATGATTTTGCTTAAAAAATTCAACCTCAAAAACGCCAAGTTTAATTTTTGAACCATCTTTTACTTCATTAACATCAAGCTTTGGTTGGTCCTTAAACTCATCTTGTCTTTTTAGAATTATTCCTTTTGTTAAAGGAGCGGCATAAATTGGCGGATTTCCAATTCTATTCCAAATATATGGGATAGCCCCAATGTGGTCATAGTGCCCATGAGTAATTACAACTCCAACAACATTCTTATATCTTTTATTTTCTAATAAATATGATATGTCAGGAATGATATAATCAATTCCGGGCATTGTTTCTTCAGGCATACGAAAACCCATATCAATAATTAATATTGAGTTTTTATATTCAAGAAGTGTCATATTTCTTCCTACTTCTCCTAATCCACCTAAAGGGATTAACCTTAAAGTGTCTTCTATTTTTTTCTTTTTTACTTCCATATTCTTTTTTCTTTTATATACCATTTATTTATTTCTACGAATCTTTTTGATGGCTCAACAATTTTTTCAATTGCAAAGCCCTTTATTTTTTCATTTACTATATAGTGATAGTTTAGTGCATATAGGGGAATTACCGGAGCATCTTCAATAATTAATGCCTCTAATTCTGATAATGCACTTAATCTTTTTTCGCCTTCAAGTGTTCTAATTTCTTCAATAAGCTCATCTGCTTTAGTGCTTTGATAAAGTGACAAGTTTAATCCTGGATCTACTCTTTGTGAAGAGTGATAAAAAGGAGTTGGTTCAAGTATTCCTCCCAATTGAACTCCAAAAAGTAAAATATCAAAGTCCCTATTACTGATTATTTTTTTAATATCATTAGGGTTATATATTTTTATTTCGATTTTAATACCATATTTTTCCCATTGTTCTTTAATATTATTGGCTATCTTAACTAAATCAGGATGATCGGTTGTTTTTAGAACAAAAGACATTTTAATTTCTTCTCCTGGAACAATAAAACATACTTCATTTAATTTTTTAATTGTAGCTGCTCCGACAATACCATTTCCTTTTGTTAAATTATTGGGGATTAAAATATCTTCTTTGTATTTTTCTTGAAAAAGAATTACCGCCTCTTTTGTTTCTTGTCCAAAATATCCAGAGATAGTTCCTGATGGATATATATCTTGATATTCAGATAGACATTCTTGAAGTTTTCTTACTTCGGCATTATTACTACCAACTTGCATATTTTTAGTAAATTGGAAGCCACTTGATTTTTCAATCGTCTTTGTCCTGATACCATCTTTAATTACGTAACCATTTTTTTCTAATAACTTTATTCCTTCTTCTTCATTAAAGGAAAATGTCTTTTGGGGTTCGGGTAGGTTATAGAAGCTTGATAGAAAAGGGGACTTTAACTCTCTTGTCGTCAACATTGTCAGTGCTTGTCTTGTCTCTTTGTCATTTAGTGGTTTTTTCTGATTATTTAAAAATAAATTATAATAACTTGGCATTTCAATAATTTGGGCACCTTCATAGTTTGCAATGCTTGCTAAATCAATTTTTCCTTTTTCTAAATTTCTTTTTAATTCATCTTCATTATCAAAGAAGACAAATTCAATTCTATTTATATATGGGGGATTATCATAATAATTATTATTTCTTTGAAGAACAATTGATTTTATTGTTTCGTTTCCATTTTGATTAACTTTTTCTATTTTATATGGACCACTACCAATTGGATGAAAAACATTTAGTTGGATATTAGAAGTCATTGCTTGAAAGTTTTTTCCTTCCCAGATGTGCTTTGGCATAATCTTGAGATTAACCAATGATTCTTCAAATCCAGTATATTTTTGTCTTAAAGTTAACAAGGCGCCATATTCTGATGTTTTCTCAATTTCTACTCCCAGCCAATTTGTTCTGAGAGGACTTGAGTATTCTGTCTTTTTGACTAAATCAATTGTAAATATTACATCATCAATTGTTAATGGTGTATTATCATGCCACAAAACATTTTCTTTTATTGTAAAAACAATATTTTTACCATTATCTTCAATTGTGTAATCACTAATTAAATCAGGAATAATTTCACCTTGTCCGTTGTATTTCATTAGTCCAGAAAAAACTAATTCAACCAGGTCTTTGTCTATATCTGAAATTGATGAGTATAGGGGATTAATTAATTGTGGTTGTCCAACTAGGCCTTCCTTGATATGTCCATAATTAGCAGGGACAACAATAGTATTGTTAATATAGATTGAGTGGATATATATTGAGAGAGAGGCGACAAAGATTACAAAAACTATAGTAAAGAAAGCTTTTTCCTTTTTCCCTAAAACTCTAAAAAATTGAAGCCATTGCTTTTTTGATGGCCACCGGTTTTGTTTTGTCATTTTTTAAGATAGCAAGTTTAATAGAGCAAGAACAATAAAAGCTATTACTAAAACAATTGTTCCATACATTAACTTTTTTTGTATTCCTCTTCTTGTGCTGTAAACTTCTTCTGCACCACCAAAAGCAGAACCTAATGCAGTTCCGCGTTGTTGTAAAAGAATTGTAACAACAAGCAATACAGATACTATTATTTGTGCGATAAGTAATTGATCTTTCATAAGATTGATGAGGTCAGTTTTTCTGTGCCCCAAATTATTATTGCTGAAAAGAAAAGATTATTAATTCCAATTATATTAAACATATATGAAGGGAATAGGGCGTCAACTAACCATACAAGGAAGAGCATAATAACAATGGAAAATAGATTAAGTGTTATCAATCTAATAGGTAGAGTTATCAAGGAAAGTATTGGTCTTACAAAAAATAATAATAGTCCAGTTGTTACCCCAACAAGTAGTATTGTTTTTATTTCTCCATCATAGCTTACTCCTGATAGAAAATATGTAGAAGCACCAATTCCAATTATCCCAGAAATGACCTTTACTATCAGTCCATTCATATGATATTATGATAGCAGAATTATTATGAAAGTCAATATATATGAAAAAAGAACAAATATTTAGTTTTTTTATTCTTGTTATCACCTTAGGTATAGCATTTTACTTTTATCCTTTATTGCCAGACCAAGTTGCTTCGCATTGGAATTTACTTGGTGAGGTTGATGGGTATATGTCTAAGTTTTGGGGGTTATTTTTACTTCCTTTAATTATGGTATTTGTAAATATACTTTTATTTTTTGTTCCTAAGATTGATCCTAAAAGAAGTAATATAGAGAAGTTTGAGGGAACTTTTGGCTCATTTATAATAATCTTTAATCTTTTTATGCTTTATATCTATTCATTAACAATAGCTTGGAATATGGGCTATCCAATGGATATGAATGTGGCAATAATTCCAGCGATGGCGGCATTATTCTTTTATACAGGAATTTTAGTAGGCAAAGCAAAAAGAAATTATATGATAGGAATAAGAACGCCATGGACACTAGATAATGATATTGTTTGGGATAAAACACACAGAAAAGGGGAGAAGGTGTTTAAGTTAACAGCAATTTTAACTCTATTCGGATTATTTTTTGGTGAATATGCATTTCTTTTCTTGTTTATTCCTCTTGTTGTTGGAGTAATATACCTTATCGTATATTCATATATTGAATACAAAAAGCTTGACAAATAATAATATTGGCAATATACTTAATTAAGAAATAATAATATTGTCAATATGTTTAATATAACAAAATTGGAAGAAATAGTTAATGATCAAAGAAATAATTTTCAAAAAAAAGATTCTGGAATAGAAAGGTTAATTAATTTTGATAAGTATATAAAGACAAAACAAATTGTCATCTTGTCCGGCATTAGAAGAAGTGGAAAATCAACTCTCTTAAAACAATTTTCAGAAAAACTTAATGGAGATTTTTATTATATTAACTTTGATGACGAAAGGTTGATTGATTTTAGCGTTTCTGATTTTGATAGATTATTGACTGTTTGGAAGAAAAGTCACCAATCAAAAAATATATTGATTGATGAAATACAAAATGTAGAAAAATGGGAAAGATTTATAAGAAGGATTTATGAAGAGGGCTACAAGATTTTTATAACCGGCTCTAATGCTAAGTTGTTGTCTTCTGAGTTATCAACGCATCTTACGGGAAGGTATTTCAAAATTGAGGTCTACCCATTCTCTTTTAAGGAATATTTAATCTTTAATAATATAGAATTTGAGAAAGTATCATCGTCTAATAGGATTAAAGTTATGAAAGCGTTTGATAATTATCTCGTTAGTGGAGGATTTCCTGATTTTATAAAATATAAAGACGATGAATTTCTAAAAAGAACATACGAAGATATTATATATAAAGATATTATTACTCGTTTTGGTGTAAAAGAGGTAGTTGCTTTTAGAAAGGTTTCATCTTTTGTTTTTTCTAATTTTACAAAAAGAATATCATATAAGAAAATTGCTGAAAATTTAGAGATTAAAAGTCCAATATCAGTAAGAGATTATATTGGATTTTTACAAGAGTCATATTTGGTCTTTGAGCTATTTAGGTATGATTATTCTCTTAAAAAGCAATTTGTTTCTGATAAGAAAATATATGTTATTGATAATGGAATGAGAAATATAGTGTCATTTTATTTTTCAGAAGAAAAGGGAAGGCTTTTGGAAAATCTAATATACATTGAATTAAAAAGAAAGGGAAACAATATATATTTTGATAAAGGAAAAAATGAGTGTGACTTTTTGATTGAAGAAAAAGGAAAAATAATTGAAGCAATTCAAGTTTGTTATTTTCTAAACGAAGAAAATAAAGAAAGAGAGGTGGCTGGGCTAATAGAATCACTAAAAAAGAATAATCTAAAGAAGGGAACGATTGTTACCTATGCTGATGAAGAAGAAATTAATTATGATGATTTTACTATTAATATAGTTCCCGCAGTCAACTTCTTGACAACAAAAAATTAATGAATATAATATAATTATCACTCTAATAATTTAATTGATAATAATAAATAATTAATAAAAAAATATATGAAAATAAAACCATTATCTAATAATGTTATAATCGAACAATTTAAGGAGGAAGAAAAAACAAAAGGAGGTATTCTTCTTCCTCAGTCAGCTGAAAAAGAAAGACCACAACAGGGCAAAGTTATTTCTGTTGGCCCAGGCAAGACAAACAATCAAGGAAAAGTCATTCCAATGAATGTTAAAAAGGGGGATATAGTGTTTTTTAGTAAGTATAGCCCTCAGGAAATTAAGGTCGAAGACAAAGAATACCTTGTCTTAAAAGAAGAAGATATATTAGCAATAATTGAATAAAAAAATATGGCAAAACAAATTTATTATTCTGAAGAAGCAAAAGCAAAATTAAAAGCTGGTGTTGACAAGCTAGCAAATGTAGTAACAGTAACATTAGGACCAAAAGGCAGAAATGTTGTCTTAGAGGAAAGTTTTGGTTCTCCAACAATCACTAATGATGGTGTTTCAATAGCAAAAGTTATTGAGTTAGAAGACAAAGCGGAAAATGTTGGAGCAAGCATTGTTAAACAAGTTGCTGAAAAAGCAAATGAAGTCGCCGGAGACGGAACTACAACGGCAACGCTATTAGCTCAGTCACTAATTAGAGAAGGATTTAAAAATGTGACTGCTGGCTCATGCCCTTTGGCAATTAAAAGAGGAATGGAAATAGCTTGTGTAGAAGTAGTAAAAGAACTTAAAAAAATAGCTAAACCAATATCAACAGAAGATGAAATGGCACAAGTTGCTACAATTTCAGCTGAAGATAGTGATATTGGAACATTAATTGCTAAAACAATTACTGAAATTGGAAAAGACGGAGTTGTTACGATTGAAGAATCAAAAGGAATAGGAATTGAAAGAGAGGTGGTAAAAGGACTTCAATTTGATGAAGGATACGTCTCACCATATATGGTGAGTGACCCTGAGAGAATGGAAGCAATTTTAGAGGACCCATATATTTTAATTACAGACAAAAAGATTACATCAATTCAAGAGATTGTTCCATTATTAGAAAAAATAGTAAAAGTAGGTGGAAAAGATATTTTGATTATTGCAGAAGGTCTTGAGGGGGACGCACTAACAACATTGATAGTAAATAAGCTAAGAGGAACATTTAATGCATTAGCAGTTAAGGCCCCAGGATATGGAGACAGAAAAAAAGAAATTCTTCAAGATATCGCAATTGTTACAGGTGGGCAAGTAATTTCAGAGGACTTAGGAATAACAATGGAAAATGTTGAGCTTTCTCAATTGGGAAAAGCAAGAAAAGTAATATCTACAAAAGATAACACAACTATTGTTGAAGGAAAAGGCAAAAAAGCAGATATTGAAAAAAGAATCGGTCAAATTAGAAATCAAATTGCGAACGAAGATTCAAGTTATGAAAAAGAGAAACTTCAAGAGAGATTGGCAAAACTTTCTGGGGGAGTTGCTGTAATAAAAGTTGGAGCGGCAACTGAAGTTGAGCAGAAGGCAAGAAAGCACAAAACAGAAGATGCCTTAGCCGCAACAAGAGCCGCTATTGAAGAGGGAATTGTTCCCGGAGGGGGAGTTGCATTGCTTCGATGTCAGAAAGCATTAGAGCGATTAAAATTAGAAGGAGAAGAGAAGGTTGGATTAGAAATAGTAAAAAGAGTTCTTGAGGATCCATTAAGAAAAATATCAGACAATGCGGGCAAAGATGGTTCCGTAATTGTTTCGGAAGTTAAAAAGCTACCACTGACAGAGGGATATAATGCTAAAGATGATAGATATGAAGATTTAGTTAAAGCAGGAATAGTTGACCCAGTAAAAGTAGTAAGATCTTGTATTGAAAATGCATTGTCAGCCGCTTCAATGCTTCTAACAACAGAATGTATCGTTGTTGACAAGCCAGAAGAAAAAGAAAAGGATCATCATCAAATGCCGATGGACTACTAATCTTTGACAAAAAGAAAATAAAAGGGTAATTTCTTCTTATGAAGAAAAGACGCATTGTCGCCCTTTTATTTTTTTTGTTGGGAGTAGTAATTATAACTATGGAGATTTCCCCTAAAGAAAATACCCCTTTAGAAGAGAAAGACAATGTTATTTTATCTCTTAAATCAAAAGCCGCTAGTGCTATTGATAGTATTACGGGAAATGATAATGTTGAAGAAACGATGGGGAAAGTTATTTCTTCTACTCAAGAGGTGGTAAATGATACAAAAGATAATGTAGTAGAATATGTCGAGCAAGAGACTGAAAAAATTATTACTCCAATCAACGATGCAACTAACTCTTTAACAAAGCAATTGACATTATGGCTTTTGTCATTATTAAATCCAGAAGAGGTAAGAGAGATTTTGGCAAAAGATTTTGATGTAGATATTTGTAGGTAGGTATGTTAATATACAATATATGTATATAATATTAGGGCTAGCATTACTTTTTATTCTTTTAAACATTTTCTTACTTAAAAAATTTAAAAGTCAGACAAAAACATTTTTAAAAGAGATTAAAAATAGTTTTATTTTTCAATCAATTATAATAGTTAAGCTAATTTCTAGAATATTAAAAAAGATTAAAAAATCTTGAAAGTTAGGAATATTGTATAGCTCAAAAATATTATGAGGATTTTAGTTATCGGAAGAATTAATGGTGACGAGTCTACTGGTGTCGAAATTGTTCATCGCTTAAGTGTCGTTTTATTAAACAGATATTAATAAAATTTTGGAGTAAAGTATTCCAAATTATATGAAAAATAATATGTTTGGCGTTATTACAACGAGCAATGAAATTCCTCAAAAAGGAAATAAATTTTTTGAAACATTTTTTTGAAAAAATTAGAATGACACAATTGAAAGAAGTTGATTTGATTATTGATCATTTTTTAAATTCTCAACTAATCAATAAAAAATTTGCAAAAATTCTAGGAATAAAAACTCTATTAGTTTTTGCTTTTAGCTTAGCCGTGCCTTATAATAAGAACAAGCTTAAAAAATAAAAAAATGGTTAAAAAATATTATTTTGCAAAAAATATTTTGATCAGAAGAGAGCATTTTGGCACATTGATTTTATTGCGTAACGGTGAAAGGTATATAGTTGATAATGTTAATTTTAATTTATTAAAAGATATTTATAATCAAAAAAATATTAATATTGAAAATAAGAAAATCAATTTTTTTTTGAAAGATCTTTTGTCTAAAAATATAATTGTTACCAATAAATCAAAAAGCGGTAATCTTAAATTAATAGAGAATAGATTTATTTCTTATGATTGCTTATCATTTCCAAGGACGGTTTATTGGGAATGTACTAACAGATGTAATTATAAATGTATTCATTGTTATTCTTCTTCTGGAGAATCATTTCATCAAGAAGAATTAAAATTTAACACTGTTAAAAAAATGATTGATGAAATGAGTGTTTTTGGTGCGGAATTCTTAAGTATTGGTGGCGGAGAACCATTATTATACAAAGACATTTTTAATGTTATAAAATATGCTGCTAAAAAAGGCATAGAAGTAGAGCTAACTACCAACGCCTCTTTAATAACCGAGGAAACAATACAAAAACTGGTTAATTCGGGGCTTAAATTTATTCAAGTTAGTTTAGACGGAGCAAATGAAAATACATACTCACTTATTAGAAAAGGCGGTGATTTTAATGAAATTATTAAAATTATTCCAAAAATTTCTAAAAATTTTATACTTTCCATTTGTTCTGTTATAAATAAATTAAATTATAATGAAATTGATGATTTAATTGAAATATCTAAAAAAGTTAATGCAAAACATTTTCGTGTCATTCCTTTAATGGAAATTGGACGAGGTATTAATATAAAATCATTGCAATTATCTAAAAAACAATTAAAAGAATTGCATGCGATAATTCAACACAGAAAAAAAAGAGAGAAACTCATTAATATTCAATTGAATGAAAACTTAGTTTTACCAGAAAACAAAAATATATCTTGGATGCCTGAAAATCACTTTGGATGTTCTGCGGCTCGAACAACTTGTGGTATAGATTTTAAGGGAAACGTTTATCCATGTTCATTTATGGAATTTGATGAGTTGAAATGCGGAAATATTAAGAACAGCTCTCTTTTAAAAATTTGGGAGAATTCAAAAGTTATGAAAAATTTAAGAAATTTAGATAAATTAAGCGGAAAATGTTTAAAATGTCGTTATTTAAATTTATGTAGGGGTGGGTGTAGAGCTGCTGCATATATGAAAAATAAGAGATTAACAGATAGTGATTATTTATGTTCTGTAATTTAAAATTTTATGACCAAAGATGTTTTTTTTAAAATAAAAAATAATATTAATTGGAGAAAAGAAAGTGGTTTTTTTATGCTTCTTGATCCAGTTGATTATCGCTTATATTTCTTTAACAAAGATGTATCAAGGTCTGTATTAAGCAAAGGAATAATAATTCAAACTAAGGGTAATGTTGAATTAATAAGATATTTGAAGAATAAAAAGGTTATTCAAAAAATTAATAATACCAAAATTACAATGGATTCTGAAGAAAAGGACTTTTTATTTCCTTTGAATGTAACTATTCAGGTTACTGATAATTGTAACTTGAAATGTATATACTGTCACAGAAATTCAAAAAACACAAAAACAATTTCTTTTTCTAATTTCAAAAAAATTATCAAGGAATTACGCACTTTGAATGTTTTTAATATAAATATTTCTGGAGGAGAGCCATTATTGTTGCCAGAGATTTCAGAAATGGTAAAAATAATAAATGATTCAGGTATGAAAGCAACAATGTCTTCTAATTGCACTTTATTAACAGATGATTTAGCGAGAAAATTAAAAATAGCAGGATTAAGACAGATGCAAGTATCTATTGATTCTGATAACTTTAAAACTCATGATAGATTAAGAGGTGTTAATAATGTCTTTTACAAAACTATAAACAATATTCTTTCTCTTAAAAAAGAGGGAATTCCTTTTGCAGTAGTTACAACTTTAGTTAATCAAACACCAGAGGAATATGAAAAAGTCATAGATATGGCTTATAAAATTGGAGCATTTGCACATAAGACGAATACATTTATTTCTTCGTCAAATTCTAGCATTAAGAATAGTCCTAATTCAAACAATTTTCGATCAGTTAAAAAGTTTATTAAAGTTTGGAAAAGAAAAAAAGATGAATATGATGGGAGAATGATTTTATCGGCTGAAACTATGTTTTCTATTCAAATGGGGAAAAATTATATTAGTCCATTTGATATCCCGAGCATTCTTGATTGTGGTTGTCCAGCTGGCTTTTTAACTTGTGCTATTAATCAAAAGGGAGACGTTCTACCATGTTCTTTTTTCTCTTCTGGGCTAATCTTAGGAAATATTTTTGAAGACAGTTTTGAGAATATTTGGAATAGTAAGGTAGCTAAAGAATTTAGAAATCGCGATAATATAAGCGTTTGTGGTGATTGTGAATATAAATTAAGTTGTGGAGGGTGCAGGGCACGATCTTTCGGAGAATTTAATAAAATTAAAGAAAGAGACCCTTATTGTTTCAAAAATTTATAAAATAAGGAAATGATAAAAGATATTGAAAAATACAACAAAACGGCTTGTGATAGGGATAGATTTATTAAGAATATGGGAATTGATATCGTTGTCCAAGGAACTAAGGGAAATTACCTATTTCTAAAAACAATTCATTCATTATTAGTTAAAGCAGAGTCAATATTAGAAATAGGAACTGGAACTGGTACAGTCCCTTTGTGGCTGGGTTCGCTTGGCAGAAAAATGATTTGTGTGGATTTTTCTTCTAATTTAATAAAGATAGCAAAAAATAATTGTAGAGAATTTTCAAATGTTAAATTTAAAATGGCTAATTTAAATAATTTACCATTCAATAAAGAGCATTTTGATTTAGTTATTAAAAGACTTGCTCCTGATAATTTTTTTGAAATTAATAGAGTGTTAAAAAAAGAAAAGGACTTTGTTAATTTTTCAGATTGTGAGAATGATGGTTTGGAGATTAAAAAAATATTTAAATTTCCAAAAAATAGAACTGCAAATAGTATTAAGAAAGAATTATTAAATCATAAATTCTCAATTATTTTTGAAAAAGAATTTATATATAAAGAAAAATACAATGATTTTGGTCAATTTATTAAAATGTTAGAGATAGCTCCATTAATACCTGACTTTTTAGACAAGCAGTGTTATTATGAAAAAAAATTGGAAACATTTTTTATAAACAATAATTTTGTTTTAACACGACATAAGCACTTAATACATGCAAAAAAAAAGATCTTAAGATTTTAGCATATATTTAGCGCTTGGTATATTATATATTTTAGGCAAACACATTTGGCGGATTAATTGATTTATTTATCCGCTTTTTGCGTATATAATAGCATTTCATTTGGAGTTTTACCATCAAGGGCACAATGTTCAGTATATCATTATATTTTTCGTTTCTTTTTTATTTTTATTTAGCTCGTCTGGATCAATGAGACAATGGATGATATTTTTTCTTTGATAAGTGATATCGAATTTATGAAGTTTTGGATTTAATGGATCTGTCATTTGTTATACGTGAAGTATGATTCATTGTCTGCTTTTATGGCTCTTACTCTAAAAGAGATATTTCTAACACTTCTCTTTCAAGAGTCCTCTTTTCTGCCAGGGAAGAGACGAATAGTATCTTTGATCCTTATATATTTTGATGCTTTAATGCTCATTTACTAATGATATCAAAAGTGTCAAAAGTGTTTAGATATTACCTGTAAACATTGACATGAGATATAGTTCTCAATATAATATAGTTAGAATATAAAGGTCGAATATTTTTTAGACGAGAATTATTTTTTATTATTATGGCAAAGCAAAATAATAAAAATGAAATAGAAAAAGAGAAGAAAATAAAGAAGACAAAGGAAAAAAAGTCTGACCAAGTTAAGAAGTATTATGAAGCAGAATCTTGGATGTTTTCTTCTTGTGGAGATTGATTTTATTTCAGATTGTTAATATAAGAAATATAGACTTTTATATTCATATTTTTTATTATAAAGATAAGTTTTAATTTTGGTAAAAATAAGATTAAATGTTAATTTTAAAGTTGAAAAAGAAAGAATAATCTTTTTTGAGAATTTGTTTTTTTCAAGTGAACAGAAAGACTCCTTTTATAGATCTATTGATAATTTAAATTATACAAAAAATAATTGGAGAGTGAATAAAAAAATATGCGAAGAAATAATAAATATTATATTTAGTAAGTATTACTTTAAAGAAAGAATTAGAGTGATTATTTTTCCAAGTAATTTTTATTTAGGAGCAGCAGAAACGAAAGAAAATTTAATCTTGTTTGGACAAAAAAACAGGTCTAAAAATTTTTCAACAGCAGTGATTTTACATGAAATAACCCATATTCTTTTATCAAAAATAAAAACTAAAAGAGATTTAATTATAGACGAAATAATTTGTTATTTAGTAGAAGAATTTATTTATTCAAAAGAAGGGGCTCGTTTAGAAGATATTTGGAACAAAAAAGAATTGGACAACTTTCATTTAAAAGCAATGGAAGCGGTGATTAATTACAGGGAAGAATTGGTTTTTAGTAGGTTGCAAGTGGATTGTTTAATTGGGTTTTTTAAAGAAAAATTACCAAATGAAATTTTAAATGTATTACCCGAGCCTGGATTGCTTAGCAATTTAAAAAGAGAAAGTAAAAATAATCTTTATGTATCAAACAATAATTAAAAATTTAAAAAAAGAAATTGATAGCATAGCTTCTATGGAGGAACTATCAAAAGTAAGAAATAAATATCTTGGCAAAAATGGATTAATTAAAATATCTCCAAATATAAAAGATTTGAGCATTCCAGAGCGAAAAAAATTGAGTTTCGAGTTTCATAATCTTAAAGAAACCGCAGAAAAGATAATTTTTGAAAAAGAAAGAGAGCTTAATAAATTTCACTCCTTAGAATTATTAAAAAATGATGCTGAAGAGTTAGATTTTAATATTCCTAAAATTGGACATTTACATCCCATAACTCAAACTGTTAGAATGTTAAATAATCTTTTTATTGAAATAGGATATAGCGTTATGGATGGACCAGAGATCGAAACAGACGATTATTGTTTTAAGCGCTTAAATGTTCCAGAAGATCATCCCGCAAGAGATATGCAGGATACGATTTATATCAAAGAGCCTAATTATCTTTTAAGGACTCAAACTTCTTCTGTTGAAGCAAGAGTTTTGGAAAAATATAAACCACCCTTTAAAGTTGTGTGTCCGGGCAGAGTATATAGGAATGAAAAAGTGAATAAAAGTAATCATTTTGTTTTTCATCATTATCAAGGATTTGTTATTTTGCCGAAAATAACTTTGAAGGATTTGTTTGGGACACTTGATTATATTTTCAAAGAAATGTATGGCCCAAATGTTGTTGTAAGATATAGAAATAAATATTATCCAGAAGTTGAGCCTGGTGTAGGTCCTGATATGCAATGTTTTAAATGTAATGGTGCTGGTTGTCCACTTTGCAAGGGAGTTGGCTGGATCGAAATGGGTGGAGCTGGGATAAGACATCCAAATGTTTTAAGGATGGCTGGAATTGATCCAAATAAGTGGATGGGTTTTGCTTTTGGATTGGGATTAGACAGATGGGTTATGGCAAAGTATAATATAGTTGATATAAGGACTTTATTAGGAGGTAATATAGGATATAATCCATACGAAAATGAAAATACTTTATAGTCAAATTAAAGAAATGGTTCCAGAATTAAAAGCGACGCCCAAACAAGTTGGAGAAGTTTTAACGATGATTGGTTTTATGATGGATGATTTTAAGGAGGTTGAATATCTAGGCAAAAAAGATTTTTTAATTAGCTTAGAAATAAGACAAAACAGGCCTGATTGTTTATCTGTTATTGGTTTAGCAAAAGAAGTAGCTGCTTATTATGGACTTACCTTTAAAAATCCTGTTTTTTCAAAAATTAATTTTGGAAGTGATAAACTTGCCATAAAGGTTAATGCTGAAAAACAGGTTAAAAGAATTATTGCTGCTAAAATAGAAAATATTAAAAATTATGAATCGCCAGATTGGATTAAAAATTTCTTAAGTTTTTATGGGATAAATAGTAAAAGTTTTTTAGTTGATTTATCAAATTATGTAATGATAATAACTGGTCAACCCTCACATATTTTTGATGCAGATAAAGTTGATGGTAATCTTTCATGGTCTTTAAATGACAAGTTTAAGAGTATAAAAACTTTTGATGAATCAGAAATTAAAATAAAAAAACAATCTTTAATCATTGAAGACGAGGGAAATATTCTTGCTTTGGCTGGAATTATTGGAGGAGATAGAGCTAAAATAGAATTAGAAACAAAATCAATAATCTTGGAGATGTCGGTTTATGAAGGAGCAATAATAAATAAAAATTCAAGAGATTTAAATGTTGCTACGGAGGCCAGTATAAGGTTAGGCAAGAAGCTCGATCCTAATAATTTAGAATTTTCAATGCAATTTTTAATTTCACTTATCTTAAAATATTGTGGAGGTCAAGTTCAATCAGCTCTTTTTGATTATTATCCTCAAAAATATTTTTCTAAAAATATTACCTTTGATCCAATGTTGCCTGGTCTTTTTGCTGGTGTAGATATTTCCCCAGAAGAAGCGCAGAAAATTTTAAAAAATCTTGGATGCAAGATTAAAAAAAGGAATAAAAAATTAATTGTAGTTCCTCCAACAAATAGAACTGATTTAGAAATAAAAGAGGACTTAGTGGAGGAGGTTGTTAGAATTTTTGGATATTACAACATTCCTTCTGATAAGATTCCTGTATTAGAGGTTGTTCCTAAAATAACACCTAAAACAGTTTATTTATCAGAAAAAATTAGAGATATTATGCAAGCCAGTGGTTTTGATGAGATTCTTTCGTTGCCGTTGGTTGCAAAAGAAATAAATTCAGAAACGAAATACAGAGATATAGAAATTATATCTACTCAAAATTCAATCAATGAAGATTTTCCAGAATTAAGGCAGTCTTTAGCAGTTGGCTTAATTTTACAGTTAAAAAATTATTTGAAGCTTGGTGTAGAAGATATAAAGATATTTGAAATTGGAAAAATTTTTGAAAAAATAAATAATAACTACACAGAGAAAGAATATTTAGGTATTTTAGTTAAGTCAGATCAAAAAAATATATCGGGAATAAAACAAAATATTGAAATTTTATTGAGATCATTAGGTGTTCGGAATATAAAATATTATTCCTTGAAGGAAGGGCCAGGAATTGCTAATCCTTACTCTGTTTTTAATATTGTAATTAATAAAAAAATAGTTGGCATATTATATAAATTAAATATTCCTAAAATTAATAATGCTTATTTTGCTGAAATTAATATTGAAGAAACTTCAAAGATAATTGAAAAAAAGAATAATTATTCAACTTTTGAAATTACTCAAAAAATAGTTACATTAGATGCAAATGTTGAATTAAAAAAGGAAGAATCAATTTATGATTATTTGGAAAATATTGAGAAAAAAATAAATAAAGAAAATATAATATCATTAAAGATTTTAGATTTTTTTCCACTAAATACAAAAATTCGTTATACCATAAGAGCATCTTATAAAAATCTTTCTGATCAAGATGCTAAGAAATGTCACTTATTAGCGTTTAATTTAAAAAATATATAATTTCTTTTAAAGGGATGCATAATGACAATGAGCAATTAATAAGCTTGGTTTGTGGTGAAAATATTGGTAGTACTTGGTTAAACCTGGTTGATATTGTATTAAGTAGAGGGGCATTAGATTTTGATGAGGGAAGAGAAAGAATTTATCTTCGAAGCGTAGTAATTCGGTCATTGACGCAATTATTTCCCGATATTTTTATAGAAAAATATGGTAAAAAAGAAAACATAGACGCTATGATTGATCTAATGTTTCATAACAAAGAAATGTATGATTTTGATGTTGTGCCTTCATTTAGTCATGGAGGTCAAAGTTATTATGCTAGAATTAAAAATTGGAAAATGATTGATTTTGTAGTTAATAGATTAGCTATTATACCAGAATCTAAAAAGGCCGTGATGAGTTTTATTAGAAAAGAAGATTATGAAAAAGTATTAGAAAATCCAAAAGATGATTATCTGCCATGTATTACAACCATTCAATTCCTTCTTGTTAAAGATAAAAACAATAAGAATTATTATTTAAATACTTTATTTAATGCTCGGTCAATAGATGTTTATCAAAAGGCAGGTGGTAATTTTGCTTCCATTGCTCTTTTATCAAAAATAATAGCCGAAAAATTAGAAAATAAATTAAATATGCCCGTTTTAACAGGTTTTTTGGATGGCTTAATTGCGGATGCACACATTTATAAAGAAACATTAGATGATGCTAAAAAAACTATAAAATTATACAAAGAAAATGAGAAAACCAGTTAAAATAATGGGCAATTGGGATGAATTAAGTGCTAAGAAAAAAGTTAATGAAGATTTATTATTGCTAAAAATTATTGAAGATTTATTTATAAAAAAAAGAGGATATATAGTAAAAATGCCCAAACCGGGAAACAGTGTAGTCGCTTGTTTATCGGGTGGACAAGATTCGGTTGCCAATATTGGTATTCTTTTAAAAGATTTTAAACTTAATGTTTATCCGTTTTTTATAAATCGAGGACAATCTAATTATAAGTACGAAAAGAAAGCGGTTAATTATTTTAATAATTTTTATAAAAAAAAGTTTCCCAGCATATACCATGATTGTAAAGAAATAAAGATTAATACTCCTGGATTAGAATATAAAAATTTACTAAGAGAAACACAAAAAAATGCCAACAAAACTTTTTTAGAAAGAAATATAGCATATCCCGCCAGAGGATCTGTTATTTTTTTAACAGGTATGGAGTACGGATATTCTTTAAAATGTAAAGGTATTAAAATTAAAACTTTATTTGCTTCCAATATGAGCTCTGATCCTGCATTTCATTGTTCGCAAACGTGGATTAGAATTATGAATTTATTATTTTGCCAGACATTAAATGATTGGTCTTGGCAATTTATCTCTATACCAATAGAAAAAGAGTTCAAAAATTGCTATGATAAGGACGTTTTTATAAAGTGGGCCTATGAAAATGATATACCATTGCATAAGGCAAGAACATGTATGAAATCTTTTAATTTAGAATGTGGCACTTGTTTTGCTTGTCAATGTAGGAGGAATGGATATGCCCGAGCAGGTATTAAAGATCCTACAAAATATATATCGAAAATATAAAAATGATTAAATCAAACAAAAAATCAATATATTTCCATTATGGTAGTCCCTTGAATTCTTCATTTATGCGTAAAAAATCAGGATTAAATACTCCTACAAATATTTTTTATATTGATGATGGAGAAAAAGAGATTTTATATGTTCCGTTATTTGAGTATGATTATTTTAAAAAATATTCAAAACATCCTTGTATAAAATGTATAAATGATATTTCTAAATTCAATAGTAATTATTTTATTTCAATTATTGAATTTTTGAAGCAATCAAATATGACGGTAAGAATTTCATCACTTCTTCCAACCTGGTTATTTATGAAAATGTTAGAAAAAAGAATTAATGTTGAGGTGGATGAATTCTATTTTTTGAAAAGTTTACTTTATAAGAATAGCGATGAGTTAAAGATAATTAAAAAAAATGCTAATCTTACTAAGATTTGTTTTGAATACATAGAAGATATTCTTGCTTCTACTGTCTATAAGAAGAAATATATCTATTATAGAGATAAAAAACTATCATCAAAAATTTTGTCGAACATAATTAAAGAATTTTTTATTAAAAGAAATCTCAAAGTTGAATTTATTGTAGTTGCTTGTGGAAAATTTTCCTATTACCCTCATTGTCAAATTAATCATTTTTTACAACCAAACAAACCGATAATCATTGATTTAGCAGTTAGGGATATTGATAATGGTTATTATGTAGATGTATCAAGAACTTACTTTATAATAGGAAAACCAGAATGTAACAAATTTATTAATTTATATGAAGACATAAATAATATTAAAAAAAAATTAGAAAAATCTATCTATCCAGGAAAATTGATTTCAAAATTTTATATTGAAGCAGTCGATTTAATGATTGAGAAAGGCATAAGAATAGCCAAAGATAATTCGTGTTTTGTCGGCAATAACTTAATATGCCATCATTCATTAGGTCATGGGATTGGATTAGATTTACACCAGCCGCCATTAATTGATGAAAAAACAAATGTTATTTTTGAAAATAATATGACAATAGCTATCGAGCCGGGGGCCTATTTGAAAAATTATGGAGGAGTTCGTATCGAGGACACGTATTTTGTTAATGAAAATGGGGTAGAAAATTTAACTGCTGGAGGATATAAATTTTTAATTAAAAAATAATATGAAAGTTGCTATTTATGGTTCTGCAACATCAATAGATAATTTCAATAAAGACTTAATTAAGCAAGCAAAAGAAATAGGAGAATTACTTGCCCAAAAAAATCATATCATTATCACTGGTGCTTGTGCAGGAATTCCATTTATTGTAGCGGAGGCCGCTTTTAAATTGGGTGGTAAAGTTATAGGTTATAGTCCAGCTATTAATAAGAATGATCATAAAAAAAGATTTAATGATCCAATAGAATACTTCACTAAAATGATTTTTATTCCAAAAAATTACGAATATGTTGAAAATAAAATAGCATGTTATAAGTATCGCAATATAAGGACAACAATTAATTGTGATAAGGCAATTATTATTGGTGGCAGATCTGGAACACTAGATGAATTTATTAAGTCTTATGAATTTGGAAAATAAATTGGAGTTCTTAAAAATTCAAAGGGAGCAGCAAATTTTATTGAAAAAGATTTAATGGAGTCATCTTTTGTTAAAATATATAAAAATACTGGAGATAGGATTTATTTTGAGAAGAGCCCCAAGAAACTTCTTAAAATGATGAAACTTATCTAATAACAATTTCAATACATTTATTTTAGGTTCATGATTTACTATGAAAACAAAAAAGCTTGAAAATTGGCTACATATAGTGTAGGATAATTACATAATCAATTAATAAATTAAAAATATGACAACAGAATTAATGATAATTGTAGGGATTGTAGTGGTATTGTTGCTATATATAATCCTCACATATAATGGTCTTGTAGCTTTGAGAAACAGAGTAAAAGAGGCCTGGTCAGATATTGATGTTCAATTAAAGAGAAGGTACGATTTAATTCCTAACTTAGTTGAGGTGGTTAAGGGCTACGCATCTCATGAAAAAGAAACACTTGAGAAAGTAATTACTGCTAGAAATGTAGCAATGTCAGCTAATGGAGCAAAAGAAAAAGGGGAGGCAGAAAATATCCTTTCAGGAGCATTGAAGAACTTATTCGCTTTGTCAGAAAATTATCCTGACTTAAAGGCATCAACTAATTTTTTAGAATTACAAAGAGAGTTGTCTGATACAGAAAATAAAATACAGGCAGCAAGAAGATTCTATAATGGTAATGTTAAAGATTTTAATACAAAAATAGAAACGTTCCCAGCAAACATTATTGCCAATATGTTTAATTTTAAGGCAAATGACTTCTTTTCAATTGCTGATGAGGAAAAAGAAAATCCACAAGTAAAATTTTAATAATATGAAAAACTTTTATAAGAGTGTGATAAAGCAAAGAAAGAAGATAGAGAAGAAGTATAAGGGTCTTTCTCCAAAAGAAAAAAGAAGGAAGAAGATAAAATAACTGATTATGGCTACTTTATATAATATAGCTGATTCTAACAGTAGAAAGACATTCTTTTTAATTACTATTTTTCTAATCTTTGTCATTCTTCTAGGATGGCTTTTTAGCTATGTGTTAGACAGCACTGCTATATTATACATCGCTGTTATTTTCAGTATCGCAACCAGCATTTCTTCTTATTGGTTTTCTGATAAGATTGTTTTGAATGCTACTAAAGCACAGCCAATAAAAAAGGAAGATAATCCAGAACTATATAGAATCGTTGAAAATCTTGCTATCACGGCTGGTATTCCAATGCCCAAAGTATTCATACTAAACGAAGCACAACCAAATGCTTTTGCCACAGGTAGAGATGAAAAGCATGCTGTTGTCGCCGTTACAAAAGGACTATTAGGAAAACTAGAAAGAAGTGAAATTGAAGGAGTTATTGCTCATGAGATAGCTCATATTAAAAACAAAGATATACTTTTACAAACAGTGGTTGTTGTTTTAGTGGGAATTGTTGTTATCCTATCGGACTTCTTTTTAAGAATTAGTATGTGGGGAGGAAGCGATAAGGATAATAATAATATCTTAGCGGTTATTTTAGGTATTATTGCTGCAATTTTAGCTCCAATTGGTGCTTCATTGATACAATTATCAATATCAAGAAAAAGAGAGTTTCTAGCTGATGCATCAGGTGCCTTATTAACCAGATACCCAGAAGGTCTTGCTAGTGCTCTTGAGAAAATATCTTCTGATGATTCTCCATTAAGAACAGCTAATAATTCTAATGCTCATCTTTTCATATCTTCACCACTAAGAGGCAAAAGTAGTAAGGGATGGTTTAGTAAATTATTTTTAACTCATCCTCCAATCGAAGAGAGGGTAGCAAATCTTAGAGGAATGAAAATATAGGAGAGGTGCTCCGAATGGTAAGGAACACGCTTGGAAAGCGTGCGCTCGCAAGGGCTTGCAGGTTCGAGTCCTGTCCTCTCCGCCAATAGAAGTTTTACACTTTTTTCTAAGGCCTTTTTTAATCTGATAAAATAGTATAAACTAGAGGGTAGAATATAAGCAAAGTTATTAATTAATTGATTTTAAAAATTATGAAAACAACAAAAAATATTTTAATTATAATAATATTATGCTTTTCTTTTGTGGGAATAGCGAGGGCTGATTCTGGTCCATTAACCAGACAAACTACTTTCTATTTTCAGCAAAACGGGCAACCAGTGATGCAGGCAGTAACATTTAATATTAAATGTTATGGGACAAGTATGATGGGTAGTGGAAATAAATTATTAAAAATTTCAGAAATTTCAGAAATATGTCAAGAATACGGTTGTAAATTTAACACAAACAATCTCTTTGAGGTTTATAGGCAAAATACAGAATATTGTGACATAGAGGGAGAAGTGAATGGACAAAAATTTTTTGTAAGTAATTTTGTAGGGGATAATCTAAGCGAATTAAATTGTCATTATGCTGATTATGATATTTCAAACGATGGTAGATATTATAGGGAAACGCCAGAATATAAAAGTTGCTATAATGCTGTTGTGAAAGAATATTATCCTTCATGGAACGGAGAAAAAGATGGCAATTTAGGAAAATTTTTATGTGACCAATACAAAACTTATGAAAAATTAATTCCAACAACAATATCAACTGAACCTAATGGACCTTGCTATCATCGTGAATATATAATAAAAGACGATATTTGCTATCAAATCCCACAAGATTATTTTGATTGTACTGCGGAAATGAACGCAAAAAAGGCACTTTGCAAACAAGGACAATATTTAGAAGATGTGACTTCAGAACTTGCGATGGATAGCAATGGTTATCTATTTGAACAAATATGCGAAATCATAGTTGATATTCCCGCTCCCGCTAGTGTTTCTAATGTAAATAATCAAGAAAATCTTAATACACAACCAACACAAATTACGAACGAACAATCATATAAAAATATTTTCAGCCAAATAGGTGATTTTTTTAGGTGTTTATTTTTGAAAATATTTGGTAAGTCCTGCTAATACTATGTCTTACGGATTTTTCTTTTTTATTTCTCTTTTGCTTACGTTAGTTGTTGAAATTCCAGCATTGTTTATTTTGGCAAAATATTTATTAAAGGTAAAAGTACCAGCAAAAGAAATATTATACTGGGGGTTTTTTGTAAATTTATTTTCTTTTCCTTATTTGTGGTTTGTTTTTCCTCTTTTTATTTCATCACAGAATTATATTGTGATTGGCGAGGCCTTAGTTGTTCTAATGGAGTCAATAATTTTGCTTAAAGTATTGAAAATAAATTTCAAAAACGTTATTATCTTATCTCTAATTGTAAATGTTGCATCTTATCTTATTGGATTGGTTGTGTTTAGATAATTATAGCAGTTATGGAAACAATGTCGTCAATTTCAGGAACATTGACATTACTTTTTGGAGGTATAGAATGATGTATTATCTGGCACAAAGAGCATCTAAATTAAGTCCAATTGGAGTACTAAAGTAAGAAATACTTGACATTTTGTAAAGTATTTTATACAATTATGGCATAATAATAAATAAAATATGTCATATAAAGCATTTAGAGGTCTTAGGATATTAGTAATTATCTTCGTATTGTTAACAATGAGCATTGCTATAACATTAGAGAATGCAATTTTAGCATCTTTCGCGGTGGTTATTGGAATAATTGCAATGATTGCAATTAAAAGAAATGTTAAAGAAATAAAAACAGATGAGATGATGCAAAATATTGCTCAGAAATCAGCATGGTGGGCATATAATATATTTATTCCTTTCTTAGCCATTTTATAATCTTTCTTACGGTAGATAATAAAGAAGGATCTGAATTGTATAACTTAGGAGTTACTTTGAGCTATGTAGCATTAATCCATATAGCACTTTATTTAATTGCATTTTTATACCTTAAGAAAAAATATATCTCAGATGAAAAACAAAATTAAAATATTAAGAGCTGAAAAGGGAATAACTCAAGAAGAATTAGCAGAAGCGGTAAATGTAACAAGACAAACTATTATTGCCATAGAGAGAAACAAATATGTTCCATCACTGGAGCTTGCCTTTAGAATTGCAAGATACTTTAATAAGGGGATAGAAGAGGTTTTTGAGTATTGAAAATAATTATACATTTTGTATGTATGAAAGTAATTATTAATATAAAAACAGAAAAAGAAATTAAAGAAAAACGCTCAAAGCATTGCTAAAGAAATGGGAATATCTTTAAGTGATGTTATTAATGCTTCTCTAAGAAACTTTATAAGAACTAGAAATGTCTGAATTATTTACATAGCCATTGACAAGAAAACTTACATAACATAGAATGAAATTAATATTATTATGCTTGGAGAATTTATAAAAGAACAACGGATAAAGAGAAAAATGACGCAAGAATATCTTGCATCAGAACTTGGAATTTCTCGTCCGACATATTCACAAATTGAGCTTGGAACAAGGGAGCTTACAATACCTGAAGCAAGAAAGATGGCAGCTATTTTTAATATTTCATTAGAAGATTTTCTTGCTGAAAAAGAATCAAAACAAAATGTTATTCTTGAGAAGAAAACTGCTCAAAAATCGGATAATTTAGAAATTCGTGTTACAGAGAAAAATCTTGATAAATTCAAGCAGGTTTTGCTTTATATATTAAACAAAGTTGGAGGAAAACCAAACATTGGAGAGACAGTATTGCATAAGCTCCTTTATTTTATTGATTTTGATTATTACGAAAAATTTGAAGAAAATTTAATGGGAGCAACTTATATTAAAAATCACCATGGTCCAACTTCTGTTGAACTTGGGGCAATAATACAAGAGATGCAAGAACAAGGGGAGATAGAAGCTGTAAACAGTCAATACTTTAAGTATTCTCAAAAGAAGTATTTGCCACGAAAGCGTCCTAATCTTGATATTTTATCTGCACGTGAAATTGAACATATTGATAATGTGTTGGCGCGTCTTTCTGATAAAAATGCCGTAGAGATAGAAAATTATTCACACGAGGATATTCCTTGGAAGTCCGCGCGTGATGGTGGTCCAATTTCTTATGAAAGTGTTTTTTATCGTGATGATCGATATTCTGTAAGAAATTACGATGATGAGCTTTAAGGAATTACCAGAATTTCAAAAAGAAATTAAACGATATAGCAAGAGATATAAATCTTTATTTAATGATTTAGAACAATTTTGTGACGTAGTTTCTGTTAACCCACTTGGTAACAGTAGACATTTCAATATCATTACTCAAAATGATATTCTTTTTATCGTTAAAGCTTGGTTATTTTGTCGTTATTTGAAGGGCTCATCTCTTCGTATTATCTATGCCTATTTCAAAGAAGATCAACAAATTGAATTTATTGAACTTTATTTCAAGGGCGACAAAGAAAATGAGGATAGAAACAGAATTAAAAATTATTTAAAAAGTTTTCAAGATAAATAACTTATTGTTATTAATTATAAATTTGGTATAATGTCTGTGAAAAGATATTAAAATATGGAAAAACTTAATTCAAAAACAGAGGAGATCATCCTTGTAATACTAGCTTTACTTGTTCTGTCCTTTTCAATGTTTAATCCCACCGTTTCTGTTATTTTAGCAATTAGTGGTTTGATTATTGTCTTTTTATACAATTATCTAACAAGAAAGAAATGATACTAATTACAGGAAACAAAAACAAAGTCAAAGAATTTGAATTTATTTTAGGATTTAAGATTGAAAACATTGATTTGCAATTAGAGGAAATACAATCAATTGATGTTGAAGAAGTAGCAAAGCATAAAGCAAAATCTGCATATAATATATTAAAAAAGCCAGTGATTGTTGAGGATACCGGGCTTTATTTTGAAGAATTAAATGGATTGCCTGGGGCCTTAGTTAAGTTTTTTGTTAAAAACATTTCATTAGAAAAAATATGTTCCTTAATTAAGGAAAATAGAAAAGCAAAAACAATAACATGTATTGTTTTTTTTGATGGCGAA
>Ga0209407_1001380_pt1 | contig 25642 bp, 22 predicted proteins | sample AD_JPNHG3_MetaG_FD_184410 | JGI IMG/M metagenome (GOLD analysis project Ga0209407, IMG submission 184410) | Active sludge microbial communities of municipal wastewater-treating anaerobic digesters from Japan - AD_JPNHG3_MetaG (SPAdes) (version 2) | ecosystem: Engineered > Bioreactor > Anaerobic... | reverse complement strand
GAGCTTTAATGCTTCTTCTTTGAATTCTTTACTGTACTTCATAGTCGTTTTCCCTTTCCGGTTTTGTTACTTATATTCTACCAGATTTTTGGGTGTTTGTCGACTGCTCTTTCAGTATAACACTTCAGTTCAAGTATTATTAGATGATATTGACATAATCGTCGATAAATGATATAATGTAAAAAAATAGTGAGGTACACGATCTTGATATATAAAGCAAAGATGCCATTTACAAGTTCCCGCAATCTGAAGTATGGGTGGGGGACTTCATCATTACTGCATGGATTGATAATGGAGAGCATTGATACAGAATATGCAGAGATACTGCATTCGGGTCAGTTGAGAGTTTTCAGCCAGTCAGTAATATCTGATACAGAAATCAATTATTGGATCATTTCCACCTTTAGTGATGAAGCGTATGAAAGAATATTATTACCGGTTCTTGCTTTGGAAAAAGCAGAGATAACTCAGAAAGATGATATAATATCATTTGAAAAAGCAGAGATAACCTGCACATCATTTGAAAAGCTGTTTGCTGCACATTATATTGCAAATGAACCTATACGCAGGCTGAAACTTGATTTTCTTACTCCCGCTTCATTCAAAGCAGGCGGAAAATATATCAATATTCCTGATCCGGGATTGATATTATCGGGGTTAGCCAGGCGTTTCGATAATGATTGTGATATCCATGATACAATATATGATGCTTTGTTTGATGAGATAGAACAAAGGGTATCGTTTTCATCATTTAATATCCGGAGTGCTCAGTTTCCTATTGAACAGGTCAGAATCCCTGCTTTCCGTGGTTCGGTAACTTTATGGATCTCGGGCAATGAGACGTTTTGCCGGTATATCAATATGATATGTGAGTATGCATCCTATTCGGGTATAGGAATAAAAACCGCTCTTGGAATGGGGCAGGTTACTTATTCTCCGTTGATAAAAAAAGAAAAGGAGGAGATATTTTGAATGATAAAATAGAATTAATGAAGGAAGCGTTGATCAGCCTTTCGTGCGGTGATATTCTTTCAGAGCATAAATGGGATGAATTGATCGAGCTTTCTGCCAATATAGTGACTCGGCTCAATAGAAAAGCTACGGATTCCGAGGCGCTTGAGAGCACATTTAACATGATGAACGGATCAGCTCTCAAATATTATTATGAATACAGAATATCAGATGAAAAGCCGATCTATCCAACTGATCAGGTTGTTGCTCCTTCATTTGATATTAATTTATTTAAGGAAGAATTATCAAATGTTATTTCAGGAAACAGACTTTCTGATATCGGCCATATCCTTGAAGTGATAGAAAAGTATACCGAGTTTCTTCCAGCTTCATACTTCGGTAATGTGGAAAGCGGAATGTCATGGTATGATAGTGTAAAGATGATATGTGCTGTTGCATCATGTATCTATGATTGTATTCAGGAAAAAGAATGGGAAGAAATATTGAAAATTCCTTTTTCTGACCTTGCTGCTAAGGATATATTTTTATTATACAGCTTTGACACAAGCGGAATACAGAGCTTTATATATACTATTACCAGTGCAGGTGCGTTGAAAGGATTACGTGCAAGATCATTCTATCTCGAAATGCTTATGGAGATCATTGTATATGAATTGCTGGATAGAGCAGGATTATCAAAAGCAAATCTGATCTATTCCGGTGGCGGTCATGCATATCTGCTTTTACCTAACACCTCTGAAATCAGAAACAAAATTGATTTATTAATGATAGAACTGAAGAAATGGCTTCTTGATACATTTGGCTCTTCTTTGTTTGTTGCTGACGGCTATTGTGAATGTTCTGTGGATTCACTCTCCAATATACCGGATGGAAGTTATAGAAACATATTCCGAACTATCTCCGAAAGGATAGCAGCTAAGAAAATGCACAGGTATTCTGCTTCTGAGATTATAGAACTTAATAAGCCTCTTTCCGATCATACAAGAGAGTGCAGGATATGCCATCGTTCACATAGACTCGATAGTGAAGGCAAATGCAGTATATGCCGCAGCATTGAAAAAACTGCTTCTGCTATGATGAAAAATGATTATTTTGCCGCATGGAGAGATCATCCCGATTGCAGCACGATGCTTTCACTTCCCTTTGGTTTATATCTGTCGCCGGAAAATGCTGACGGTCTGAATGATAACTACAAACAAGGCAGAGAACCTGCAATAGTCTTTGTGAAAAACAAACTTTGTGATGTTTATGCCGATGCTAATTGTATTTATGTCGGTGATTATGCGTCATCATCTTCTTTTGAAGAACTGGTTGAAAAATCAAAAGGAATTGAAAGACTTGGAGTAATCAGGGCAGATGTTGATAATCTCGGACAAGCTTTTGTATCAGGCTATCCTACTGATAAAATGACGCTCTCTCTGACAGCAGCTTTTTCAAGACGTATGTCGAAGTTTTTCAAGCTATATATCAATTATTTGCTTAAAAACGGAATATTTGATCTGAATGGTGAACACGCGCCTGCTTCGAGAGATGCTGTTGTAGTTTATTCAGGCGGTGATGATGTATTTATTGTCGGAAGCTGGAATGATATCATTGGATTCAGTGTGGATTTGCATCGTTCTTTTTATAAATATACACAAGGAACATTGAGCATTTCTGCAGGAATAGGCATGTATCATGAAAAGTATCCTATATCTGCTATGGCGCAAACCAGTGGAGAACTTGAAGAATTCAGTAAGCAGTTTGAAGATAAAAATGCAATTACCTTATTTGATAACTATAATCGGTATAATTGGGATGTGTTTATTGATTCTGTCATAGGTGAAAAACTAAAAGGCATTATTAATTATATGGAAGAAAACACTGAAAAAGGTAATGCAATGTTATATCAAATGCTATCCTTAGTTAGAGGAATAAATACAGGTGAAAGACTTAATATAGCCAGATTAGCTTATTTCCTTGGAAGACTCAGACCTGAAAAAGTAAAGAGTGATGATATAATAAAAAAACAAGAATATGAAAAAAGATCTCAGGTTTATAAGAAATTTGCAGACGATTTTTATCATTGGATACGTAACGAAGAAGATAGGTGTCAGTTTATAACTGCAGTACAGCTGTATATTTGCCTTAATCGAAAAAAGGAGGAGCAGTAATATGCCGGGTTATCAGAAGTTTAATAATAACAAAAAATCATATTTTAAAGAAGAAATACCAAAATTTGATGTATCAAAACTCAATAATGGAAGTTATGTAGAGATAGCAGAGAGTGTGGTAAAAAAACATCAGGAAGATAATGATAAAAATGTGATTAGTACCAGCCAAATCAGAAATCCTCTTGATCTTTTAAACGGTTTAAGAGAACGGCTCCGTACAGAACGTGTGAGAAGTCTTACTGAAGATATGATAGGTCAAGTTCAGTATATCAAACTTAGAATTGTGTATTCGGCTGGTAGAGACAAGGATAGTAGAGGAATTCGTGACTTTATCAACAGAAGCGGTTTGATTAATTGTCTTGATACAGTTGGTGAATCACCAGAGCAGTATGAGTTGATCTGTAAATATATGGAAGCACTTGTTGCATATCATAAATATTATATAAGTAAATAAGCAGGAGGAGAAAAAATATGTATTCAAAACTCATTATAAAGGGTAAAATCGAAACTGTTACAGGTCTTCATATAGGGACAGGAAATGCATATTCAGCTATAGGAGCTGCAGATTCTCCGGTAGTTCGCGATATAAAGGCTCATCTTCCGATGATACCAGGAAGCAGTTTTAAAGGAAAACTTCGCACACTTCTTTCAAAGAAGTATTGTGCTGAAGCCAAAACTCCTGATGATGATAATGATGAAATAAAGGAACTGTTTGGTTCGATGAAACATCGTGGAAAACTAATTTTCAAGGATATGTTCATCACGGATGAATGTGTTAACGAATTGAGAGAAATGGGAATATACAGTACAACCGAAGTAAAATATGAAAATACAATAGGTAGATTGACTGCAGTTGCAAATCCGAGACAGATAGAGCGAGTTATAAGAGGATGTGAGTTCGACATGGAGATTATCTGTGATGTAAATACAGATGAAGATGCAGAAAAAAGTATATCTATTCTTTCAGATGGTATGGAGCTTATTAAATATGATTATCTTGGTGGAAATGGTTCAAGAGGTTATGGTAGGATACAGTTTGTAGATCTTGAATTAGAATGTGTTTCTGGGTCTATAAATGAAGATACGATGAATAGGTGCCGTAAAATGTTGAAAGGTGTTGAATCTGAATGATATACAGAATAATCAGACTCAGCTTTATAGGAAATGTGCATTTTGGTTCTGGCATTCTTGAAACATCAATGTCAAGTTTAACTGCAGATTCTATTTTTTCGGCGATTTGCTGTGAACTGGCCAAAAGTGGGAGAAGAGATGATATAGCTCAGCTTGTTTCATTTGTTAGAAGAGGCGAAGTTAAACTATCTGATACTTTTCCGTTCAAAGGAGATCAGCTGTATCTTCCAAGACCTTTTGTTTTTGTTAAAGCTGAAACAGACGATGGAGATTCAATAAAAAAGAAAGCATTTCGAAAGCTTAAGTATATACCAATAGAAAAGTATGAAGCATTTTTAAAAGGGAAATTTACATTTGAAGAATGCCAGAATACTCTGAGAGATATATCAGAATCAAGTGATTTTTCATTATATATGCAAGTGGCTGTAAGAACAAATGATGATCCTGAACCATATTCAGTAGGGAAAGTAAAATTTAGTGATGATAGCGGATTATGGTTTTTATTGGCGGCTTCTGATGAAACTAAGTTGAATGAGCTTATAAAAGTGATTGATTCGCTTGGATATACGGGGATTGGTGGAAAACGAAGTTCTGGATGCGGAAGATTTAATGTTCAGTTAAGTGATGTTCCTGATTACCTGCATGACAGGCTTAATAGTCAAGATGGTCCTTTTGTGTCCCTATCTGTTTGTCTTCCAAGAAATGAAGAACTTGAAAAAGCGGTGGAAAATGCTTCTTACAGTATTGCAAAAAAGAGTGGCTTTGTATATTCGGAGGATTATTCGTCATCTCCGAAAAAAAAGAATGACCTTTATGTTTTTGAATCAGGTTCATGTTTCATGAACAGTTTTTCTGGAGATGTATATGATGTAGCTTCTGATGGAAATCATTCTGTTTATCGATATGCAGTACCAATGTTCATTTCAATTGGAGGTAAGGTATGAAAAAATACTATACTCTTACAATCAAAACACTTTCACCTGTTCATATAGCTTCCGGAAATACTATAAATAAGCTTGAATATGTGTATTCAAAAGAAAGCAAAACAGTATATATCATGGATATGATAAAACTATCAGATTTTCTTATGAAAAGAAAACTGATGGATGTATTTATAGATCGTGTACAGAGTGGTGATAAACTGTTTTCACTTTCAAGTTTTTTCAGTGATAAAGTAATCTCAGAAAGTGAATATAAACATTATTCAGCATATAGCTATAAAAATGATAATATATCCGTAACTCCAAACCAAATGGAAATTTCCGGATTTGTGAAGGATGCGTATGGTTGTCCGTATATCCCCGGAAGCAGCATTAAAGGAGCATTGAGAACAGCTATTGCATATGAACAGCTAATGGATAAGAATGAAGACTTTTCAGATTTTTCAGCAAGAGTTGCTTCGGATATAAAAAATAACAAAAGCATCAATGAATATGAACGAGAACTAAATGAAAAAGTTTTTCATACTCTTAAAAGGAAGACAAAGTTCAATCCAAACACTAATAAAAATGAACCTGTTACAAAAGATATACTTAACGATTGTATGTCAGGGCTGCTTATAAGTGACAGCAAACCAATTTTACCTGAGAATCTTGTTCTTTGTCAAAAGACAGATCTTCAGATAGATGGAGTGACACATTCTATAAATATACTCAGAGAATGTATAAAACCGGGTACTGATATAGTTTTTGATATTATTATAGATACTGATCTGTGTCCTTTCAGTATTGAGAAAATTATGGGAAGTCTTAGACGTTTTTATGAAGACTATGATTACGTGTTCCGCAGTATATTTATAAAAGAAGCTAATGGAAAAGTATATGAACCACAGAAGGAAAAAACGAGTGAATATATTTATCTCGGCGGAGGTGTTGGCTTCCCGACAAAAACAGTGATTTTTTCTCTGTATAAAGATGAGGTTAAAGCAGCAGAACTTGTCTCATTATTACTTGAAAAAAATTTCCGTTCAGCTAATCATATTGGGTTTACACGTAAAGAAAAAATCTCACCTAAAGTTTTGAAATGTACAATGTATCAGAATAAGCTTCATGAGATGGGATTGTGTGAAATACATTTTAAGGAGAAGAAATAATGAAGATACTATTTTCCCCTGTTGGTATGACAGATCCTTTATCACCTGATAAAACAAATGGGTCCGGAACATATCGTGAAGGAGCCCTTTTACAGATATGCCGCCATTATATGCCGGATCTGGTGTATGTTTATATGTCCAAAGAATCTGTTGAACTTGAAAATGAGGATCACAGATACATTCAGGGGCTTGAATTGCTGAAAAGTGATACAGGTCAGTGCTTTGAAATAAAGAAAATAGAACGGCCTGAACTTGTTGATGTTCATCTGTTTGATTATTTTCTTGATGAATTCAAGGAGCTTTTGAAAGACATTCGTTTTAATCATCCCGATGATGAAATACTTGTTAATGTTTCATCCGGTACTCCTGCCATGAAAAGTGCTTTGCAGATACTTGCAGCAGCGACAGATCTTGATCTGAAACCATTGCAGGTTAGTACAGCAAGCGGGAAAGCAAATAATCTGAGAGCTTGTAAAATAGATGAAGAGTGGCCTCATAATCTCGATACATCATCTGATTCTCCAAGCAGAGTTGAAGTGTCATCCAATAAAAATCTGCTATTTGAGTTCAATAAGAAACTGCTTATCAGCTTGATAAACAATTACGATTATCATTCAGCAAGGTTGCTTTCAGAAACTATGCACATGTTTTTATCCTCTGAATTCCGTGAACTTATTAATGCGACTGTTTTGCGTTATGACCTTAGGACTGAGGAAGCAAAAAAATGGTTTGATAAATGCGGTAACGGTGTATTTATGCAGAATAAGGATATTGCATCAGAATATTTTATGGTTCTTGATCTTAAGGTAAGGAAAAATGAGTATCTTGATTTCCTTCGTGCATTAACACCTCTTGTACTTGAAATGTTCTATAATATGGCTAAAAAAGAGCTTGGGGTAGATCCGAGCAGATATACATATCCTAATGATAAATATTTATGGAATGAAAAAAAGTTGAGTGGATCGCCTATTGACGGGAAATTCGATCAACTTACTAAATATCATGGTAAAAATGCGCGGCCTATGCCCAGAGGTACATACCCGAAAAGTTATGTTCTATCATGGCATATATCAAATCTTACTGAGAATCTCAGCAACGATGATACTCTTGTTCGAAGAACAATAAAGATACGTGAATTTGAGGAGAAAGTAAGAAATATAGCTGCTCATACAATGACAAGCTTTGCCAAGAACGAGATAAAGGTTAAAACAGGCTGGACTCCAGAGGATGCAATGAAAGAATTCCATGACTATATCATCCGGTATACATCGATACCTGTTGATAGCAGTACTTTGTCTGTATATGACGAAATCAATAAGAAACTTATCTCACTTCTTGGATAAGTATAAAGAAAAAGGCTGACGCTTGGCGTCAGTCTTTTTTGTTTCCGTCCCCGTAGGGGTATAAATTGCAATGTCTTGAGTTTGAGAAGGAAAATTGTTTCAAGTTGTTTCCGTCCCCATAGGGGTATGAATTGCAATTTGAGGTCACCGGTATAAAGAACCTACCGCCAAAGTTTCCGTCCCCGTAGGGGGATGAATTGCAATAGTATAGAAAAGAGAAAAAACCTATGGGCAAGAGGTTTCCGTCCCCGTAGGGGTATGAATTGCAATTTATTTCAATTATGAAAAGAAAAGTATTGAAATGTTTCCGTCCCCGTAGGGGTATGAATTGCAATTCCAAAGAAAGGAATACTATGGCTACTATGAGATTGTTTCCGTCCCCGTAGGGGTATGAATTGCAATGCAGACGTAGTAAAGCTTATTAATGCCGGTTTAGTGTTTCCGTCCCCGTAGGGGGATGAATTGCAATCGATAAAACAATAATTTTAAGGAGGCTATTTTATGAGTTTCCGTCCCCATAGGGGTATGAATTGCAATTGGGAAAAGTAAATACATTTAAAGAGGACTATGAGAAGTTTCCGTCCCCGCAGGGGTATTAATTGCAATGTCTTGAGTTTGAAAAGGAAAATTGTTTCAAGTTGTTTCCGTCCCCGTAGGGGTATGAATTGCAATTAGATAAATGCAATTTGTTTGATAGTAGGGTTAAAGAATTTCCGTCCCCGTAGGGGTATGAATTGCAATACAGCAGCACGCCTTACAGAAGCAGATACAAGCAAGTTTCCGTCCCCATAGGGGTATGAATTGCAATTTTCCGCCACACTGGAAATAGTCAAGGAGTATACGTTTCCGTCCCCGTAGGGGCATGAATTGCAATACACGGGACTATTGCAACATGAATAAAGATGCGCTTCCGTCCCCGTAGGGGTATGAATTGCAATGGCAACAATGTTCGACACGATTGATAAGTACTACACGTTTCCGTCCCCGTAGGGGTATGAATTGCAATAGTTTGAAATATTTTACAATGTCGATGACTACAAGTTTCCGTCCCCGTAGGGGTATGAATTGCAATCGATGAGTTATAATGCCCGCGTTTGGGAGGAATTGTTTCCGTCCCCGTAGGGGTATGAATTGCAATTGAACAAGAAGTTGAACGATTACACAGGTAAGGAGTTTCCGTCCCCATAAAGGTATATATTTATTATATCATAAAAACTAAACCAAGTCAATCATTACAAGTAAAAAAATCCTCATGCAGTTTAAAACCACATGAGGAAAAACTCAATCATCATCCTTGATGAAGCCGATGCCTGCGAGTGCCAGGACTGCATCGTCAATAGGCCCCGGCATAGCATCAACAGGTGAGATGATGTAAGCAATGATAAGTGCAGCGATAACAACCTTAAAACGATCCATATTCATAAAGAACCTCCATTCACATACGTAAGCGGTATGATAATATCCGCTGTACTCAATGATCATCGTGTGATTGATCTGAGAAAGCATCAGGCTTTCTCTTCAGTTAAAACCCGCTTGTTAATAAGGTCACCTCCTGTATGTCCGCGCAGGATCGATCAGTGGCGCGTGAGAACGACATTGCCGTTCTCGCGCTTAGCACGGTACTTCCGCAGAGTGGTGAGCGTTCCTACTCCACCTCCTGCTACAGCAATACCAATAGCGGTCGTGACAGCACCAACGCTTCCGAATGTAGTAATAAGTCCGGGCGCTGCGATGCTTTCCAAAGCAATTCCGGCAGGAGTGCCGGCGCCTCCGGTACCTACCGTTGCAATAACACCGACAACTGCAACCGTTAGCGAGCCAAATGCGATCACCCATGCAACAGGTCCGATCGCCTCAATTGCCCAGACGGCGTCTCCAAGGGAACCCTTAACGATGATGCGGTTCTCACCGCGGTCGATAGCCTTACCAAGCTCAGATGATGTACTAACTGTTGTACTCATAGAAACACTTCCTTTCAAAAGTGAGATATCTTGCAGATATCGTCGGTGGTTGTTCGTTCTTCTGTGAGTATATAATACCATACCGGTGTGGGAAAGTAAATTTCAAAAAGTGCGGAGTTTTTCCGATGAATAAAAAATCCGCCTTGATTCATTGCAAGGCGGATTTTTGAATTTATTGCTGCTTTTCAAAAAGTGTGATAATTGTTTCTCTGATACTGTCGACCATTTCAGGCGGAGATAATATCTTGATATATGGACCAAATGAGATAAGGTTCTTAATTATCTCATCTTTCTCGTATTCATAGTATTTTATTTCAAGTTGGTATTTCCCTTTGTTTTCTGTAATTTTAGTATCATACATCGAGAATAGAATATCAGCACGTTCAAGAGTGTTGATATTGTCGGATATTTCAGCGATTATAGGCTCTTTACATCGTTTTGTCTCCAGCATTTCAGCCGGGGACTTTTTTTCTTTCCAGATGTTTTCGGTTGCTTTTATATCATACATCGAATGGATATTCAGCTTGACAGGTCTGTGCTCGTCGGACGACCACAGAGAGAGCTGTAGCACATCATACAGTACGGAATATTCGATTTTTAAGGGATATCCGCACTTGTCGATATAATCAGCGTTCCTTGTTTTATTTGAATATGATATCTCCCGATTTTCTTTGATCGCTGACAGCAGCAGTCTAAGCTTATCAGCTTGCTTATCAAAGTAACTGGCTGAGTGGGAAGGAGAGGATACAACATATTCATCTATCGGTATATACGGAATATCCTTCATCGAATTGTCAAGCAGTGAAATTTCATCGTCGGAAAGGAAAAGCTTACTGTACTTACTATGCAGAATAGCCTTCAGATATATCTTTTCTGTTTCAGACAGGCACATCGGGACATAAGAATTGATGCGGCTTGCAAGAAATTTATCATCATCCGTTTCAAACAGTATACCATACTCACTTTTGATTTCATCACTTACTTCACCAAGATAATCGCCTTCATGATCTCCTGCGTCACTGATGATCTTATTCTGAAAATTCAATAATTTAAGCTTTTCTCCGCCAACAACGGAGTTTACTGCATTTATAAGGGAAATGAAGAAATAATTGCTGTATTCATCGATGAGTTCCGACTTATTTGATATCATACATTTTCCTCCATTTTACTAATTCTTCGTGCAACTCGTCAACAACTCCATCCGAGCTTTCGACGAGCCTCACCTTGTCGGCGTTGACGCGCAGCCACGGTTTCAACTCGGTGAAAGAATTGACTTTGATCTCGACTTTCTTGTGTGTATCATCAACTATAACGGGCTCGCAATTTGGAAAATGCTTTTTGATATTCCATTCAAATGAATTGTCATATATCAGCGTACCGACAGCTGGTTCATCGCTTCTATTGATTATGGTCGTGCCATTGAAGCTGTATCTGAAAGCTGTGTCGTATTTCTCAATCAGTGTATCATCTGACATATCGCTGACCGATATTATATCTATCTTCTTTATTCTGTCAAGTCGTAATATCAGATACTCGTTGTAGTCCTTTTCGCCTGTATATACAGCAAAAACATACTGCCGTCCTGTTTCCTTTTTGGTGATGATACGGTAAGGCAGCAAGTCATACAGGAAGCTGCCTCTTTTTGTCGTTATGTTGATGGACTGTCTGTTGTGTATGCAGAGTATTAGCTTCCATACAGTCTCGTCGTTGAAAATTTGCCCGAGGTGACGATGCTTGAACAGGAAAGGACTTTCGTACTTCTGGTCTATCTTGTTGAGTATGCCGCTGCCGCAGACAGAGAGAGGATACGCGCTTGTGCAGAAGTCGACGAGTAGCTGGATATCACCGCTTTTCAGCTTAGTCGCATCGTATGCGATACTGTACGCCGAGCCCTTCTTTTCAAGGAATCCCTTGCTGTGCATATCGTTCAGTATACGGACTACGGTTGAGTGTGACTCAACTCCTCCCGAGATTATATCGAGTCCTTCGCTAAGCTCTTTTACAGTGCAGCTCACATCGGCGTTTATCCTCTGTAGGACATAGCAGATACGTAGAAGTCTGCTTACACTCGTGAAGCTCTTGAGTGCGAAAAAACGCAGAAAGGCTCTGTGGGGATCGTAGAGGTGGTCTATATGCAGATTGAGGGCTTTCTGTCCTTTGGCGTTCCTGGTCTCTTCGATAAGACTGCCAAAAACGTATCTGAGTGTCTTTTGCATATCGAAGTACTTGCTTTTTCCGCAGATGTCTGCCTCTGCGAAATCCTGTGCGGAATAGCTTCCGTAGTAGAATACTTTTTCAAGAAAGGGTTTTGCCACACTGTAATCTTTGAAGAACTGCCTTTGCTTCTTATTGCCTGCCATTCGCTCACCTCTTGTTTTATGATTATTTCATATCAAGATTCAGTTTTCAAGAAATAAATTTCGCCTTTAACGGGAAATATATTTTTCTCGCGATTACAAGAACTCCTTATTCAAATAAACACGTCTACATCTCCGGCTTTACGCCGGAGAAGAATCATTCTTGAAGAAATAGTACATAAACCTTAAAATATCAAGCTCGAACATTTTTGCTTGTTTGACTGTTTAGTGGTCAAAATCATAGATCATCTATATTATATAATATTTTTGAAAATCATCTGAATGACATATGATCACCCAGCAGATATTCAGACATACATACTAGGTCTGCAACAGAAACTTCTGAATCAGAGTTCACGTCTGCCAGCTGACGTTCTATTGTTCGTTCAATAAGTCTGTCAATATCGGAATAATCATTTAGGTCTGAAAAATCATCCATGACTATATCTCTCAGCTTACAAAGATCGAATACATTTATTATCCCATCAGGACACAGGTCGCCTAAAATGAGTTCATCGTGCCTTTTCAATACAATGTTATATGAATCGTCAAGAAGCAATACTCTTTCAGGTTCGTTAAGCATTGGAATGTATACTCGCCAGTTATGCTCATCATACCGATCGATTATATATATTTCATATTCAATTTTAGATTGCAATTCCGCACGGAATCTTTTGTTAGGTGTATTATATATAACTAAATCATCCGTTACCCAAACCATGTCACCTATTTGCGGTTCATAAGAAATACTATCTGTGCCTTCGGGAGGATCGGCAGCTACTATGGTGGGTTCTTCTTCAGGAATCTCAGAATCCTGAGCATATACTGTTGTTCCAGCCATTGAAGCAGCAATTGCTGCCGCTGATAAAACAGAAGCGAGCTTTTTATATTTCATAACAGACCTCCTTGTTTCAACGCATCCAACATATTTATCGGATAAAAGGGACTATAACATCATATAACTTACGACTCCATTCAGCATGGAATTTTGCAATCTGAATCCAATCATTTTCATCTTTTTTGCTGACATTGTGTAGATAATAGCTAACATAGGATGATTTTTTCTCATCTAACCTATACCAATTTAGCTCAACGCCAAGAGCTTTCTCAATTTCATTTTTATGTTTATATAGTTCATCGTAGATTAGTTTATTTTTATCTTTGCTCTTTTTAGCAATAGCTATACCTACGCCGGCCAAATTATTCTGAATAAAGCAATATACTGAGCATCCTTGAACTCCAAATCCTCCAGATATAGTATCTGTTTTAGTGGTATTTACATTCTGAAAAATACCACCGTTTTCATGAGCTTTATGGATATAATCCATTGCAAATGCCCAATATTTCCGATGTAGGTTTTCTCTTTTGTTTATATTATCTTTTTCAGCACACTTGTCTTCATTACGCAGATAGAATATAAGGTCTCCTGCGTCAGCATTATACATAGAAAACAATTTCTTCAAAATGCTGAGTTTTGTACTAGTACTGGTATTCCTTTCAATATATAGGTCATGTTCAATTTCAATATAATCCCGCAGATCTGTTTTATTATGGCTTACATAGCAAGCAAGATCACTGTCGTTATTAGCAGTAATAGCAAGTTTCAAGAGTACTGAACGATCATCTGTATGTAGTATATTTATTACATTTATAAACATTTCCTTCCAGCTCTCCACAGGTTGCTCAGAATTTTTATAGCTGAACTTTGCGATTTTCTTGCCGCTAAGTTCAACATCATCATCTAATGAAACAGAATCCAATTCCTCTATTGACGGAATAAAATCAGTTGATGGCATTCCCCATATCTTTAGAGCTATATCCTGAATATCAGCATTTCTTTGCTCGATTTCTCTGAGAGTCCATTTATTATTTTTAGCAATTTTCTGATTCATTCTGATTCCGCTGTCTACAAATCCATGCGGCATATTTTTCTTATCTTCAAATGTATTGTTGCTATAAGATGAATTATATGCTGTAAGTGTCAAATTGGCTAGTCTATGAAGCCATGTTTCATGAATGCTTTCATAGTCTTTTCCAAGTTCTTCCTGCCATTTCGGGCTAAGATGCTGTGGCATAATATGTTCTATTGAATAAATACCAGAATCAAATTTTTTATATACGTCTTTATCTTCTGAAGTGTTGTAATTTTCAATTCTTTCAAGTAGATAGATTTTATTCTTGCTATTCATTTGATATATAGGACGTGTTGATAGCTGCTCTATAAAGTCATCATTGTCTGGAAATCGCCCTTTTTCCTTTTTATTCAGCAAAGCATATTTAAACTTAGAAACATACTTATCAGTGGTACCATCATATCTGATGATTTCCTTGTGAAGTAGAAGAAAGATCTTGTTCAGAGAATTTGTTGGTAATTCGCAAATCAATCTTCGGAATATGTAGGTTTCTGTGATTTCAAATATTTCAGCCGCTTCTTCGATTGTTATTATCTTTTCAGCATTAAGGCGTAATACTTCAAGGAAAAATGGCCTTGTTACAGTTGTCTCCAAACGGTTTAATCTGTAAATAGATGAATTCAGTTGCTTACTGGAAGTTTTTCCTCTAAGAAGTATTTCATACCAGCCTGCATATTCAAGCATATCCTTTAGCAACAGTTCAGTTTCAGTTTTTAATTCTTCTACCAGTTGTTTGAACGCTGTATAAATCTTATTATTTGGAGGAGTTACTTGTGTTTTTACACTAAGATAGTCACGTATAAAAGAAGTGACATCATATTGCGTATATTCTTCAATTCTATTCCAATATTCCTCATAATACTTGTTCTGTAGTTTTGAAGGAAGGCCCATAAGAATATAGTTTCTAATTTTATCACCTTCGCTGAGAGCTAGACCTGTTGAATTAAGGCTTTCAAAGATAAGCTGGGGATTATCATCATTATTTAACTGGATACTTATTATTTCGAGCCTGCATATTGCATCGAAAAGATCGTCTATCGATAGTTCTTCTTTCTGGATTCTATCATAAAAGTAATTATAGTTTATTGTCAGATTAGATTCAAATATGTAATCTTTGGGATTCTTGAAAAGTTTATCAAAAGCAGATTTATCATTCTTTACAGGCTTTAGCTTTATTTTCTTATCATCATCTTCGTACTTGTCTACAAGGAACTCTTCGTATATACGTTCACGAAGATTGCTTTTCTGTGGCTTTATCTTTTCTTGTGTAATAAGGTTATACATAGCAAGAAGAAGCAGTGATACCGTGGTAAGACGCTGCTGACCATCAATAATAAGATATTCAAAAGATACTCCATTCGGACTATCGCATACTGCAACGATACTACCAAAGAAATGACTATCTCGATTATTCTTTTTTATTTTTATTAGGTCATCGTATAGTTGTTTACAGTTTTCAGTTTTCCAATCATAATTACGCTGATATACAGGTATTATGAACCTTTTATTTGATCCTTGCATATATACTGCAAGTCTTGCTTCTGAACCTTTCATACAATATCACCCTTATTATTAAATGCTGGATACACTATTTCATTGAACCATTTGACATTTCAGCATTATCTGCCCAAAGCTCACATTGCATCATAACTGTCTGCACAGCATCTTCCATCCCTTCCGGCGGGTATTTATGCTGTTTGAGCAGCTTCTTTATCATCATACGCATTCTTGCGCGGGCTGAGTCTTTTTTCTGCCAGTCAATAGTCCGGTTTTTACGCAGAGTCTCTGTCAGCTCCTTTGTTATAGCTATAAGCTCTGCATTCTCATAGAAATCCTTTACCGCCTGAGGCTTTGTAAGCGCATCATAGAAGGCCAGTTCGTCTGCTGTGAGTCCGAGCTCCTGACCTTCCTTGCTTGCATCAGATATCTCCTTTGCAAGCTTCATCAGCTCTTCAATGACCTGTTCGTTTGTCAGCATTCCATTGAGATATGCGTTCATAGATCTTTGTATTATCTCGGAAAACTTCTCTGACTTGACCACATTAGTTCTGCGATAGATCTTAATCTGCTCAGCTATCAGCTTTTTCAGCAGTTCCACCGCTAAGTTCTTTTCCTTCATTTTCGAGACTTCTTCAAGGAACTTAGGATCAAACAATGAAAATTCCTCGTGAATATCAGAAAAAAGATTTATTACGCCATCGCTCTTGATACTATGCTTAAGAAGCTCATTTATTCGGGCATTCATTTCCGGCAGTGATATCTTCTTTCCTCCGCCCTGATTTGAAAGCCTGAGTACCAGTACTCTGACTGATTCAAAGAACTGAGCTTCGATTCGCAGTGACTCTTCTACAAGGGAAGAGCATAGAGACAACGCCTGATGAAGCATCAGAGCTTCCTTGATGAACTCTTCTTTTTCTTCCTGTCTGCTCGGAGCGATGATATAGTTAACACCACCGCTTATGGCTTTTGCACGTTCGAGGTCAGTACCATCCATAAAGCGCTGATAGTCATACTCATAGAAGAAGTCGCGGCATACCTGCAACTTCTCAAGGAATTTAGGATATGCAACTTTGCTGATATCAGGATCACCGTAGTTTTTCTTGTCACGGACAGTATAGTCATTCATGGCTCTTTTCAGTGCAGAAGCTATGCCTACATAATCAACTACAAGTCCGCCTTCTTTATCTCGGAATACCCGGTTGACACGTGCTATTGCTTGCATAAGGTTATGACCGCTCATAGGCTTGTACACGTACATTGTAGCAAGTGAAGGAACATCAAATCCTGTCAGCCACATATCAACAACTATTGCTATTTTCAAAGAACTACCGTTATCCTTGAACTGTACAGCGAGTTCGTTTTTGTGCGATTTATTACCTATTATCTCACGCCAGTCCTCAGGATCCTTATTGCTTGAAGTCATAACCACTGCTATCTTTCCTTCATCCTTCCATGTCGGTCGGATTTCAAGAATCTTACGATATATCTTCATTGCTATAGGCCTTGAGTAGGCAACGATCATTGCTTTACCAGTAAGCAGATCAGCACGGTTTCCCTCATAGTGTTCTATTATATCAGTAACAAGACTGTTGATAGTAGCATCATTTCCGAGAATGGCCTCCATGCGACCGAGTTCACGTTTGCTTTGCTCTATAACCCCTGCATCAGCCTGTGTAGCCATAATGTCATATTCCTGATCAATCAGTTTTATTATATCAGGATCAAGATGCAGTTTCACAACACGGCTTTCGTAGTATACCGGACGGGTTGCCCCGTCCTCAACAGCCTGTGTCATATCGTAAATATCAATGTAATCACCGAAAACTTCACGGGTATTTCTATCCTCTGTGGCAATAGGCGTTCCTGTAAAGCCGATATATGTAGCATTAGGGAGGCTGTTGCGGATAACTCTTGCTGTACCTACAACAAGCTTTGCAACTTCCTCGCCCTGTTCGTTGGTAGTCATCTTGATTTTTTCAGTTAGTCCGTACTGTCCACGGTGGGCTTCGTCAGCCATAACAACGATATTTCTGCGCTCGGACAGGCAGTCGAATGATTCTTCAAACTTCTGCATAGTTGTGAAGATGATGCCATTTGCCTTGCGTCCACCGAGCCATGTTTTCAGATGCTCTCGGCTTTCAGCGTGTACAGGCTCCTGTCTGAGAAAGTCCTTACACTTTGCAAACTGTCCGTATAGCTGATCATCAAGATCATTTCTGTCTGTGAGAACAACAATAGTCGGAGATTCAAGTGCAGACTGGAGCAGGTGTGCATAGAATACCATTGACAGTGATTTGCCGCTTCCTTGTGTATGCCAGAACACACCGCCTTTACCGTCAGTAACAGAAGCTCTTTTCGTAGACTCAATAGCCTTACGAACAGCGAAATACTGATGATATCCTGCAAGTATCTTCAGCTCTTTCTTACCGTCATTAGAGAAACAGATGAAGTTTTTTATAATATCAAGGAGCCTGTCCTTCTGGAAGATTCCCTCAAAGAAGGTATCAAACTGAGCGTACTGAGTATTCTCATAGCTGCCGTCTGTTGTTTTCCACTCCATGAAGCGGTCTTCGCCTGAAGTGATAGTGCCTGCCTTTGAAACAAGCTGATCACTCATGACGAGGATAGCGTTGTATACGAACATGGAAGGGATCTCATGCATATAGTTGCGGAGCTGTAAATATGCCTCAGAAGCGTCAGTCTCTTCACGGGAGGGCGACTTCAGCTCCACAAGAACAACAGGCAGTCCGTTGAGGAATAGTATAACATCAGGGCGCTTGTTGCTGTTCTCGATGAACGTCCACTGGTTTGCAACGATGAAGGAGTTGTTATCTGTATTCTGATAATCCACAAGATAGATTATCATTGAGCGCTCTTCGCCTTTTTCGGTGTAGCGAACGGGAATACCGTTCTGGAGGTAATCCATAAACAAAGCGTTCTTCTGCACAAGCTCGCCGTTCTCAAAGTTGCGCAGTTTGAAAAGAGCGTCCTGTATAGCGTCATAAGGAGCTCCTTTATTTATACGGCGGAGGCTTTCTTCCAGCACATCGTCATACAGCGGCGATGTGAAGTCACGCTCGATATCCGGGCCATATACATAGTCATAGTTCAGTTCGTTCTTGAAGAGGTCTATGACGGCGTTTTCATAATCGGCTTCGGTGTAGGACATATTATCAGCTCCTTTTACGATACTATTGCTCTATTATGGTTTTGATTTTCTCTAAGTATTCGATTGGAATAGCTTGTTTTGCCTGGCTAAAGCCCTTAAATTCAGGATAAGCCTTAATCATCATTTCTTTGTCAATAGGGTTGTCTAAATAGTGCAGTTCTTTAGTATCAAACCTGTAGTATCCTGCATACTCAACACCTTGCTCATCATATACTGTTTCCTTGCTTTTATCAATCAAAATGCCGTATGCACGTATTCTCCCCTCATACTGGAACAAGATCAACGATTGATCGGGACATTTCATCATAACTCCTGGGAAATAGTAATAGCCGCCTCTATCTATCATTGTCTTTTCCACAAAAACCTTAAAGTCACTTTCTGTCGGAAAAGTGCTTTTGCTATTGGGAAGTATTCTAATTGAAGCTATTTCCATTGATAAATCACCCTCCTCACATAAATGAAAATTTAGAGCAGCAGGCGCAGGCTCTTTTCAAGAACCTGATAGCAGATATTCAGGAACGAGTGCCGTTCACTTCTGTTATTCAAGTGCTTGGTGGCGGAACGCCCAAAACAGGCAAGCAAGAGTATTGGAACGGCGAAATACCGTTCTTTACCCCGAAAGATGTAGGCGCTCCCTATGTTTTGACAACTGAAAAGAGTATTACTCCTTTGGGGCTTGATAACTGCAATAGTCGCTTATATCCTGTAAATACCATATTTCTTACAGCTCGTGGTACTGTCGGAAAGGTTAGCCTTGCAGGTGTGCCTATGTCGATGAACCAATCTTGCTATGCTCTTGCAGGCAAGGACGGACTTCACCAAATCATTGTTTATCACTATGTCCTCGAAACTGTAAAAGCATTAAAGCATAAGGCAAGCGGAGCTGTATTCGATGCTATTATTACCCGTGATTTTGATACAGAGAGTGTTCCTGCCTTATCGTCGGAGCAAATTGATAGCTTCATAGCTGTAGCAGAGCCTATTTATAGCGATATTCTCAACAGAACTATTGAAAATCAACGTCTTGCCGCCCTCCGTGACACGCTTCTGCCGAAGTTGATGTCCGGTGAGATCGACGTGTCGGCGGTCAGGATTTAGGCGGCTTGCAGGCGTAAATTTTCATTTATCGCAGCATTTATTACTTTTTTCTTGTCCAATGCTTGAAATATTGCAGAAATTCTGCGTTGAGTTTCAATATCTGGCAACACAATTTCTAAATCTTCAATATCCGATGCTTTTATGGAGGGATATGCGGAAGTGCTTTGCTCCGCTATTGCCTGCAAGTGTTGAATAATCTCAGTTTGTGTCAACGAATAATAAACGAAGTCGGCATCTGCCTTGTTAGGATAAACATCAATTACTGTAAAACCGGTAGATACTAAAAAATTCTCAGGTTGTTCTTTAATTATTCCATAGTGAAGCTGATTAGGTCGAACAGTAGAAAAAATAATGCTGTTGTGTTTCACTTTCCTTTTCGCTCTACTTGGTAACTTCTCAGTTGTAAGATCAATAGATTGGATTTCATCAATGCAATTCTGAGTTATATTACCAGTGTCAAGGTAATTAACATGATTCCATTTATCCTTTGGAGAATACGATAATTGATTGGTTATACAAATATCACCTAATCGAACAGTTTCAAATGTCATACCCAATCGCCCCCAGCTTCTCCCTGATCTCGTTTTCAAGCTCATGGGATTTTGCAAACATCTCCGAAAGCTCCGAGGTCAGACGCTTCATCTTCTCGTCGAAAGGCTCGCCGTCATCTTCCTGCTCCTCAATGCCAACATAGCGTCCCGGCGTAAGAATGTAGTCCTGAGCCGCGATAGCTTGAATATCGGCAACAGCTGAAAAGCCCTTGACTTCCTCTAATGTGCCGTCCTGAAATGCCTTGAACGTATCAGCGAGCTTCTGAATGTCCTCGTCCGTGAAGTCACGGTGCTTGCGGTCAACCATATAGCCCATTTTTCGGGCATCTATGAACAGCGTTTTTCCCTTTTGCTTCTTGTTTTTGCTGATGAACCACAGCGTCACGGGGATAGTAACGGAGTAGAAAAGCTGTGTCGGCATCGCAACGATACCCTCAACTAAGTCAGCTTCAATGATATTCTTACGAATATCGCCCTCACCGCTGGATTGCGTGGAGAGAGCGCCGTTCGCAAGTACCAGACCGAGCTTGCCGTTCGGAGCGAGGTGATGAATCATGTGCTGAATCCACGCATAGTTAGCATTGCCCGCAGGCGGAGTGCCGTACTTCCAACGCACATCGTCTTTGAGCTTGTCCTGCCCCCAGTTGGAGAGGTTAAACGGCGGATTTGCCATGATAAAATCGGCTCTCAAGGTCTTGTGCAGATCGTTGAAGAATGTATCGGCGTGATACTGCCCGAAGTCGGCATCAATACCACGAATTGCCATATTCATTTTAGCCATTTTCCATGTGTCAGCATTGGACTCCTGCCCGTAAACAGAAATATTGCCCCTGTTACCGCTATGAGCCTGAATGAATTTTGCACTCTGCACGAACATACCGCCAGAACCGCAGCACGGATCGTATACACGGCAGTTCTCAAACGGACGCAGTATCTCAACAAGGGTACGAACAACGCTTGACGGAGTATAAAATTCACCGCCCTTAACACCTTCGTATGCGGCGAACTGAGCGATACAGTATTCATAGGTGCGACCGAGCAAGTCCTTGCTGTCCTCAGTGTCGGTCATATCCATATTGGTGAACAGATCAACCACATCACCAAGCACACGCTTGTCGAGATCGGGGCTTGCATAGTTTTTCGGGAGAACGTTCTTCAAGGTCTTGTTCTCGTCCTCGATAGCTCTCATAGCATCGTCAATGACCGAGCCGATCTCAGGCGTATGGGCGGCAGCGGACACCACCGACCACCGCGCCTTTTCAGGCACGAAGAAGATATTATCCATAAGATATGCGTCAGGCTCGTCCTCAAAGCCGTCACCCTCAGCCACAAGCTCATTATAACGCTTCTCAAAAGCACTCGATATGTAACGCAGGAATATAAGTCCCACGATAACTTTTCTGTATTCGGCAGCCGGAATATGCCCCCACAACACGCAGGCAGCGTCCCAAATCTGCTTTTCAAAGCCAATGTTGGCAGTATTCTTTTCAGCCATATTCAATACCTCTTTCAGCTTGATCGGACATCCAGTAGGATATACTTATACATCTTCCATTATACCACAAACTGCCCCAATTTTCAAGTACTGCACAAGCAAAAAAATCAAGGCTCTTGTAGGTTTGTCAATGATGTGTTATACATTCGGGAAAGCGAAAAGCACCTGTTTAGGAGAGCGCCAGTTGAGAGGACGCATAGGGAAATCGTTGTATTTACGTTGGTGAACGGCTAATTATTTAGCAAAATCTTCAAAAGAGAAAAACTTGTGGTTGGCATAAAAGTACTCGTTGTCCTTTCGGTGGCTGCGTTCTACCTTGCCGTTGTGTCTTGGCGTGAATGCGCGGATCTTCTTGTGACGGATACCGAGCTGTGCCAGGGTTTTCTCAAATAAGGTAAGAGGTTTTTGCTTACTGTTTCCCATTTCATTTGTGAATTCAAAGCCGTTATCCGTCTGCACACATTCAATGGCATATGGAAATTTCTCAACGACATGCTTGAGGAATTGCGCGGAGGAATACGTGCTGTGTTCCCGAAACGCCTCCAGATACCGAAATCGGCTGTATTCATCGATGAAGGTATATTGGTAAAATGTTTCTTCTGCCGCATGCCCTACCAGACAAGCACGCGGAACAAATTTCACATCAATCTGAACACGTTGACCGGGATATTGCATCTGCTCATAAGGCTTTGGGATATACTTGGGATTGGGCAGCTTGATGGGCTTTCCGTCAATCCGACACAGCAGCTTATATAGTCCGGAAATGGAACGTGTGTAGCCTCGCTGCCGTAACTTCACCCAAAACACAACCAAACCCGCATGCGGGTTTCGGCGGCGCATATTTTTGACTAGGGTGATTTCTTCTTCAGTATGCTGGTTCGGGTGGCTATGGGGACGGTGGGAGCCGTCCGCCAGTGAACGCACTGTTCCGTCGTATTTCTTTCGCCAACGGTAGATATTCTGGCGGCTGGTTTTGTAACGGATTGCCGCTGTGGTTACACCGTGTTTGAAAGAATATTCAATTACTGCTTGCTTAAACCGCATATCCTGTGTTATGATATTCATAGTGAATAGAGTAACCTGCCTTTCGGTTTTGTTTTGACCAACTCAATCTTAACACAGGTTTACTCTATTCGCTACTTTTTTTGCCCTTTTGTCACACATCATTGTAACACATACATGCACAAGCAAAAAAATCAAGGCTCTGCCGTTCTACTCCCATCTATACAGAGCAGAACAAAGCAGAGCCTCTATTTTTTCTTATGTTGTTGCCTTATGCAGCAGTCTCGTCTTGCACTATTCAGTATACCACACATTCAGAAACAGCTACCATGATTCCCGGCTGTGTCACTCGCACTCCTCATCATCATAGTCAATATCATCCTCCGCCCCAAGCTCTTCATATTGCCACTGCGGAAGCAGGAATTCGGGGCTGTTAATATCGGCAGTTGACCGTTTCACCTCATCAAGCGGCATGACAACGATTTTCCTTTTCGTGTCGATTTCTGGGACAATTTCAAGCAAATCCAGATAGTGCTGCACTCCCATCTCAATGCAGAGGGCGTGTCCGAACTCGCCGCCGTAGACTTGAATGCCCTTCCACTTTCCGTTGTAAACCTTCTCCGGTATGTCAAAGCCGTCCTCACCCATCTTTTCTTCAATGACGATAAACAGATACCCATTCTTCCGACCAATGCTGAAGTACAAAGGCTTCCCCAGCTTCTGCAGAATCTCGACAGGGATAGTCAGGATACTGTGGTGGTGGTTCAGGTAAATCTTTGTAGGATCGTATGGTGTCCTCGGAGCATCAGAACTGTCATGCAGTTTCTCTTTCGGCGGCTCTACATTATAGTAATCTGTGTAGGGAACCCATTTATCGGACAGAGCGCCGTCTTTGTCCGGCAGCACTACCTCGAACTCCGACAGGTCCATATAAACATCGTTTCCGTCCTCGTCTTGCGCCATGCCTGCAACAAACACTTTTTCATCGATTCTGTTCATGTAGGAACTGATACCCTTTTTCAGTTCATCATCGAACATTTCCAGTCCAGTAATCAGCTCAACAGGGTTCAGATTCAGCACCTTGTGAATCATAATCTGCGATGATACATCGGGATACCTTTGCCCCGATTCCCAAAGATGCACCGCCTGTGGTGTCACACCCAGCTTTTCCGATAACTGCCCCAGTGTCAGGTTGAGAGCCTTTCTCTTCTTTGAGATCAGCCGTCCTGTTTTTCTAAGATCCATTTTGGATCACCTCCTGCATACAGTATAGTCGAAAAATAGAGATTTGGCAATCAACTAAGTGTTGATAGATGGAAGATGAGCTTCACACAGCCTTCTCCCAGCACATCTCAGTTAAAAACCTCTGGCTTATCTCCTGCGGATTTCCATCCGGTCGAACCCATGCAGCCACATCTTCCCGCCGCAGTATCAGCGGCATTCGGTCGTGTATTCCTCGCAAATCTCCTATAGCGTCTCGTGTAAGAACCGAGAACACCGGAACTTGCAGCCCTCTGCGTTCCTCTATCCTATACAGCCCGGCAAGCATAGTCGTATAGCTATCTTTCGGCTGTATCAGATACTTGTCGCCGACCTTCGACCGCTTTCCATCCGGGCTTCTAAAGTGTTCCCACTCAAAATACCAGCTACAAGGAATCACGCAGCGCCGCCTGAACCATGAGTCCTTCCACATTTCCTTTTGGCTTACTGTCTCCAAGCGACAATTTACTACGGGCGCATCAGTCGCCTCGTGGCTGAATCCCCACAGCATCGGGAACACAGATACATTCCCGTCCTTATTCGGAGCGAGAACAGCAGCAACATCGGTCGGACGCATTTCACCGCACATGGTCAGCGGCTTGCCGAGCTTCACCATGATGTCGTTGGCAAGCTGTATCCTCTGTGCCCGTGCGATCAAACTCTGATAGGATGCAGGCTCTACATAAAACCGTGTACACATGAATATCGCCGACCTTTCGTTTGTTTCAGGCATTCGGATCGGATATAAGCCTCTCCTTGTAATGTTTCCGGCAAAGAGCCGTGTAGCTCTCGTTGCCACCGAGCTGCACCTGCTCTCCCTCTGTGACCATCTGCCCGTTCAGTATCCGGGCATTGAAGTGTGCCCGTTTGCCGCACCAGCAAATTGTTTTGATCTGCTCTATATCGTCAGCGAGTTCCATAAGCCGCTTTGCACCGGGGAACAGATGACTTTGGAAGTCCGTCCGCAGACCGTAGCAGATGACGGTTATATTATGCTCGTCTACCAGATCACTTAGCCTGTCGATGACCTCCGGAGCGAGAAACTGCACCTCATCTACAATAATACAGTCATAATGCTCACCGCTGTACTGATCCAGAAAGTCCTCCGCAAACTCACACGGCTCTTCCAGACCGATGCGGGATTTTATGATCTTCGCTCCGTCCCTGTCCTCGCATTTCGGCTTGAGCAGAACGACCTTCTTGCCTTTTTCCACATAGTTATAGCGTACCATCAGCGCATTGGCTGTCTTGGAACTGCCCATTGCGCCGTATCTGAATATCAGTTTTGCCATCTGCATTACTCCTCATCATCCTGATGCATGGTTTCATATCGCTCGGCATCTCTTTTACTTGCTACGGATGCAGGCTCAAGGATACCGAGAACGCGCCCGATCAAGGTAACATTATCATATTCTGTGAATGTCATAGTGTCGTAGTTCTCGTTGAAGGACTCCAGCCCGTCCTCCTCATATATCTTGATGTATGTGCTGTTGCCGATCATGAAAGCGCCGACCTCACCGTATTGCAGCTCCGGACAGCCGGGATACTTCTCCACAAGAACAAGGTCGCCGTCATGATACTCAGGCTCCATACTGTCGCCGTTGACAGGAAACACAAGGTCTGCCTGCCGTATTGCTGTGTTCGT
>Ga0209407_1001378_pt1 | contig 25653 bp, 15 predicted proteins | sample AD_JPNHG3_MetaG_FD_184410 | JGI IMG/M metagenome (GOLD analysis project Ga0209407, IMG submission 184410) | Active sludge microbial communities of municipal wastewater-treating anaerobic digesters from Japan - AD_JPNHG3_MetaG (SPAdes) (version 2) | ecosystem: Engineered > Bioreactor > Anaerobic... | reverse complement strand
CACGGAACACACCGAACACACGGAAAGGCATGGCTCTGTTTCCGTGTGTTTAGTGTGTTCCGTGGTTCCAATCAGAAATTGCGTTCTGCACCAAATAGGTGCGGCGCGGATCTCAACGGAAGCCGATGTTTACGGGGCTTTGCTCAAAATCTGCATGCTCAACCGCTCTTTTTAGGTTGAGCGTTGAGCGTTCATCCCTCTTGACCAGCTTGCTGGCGCATGGTCGCGAGTGCTTTCTTCCAGGCCTCTTCGATATTCTCTTTGGGCCAGCCGCATTCGCAGGAGACGCCGCCGGTGTAGCCGATATCGCGCAACGCCTTGAAGTAGCCGCTCAGATCCTCGCCTTTGGTGCCGGGGGCTTTACGGCCCTCAAGCTCGGCAATGTGGCAGTGACGGATACGGGCGCCGGCTTTGCGGATGGCGTCGGGGCCTTCGTTTTCCTTCATCATGTGATAGAAGTCGGCCAGAAGCTGGATGCGCGGGCGGGCGATCGTGTCCACATACTCGATGCCTTCGGTCACTGAGTTGAGGAGGTTGGTCTCGCCTTTGTTGAGTGGCTCCAAAACGATCGTGACTTTCAGGTTCTGGATGCGGTCGCCGAGTTTGCGGCAAAAATCAATGAACTGCTCTTTGCCCTTCACGGGGTCGAAGCCGTCCGGAAGTTTGCGCGCGGTGCCGCTGCCAAAGACGATGTAGGGTACGCCGAGCAGGTCGGCGCGACGACAGGCCGTGACCGCATACTCGAGTGCTGTGTCGTGCGTGGTCTCGGGGCCCGTGAGCCGGAACGTGCCGGGAATAAAGCCGTTGCAGGAGCGGAACGGCAAGGCCGACTGCTTGAGCTTGGCCAGTTCGGCTTCATAGTCGGCATCCGACATTGTGGGCTTGAAGGTGCCGCTGACGCCGCTTTCAATGAAGTCGTAGCCGATGGCCTTCAACTGCTCCGCTCTGCTATAGCTGGTGCAGACACCGAACAGTATTCTTCCCTGCTTGTTGGCTGCGCGGGCCGCGCAGGTTGAAGCTGCGGCCGCCGCGCAGAGGGTGTGCTGCATAAACTTTCTCCGTGTGAAACGCATGGTCAAAGTCCTCCGTCACCTCACCGCTGAACGCCCGGCGTTCAGCGGTGAGCGTTCACGCTCAATATCCCTTAAACACCTTGCCGCCGGCGATGACCTGACGCCGCGCGCGGTCGAAGGTCGCCCGCATGCCGGTCCGCATCGAGGCATTGGACATGATCAAAGCCACCGCGTGGCTGTAGCCGGCCTCGATCGGGGCGTTCGGCTGCTTACGCGAGCGGACGCACTCCATCCAATTGCGCATGTGCGCGACTTCCATGCTGCCCGCGCCGGTGTTCGCGGCGGTCGAGGCTGCTTCGGATTCGGACAGCTTGGTGGTATCGAGCTTGGCCCGCTCGACCCCCTCGTTGGAGACCGTGCCTTTAATCAGGTCGATGGTGCCGATTTTGGAATGGTACTTCTCGACGTTGCCGCGCGCCGCGTTGTGCTGGCGCGAGCTGAACACGACTTGGAAGCCCTTGTCAGGATCATTGTCCGGGCCGTACTCGAAGATGGCGGTAAAGGTGTCGGCACTCTGGCGGCCGTCCTTCCAGGCATACAGACCGCCATCGGCCATGGCCGAGCGCGGGAACTCGAAACCGGTGAACCAGGCGACGGTATCGATCTGGTGGCACATCCACTGCCCCGGGATGCCCGACGAATAGGGCCAGAAAAGGCGGAACTCAAGATACTTGCGCGGGTCGAATGCGACCATCGGGCGGTCAAGCAGCCATTTCTTCCAATCCGTATCTGCCTCTTTCAGCTTGGACGGCAAGTCGCCGCGACGCCAGCGCTGGGGCTGGTTGACGTTCCAGCAGAGGTCCACGTAGGTGATGTCACCGAACTTGCCAGAGCGGATATACTCGTTGGCGATGTGGTAAGCCTGGCCGCTGCGACGTTGTGAGCCGACCTGCACGATGGCCCCGCCGCGGTTGCCGGCCTTGCGGGCAGCGTTGACGGCATCGAGCGCAGCGTTGGCGGCGTCCATGTCCTCAGCCATCGGCTTCTCGGTGAAGGAGTCCTTGCCGGCATTAACGGCATGCACGGTGTGCATGGCGTGCTGGAAGTCGGCGGTGGAGATGATCACCGCATCAACGTTCTTCGCCTTCTCGTAAAGTTCTTCGTCACTCTTGTAAACGTCGATGCTGTGGCCGATTTTCTCTTCGATGCCGGCCTTGCCCTCTTCGCGGCGCACGCTCCAGAGGTCAGCCAGCGCGACCATGTCGAAATTCAGTTCGTCCTTGCATTTGATGAACGACGGCAGCAAGGCGCCTCTGAAGCGATCAGAGTATCCGACGCAGGCGACGTTGATGCGGCTGTTGGCGCCAACCACGTTCTGCGATGGAGCTTGCTGGGCCTTCAGGATGCCGGGCAGGGCAGCGAGCGAGGCACCAGCGGTGGCGGACTTAACGAAATGACGGCGGTTGATCTTCAGCAATTTCATGACTCTCCCTCTTTGTGGCCCCCGGGCGGCAGACACACAGTCCACCCGCAGTAGGCTAAACACCATTTAGTACATCGTAGAGTATAGCAGGAAACGGCCGGGGCTCAAGCAGGGATTTGGTTAGTTCATTAGTGCTTTGAAAATGGCTGCGTAGTGAAGTATACTCCTTGTGTGTTATTGCGGTAAAGGGACGCATGCACGCATGAGACCGGGATGGAGCGTAGCCTGATTTACGTTCCGCGACGAGACCGAAGGGGGAAGATGATGAAGAGAGTGATAGTGGCTGGTACAGTGGCGTTGGCGGGCATGGTCATGGCGCGTCCGCCGAACTATGATGAGGCAAAGGTGGCCCCGTACACGCTGGAGGATTCGCTCACATTCGCGGACGGACGCAAGTTGGCGTCGGCGGCAGAGTGGCCCGCCCGCCGCCGTGAGATACTGGACATCTTTGCCCGTGAGATGTATGGACAGCCGCCACCGCCGCCGGAGGTCGTGAAGACCGAACTGGTCGAGGAGGGCGAGACCCTCGCGGGCCTCGGCATTCGCCGCCAGTATAAGATGTGGTTCCGTGACGACAAATCCGGCCCGGTGATTGATTGGATCGTGTTTCTGCCGAACCACATACAGGAGACGAAGGCAAAGAAGGATGGAAACGTCCCCGTTTGTGAGAATACGAAGAAGGTGCCCGTTGTGCTGTTCCTCAACTACCGCGGGAACCATGAACTGGCCACAGATCCCCAGATCGTCCTCGCCGAAGGCATGTGGTTGCGCAGTGGTGGTGCAGACGGCCATGTCTGGCAAAAATCGGAATTAGAAAAATCACGCGGCAGATTGCGCAACACCGATGAGACGTCGCAGTGCCCGCTTGAAACCATCCTCGCCCGCGGATATGCCGTGATGAGCGCATGTTACGGGCAGATCTCGCCTGACGTGGAGGAACGCGACGTCAAGCGCGGCACCCCTCGCGAATTGGCTTACACCGGCGTCTTTACCCTGTGGCCGCCACGCGATCCCGCGAAGGACGATAATACGACGGCATTAGGCGCGTGGGCCTGGGCGCTTTCGCGCGGGCTTGACCTTGCCGAACGTATTCCAGAGATCGATGCGAAGAAGTCCGTGGCCACCGGCTGTTCTCGTTTGGCAAAGACCGCCCTTCTGGCCGCTGCCCGCGATGAACGCTTCGCCGTGTGCGTTCCCAACCAGACCGGTGGCGGCGGCGTGCCTCTCGCCAAGCGCGACTTCGGTGAGAACGTCTCCACCGAGATGAGCATGTTCCATCATTGGTACTGCAAGGCTTACGGCAAGTACATCGACAACGAGCAGGCGATGATGTTCGACCAGCATCTTCTCGTGGCAGCGATCGCGCCGCGCCGCATCCTCGTACAGGGATTCAATCAGGGATGGTTCGATACGAAGGGCGAGTTCCTCGCCTGCCGCGCGGCCTCTCCCGCATGGGAGTTCCTCGGGCTTCCCGGCTTGCCGGCGGGCGACTTCCCCGCCAACTACGACACCGGCCGTATCGGCACCTACCTCGGTTACGTGCGGCGCGGCGGCGGGCACGGTATCTCAGGATACGATTGGCAATGGATGCTGGATTTCGCCGACATCGCGTTCGGTAAGCAATAATGCCTCGGGGAAACCGAGAAGCGATAAGAGGAGAAGGAGGTTGTGATGAAAAAGTTAGGGCTCGCCTGTGCGTTGGCAACGATCGGATTCGCTGGCGCGGCATCGGCCGTGGAGTTGGATACTTCGACTTTCCTCCACCGCTGTACCGTGACGTTCTCTGGTTATGCGGGGGCCGAGACGCTCACGAACTTCCCGGCGCTCGTGCGCATTCCTGCGAATTCAGAAATCTACGCGGATAGTCCGGGCGGACGACACATCTGCTTTGCCGATGCCGCTGGTAATCTGGCACCGCACGAGATCGACGTATGGAACCCGGACGGCGAGTCGTTTGTGTGGGTGCGCGTGCCGGAACTCGCGGGCTCGACGACGACACTCACGCTCTACTCGGGCGGTCTCATGCCGTCGCTGCAGAACGAGTCGGGCGAAGTATGGACGGCGGCTGGCTATCGCGCGGTATGGCATTTCTCCGGTTCCAATGCGGAGTCCACCACCAACAAATTCACGGGAACGAACTCATCCCCGGCGCCTGGATTCACAGCGGCGGGACTGGTGGGCACGGCATTCAGCGGTGATGGCAAGAAATACTTCATGACGCCCATGGCCATCTGGGATGGGTTTGAGGGAACGAACTTTTCCTATTCCGCTTGGGTAAAGGCCAACGCGGGCGGCTATGGGCGCGTCCTCTCCTGTAAGCCTATTTATAGCGCGGCAAAAGGCTTTGAGATGTCGATGCAAGGTGCCACTAATAAGGTGATGGTGGGAGGTCCGGGTGGCACACAGAATATTGTGGAAACTACCAACCTTACGAGAGACTATGTCCATCTGACTGCTGTCTACCGCGATGGCGGCGTACGTCTGTACGTGAACGGGACGCTTCTGGAGGCGTCTGTTAAGGCAACCGGGTATACTGTGATTAAGCCGGATATGGGACTCGGCGTGGGCGGCAATTCATCCAACGCAGTGCACTCCCAGTGTTGGAACGGCACCCTCGACGAGGTGCGCCTCCGGTGGACGGCATCGAGTGCCGACTGGGTGGCGGCGGACTATGCGACGCAGCACAATCCCAATTTTGCGGTCTTAGGTGCGTTTGAGGATTTGGAGCCCGCAACGACATTGGACGTGAAGAACTTCAGGCGGCGTCTTGCCGTGACATTCTCCGGTTATGCGGGAGCCGAGACGCTTGCGAACTTCCCGGCGCTGGTACGTATTCCTGCCGGTTCGCCTCTCTATCACGACTGCGCGGCAGATGGCAGCGACATCCGCTTTGCGGATGCGGAGGATCGGCTCGTTCCGCATGAAGTTGACGTGTGGAATCCGAACGGGGAGTCGCTCGTGTGGGTGCGGGTGCCGCGTCTTGCGGGCACGGTCACTTCGCTCTACTTGTACTATCGTCACCGCGGGCAGACATCGACGGCGGTCTCGGCGGGTGATGTGTGGAAGAGTGCGGGCTATCGGGGGGTGTGGCACTTCTCCGGTTCGAACAAGGACTCCTCGGCAAATGCGCTGGCTGTGGCGAACTCTTCCACAGCGCCTACTTTCACGGATGCCGGTGTCGTGGGAACGGCCTTCTACAGCGGTGGGTCGGCCTATGTGGAGGTGGCGAAGGATGACAAGTGGGCCGACCTGCTGGGACGTAACGTGTCACTTTCCGCTTGGGTGAAGACGACTCTTTCCGGAAGCGGCTTCTACAGCCGCATCTTCTCGTGCAAGAAAGACCATACGGATATCCCCGGTTTTGAGTTGACGCTTCAGAATGGAACGACCAACTACAACGTGATTGGGTGCGGCAACGTGCAAAACGTCGTGCGGGGGCAGGCGGATTGTAATGCGGCGTTCGTCTACGTTACCGCCGTGATGGAGAACGGAAACGCACAACTCTACGTGAACGGCCAGACAGCGGGCGATGTGAAGGTTGGGGGATACGCCCTGACGAACTCCGTCAACCCGTTGCGTCTCGGAAGAATGGTGAGTGGAGGCAATCCCTGGAATGGATGGCTTGATGAGATGCGCCTCCAGTGGGCCGCGCAGAGCGCCGACTGGGTGGCGGCGGACTACGCGACGCAGTACAATCCCGTGTTCGCTGTTTTGGGCACCCCCGAGGCCATCAACAACTATGGCACCATGATGTTTCTTCGCTGACGCGCGTAATCGGTTAGTGACGGGGACGAAGCTCATGCGTTTCTGGTGAAAAGGGAACAGGGAGTTGGGCGCGGGCATCCTCGTCCGCAACAACGTGTCGTGCAAGTTGACAACTGAGTATGACTTGGTACGGTGGAGTAAAGGAGGTAGTTATGCGCATGATGATGTGGGTTTTGTGTTGTCTGATCGCGGTGAGTGTGTCTGCCGGGACTGGAGACGGTGTGCTGGTCAAACGGGTGGCGGAGGGTGGTCACGCTGAAAAGCTGACGCCGCTGGCACCCGAACGCGCGGGGGCGTACGGGGCGGGGTTCACGCGCGACGGTGTGGAGTATATCTGCGACAACGGGGATCAGGCGGCGCAGCAGCGTGGTGTTGCGTGGAGCATAGAGTTGAACCAGAGCCGGGCTGAGCCGGTGGTGGCATCGGCTTGGGCGCGTGCCGAGCAGACAGAGGGTTCGCCCAACAGTGACTTCTCGCTCTATCTTGATCTTGTGTATACCGACGGCACACCGCTCTGGGGGCAGTCCGTGCCGTTCGATCCTGATCCGGCGGTGGGGTGGCAGCGGCGTGAGGTGGTGGTTACGCCGGACCGCCCGATCCGTCGCATAAGCTACTACCTGCTTTATCGTAACCGCGCCGGGCGGGTGCGTTTCAAGGACGCGCGTTTCGGAACGCTCGCTATCGACGATGTCCTGCGGTTTGACGGTGCAGTGACCGAGCAGGTCGGTACGCCGCAGCGGGGTTTCCTGATACGCGATGTGGCGCGGGAGTCAGGTTTTGTGTCGATCGCACGTGAAGCGCTCGGTGTCCGGCTGACGACCCGCGCCGTTCACGCCGCCGGCGTGACCTTTTATGATGTGTCGCTGGAAGAACTCACCGGTCGGGATCGCGCGATGACGCTCGTCTATTCCCTGCCGCAGCCGTCTGGGGCACTGGTATGGTTTCATGATCTGCGGCGGGCGATGGACTTGGACGGGCGCATGGCAGAGGTCATGAACACCACGCGGCGGCAGGTCGGCGCGAACGGCCAGCTTTCGCGCTATCCGTTCGGGGCGGTGGCGGCAGGCGGGAAGGGGTGCGCGCTTGGTATCGACACGGCGACGCCACTTTATTACCGGGTTGGCTGTCAGCCTCGGACGCGCGAGTTGTTCTTGGCGTGCGACATCGGTTTTGCGCCGGAAAAGCGGACGGCAGGTTTCCGTTTCTGCGTTTTTGATTTCAAGGCGGACGATGGCTTTCGCGGTGCGCTGGCGCGTTATTACGAGCTTTATCCTGACGCCTTCGTAACGCGCATCAGCAAGCAGGGGGTCTGGATGCCGTTCGCACCCATCAGCAAGGTGGAGGGGTGGCAGGACTTTGGTTTCCGGATCAAGGAGGGCACTGATGAAACGGCGTGGGATGACGCGCACGATATACTGACCTTCCGCTATACCGAGCCGATGACTTGGTGGATGGCGCTCAAGGGGGATGGTCCGCGCACGCTGGAGCGCGGCGTGGAGGAGGCGAAGCGGTTGGTGGCAGCCGGTAATCGCGCCGGACTGGCTTGGGAGAGCAGCGCGTTCGAGGATGAGAAGGGGCGGATCCCTGGGCGCGTGCTTGATACGCCTTGGTGCAACGGCGTGGTCTGGAGCATGAACTGTGCGCCTGGGGTGCCGGGCGCGGTGACCGATTTTTCAAACAAGTGGAACGCCGCGTACATCGAGCGCCAATACGGCGCCTCGCGTAAGGCCGCATGTGACGGCGAGTACATCGACTCGGCCGAAGCGTATGTGACCGACGAACTGAACTTCAGGCGCAGCCACTTTGCGAGCGCGGAACGTCCGCTTTGCTATGCGCTTGGTTCGCGCCGCGTGGGCATCTACAAAGGCATGATCGGTTTCGAGTATGTGCGGGAATTGGCGCGTGAGATGCATGCGCGCGGACACTACATGATGGCCAACAGCACGCCGATCAGTTGGTGCTGGTTGGCACCGCTGCTGGATGTGATGGGTACCGAGACCAATTGGAAGCACGGCGGGAAATGGCGGCCGATGGCTGACGAGGAGTTGCTCTACCGCCGTGCGATGTGCAAAGGCAAGCCGTTCTGCTTTTTGATGAACACGGAGTTTACGGCCTTTTCGTATGAAGACTCGGAAAAGTTCATGAAGCGGTCGCTGGCATACGGCATGTTTCCGGGATATTTCAGCGCCGATGCCTCGACCGGCCACTACTTTAAGCGGCCCGAACTGTACAATCGCGACCGTCCGCTCTTCAAAAAGTATATTCCGCTCTGTCGTCTGGTCGCCGAGGCTGGATGGGAGCCGGTGACCGGCGCGCGCTCGGACAACGCTTCAGTGACGCTGGAGCGGTTCGGCTGGCAGCCCGGCATCTGCTATCTGACGGTCTTCAACCAGTCGGAAACGCGCCAGAAAGCGACGGTGACGCTGACCGCGCTTGCACAGCCGTCGACCTGCCGCGATCTCGTGCGGGGTGCGGAGATCACGTGGCGGGATAAGCGCACAGACATTGAGTTGGATGCCGACGATGTCTGTGTGCTGGCGTTCGAAGGGCCGTACGTAGGCGACGTGTTGGCCAAAGATGCGGCGGTCGTTGCGCCTGTGGAGTAGCGGGATTCGGGGAGACAGGCGGGACTGAATCGCGCTCCTTGCGGCTCTGTATGCTTTGTGGTATAAATGGGTTCAAAAGAGCGACACGATGGACGTGGACGCGTTGAGGTGAGTTTGAAAACTTCGTTGAATCTCGTTGTGGCCTGTGCGGTGTTGCCCGTGCTGGCCGCGTTTTCGGCGACCGGCGATCGCCCTGGCTCTGAAGAGGCCGTCGTCGAAGAAAACCTGACGGCAGCGGAAACTTTGAATGCCTGCACACGGCTGATACCGACCGAGCCGCTTTTGCTGCAGGGGACGATGACCGTTCGCAAACTGCGCGGCATCGTGCTGATGCAGCAGCCGTTTAAGCTTTTGATGGCGTGGGGGGCGCAACCGCCGTCCGCCGAGGTGCTGTTGTTGGACCGACAGGGCACGGGGCTCGTCGAGCGTGCCATGCTGACGCGACCGGAAGGGAAGCCGGCGCAGATCCAACTGTTTGAAGGCCCGGAGCAGAAGCCTGTGCCCGAGCCCTCGTATGCCGGACGCATCCGGGGTACCGACATGACGTGGATGGATCTGACGCTGGATTTTCTCTGGTGGAAGGATGTGCGCTTTGATGATCGGCCGCGCGGCGAAAGCCATAACGGACGTGATTGCGATATTTTGGTTGCGGTGCCGCCGAGCCCGATTCCGGGATGTTCAGCCGTGCGTATCTGGGTGGATCGCCAGTTGCGCTGTCTGATGCAGGTGGAACAGCTAGGTCCGCAAGGCGATGCCGTGCGGAGGATGTGGGTTCAGCGCGTCAAAAAAATGGACGACCGCTGGATGATTCGCGATATGGAGATTGAGACCCTTAACAGCGGGCATCGCACCAAATTGTTTGTGGATGACGTTTCCAAACCATGAATCCTGCTTTCACGTCGGGCGCCGGTGCCATTCTTGTGTTGTTGCTCAGTCTTTCAGCCTTTTTTTCGGGCTGTGAGACCGTGCTCTTTTCGCTGTCGCCAATTCAGGTTCAGCGCATCCGTAACCGGCATGCCGCTGCGGGACGACGGCTGGAAAAATTGCTGGCCGATCCGGCGCTGATTCTCTCTACATTGTTGGTCGGCAATACTCTGGTGAACTTTGCCTTCGCCAGTGTCGGTTACGTGCTGATTGAAAGCTTGATTCCGCGTTGGGGGGAGGCGATCGCCATCCCGCTCATGACCGTGAGCCTGCTTATGTTTGGCGAAGTGACGCCGAAACGCATTGCCGTCATCCATGCGGAACGGCTTGCACCGATTTGCAGCAAGCTGCTGCTGTTTTGGCTCTGGTTGCTGCGCCCCTTCAATGTTGCGCTGACCGCCGGCTCCCGCATCTTCAAAAGAGCGTTACGGCGCGAGCGGCGTGCGCTCTCCAATGACGAGTTGCTCACGGTCGTCGAGGTTGGAGAAGAGCAGGGTGTGCTTGACGAGGAGGAGGCGTCGATGGTTGATGGCATTCTCCGCCTGTCGGAACTCATGGCCAGCGACGAAATGACGCCGCGCGTGGATATGGTCGGCATTGATCTGGACACGCCGGTTGAAAAACAGGTGGCAATCGCGCGCGAGGCGGGGCACCGTTTCCTGCCGGTTTATGTGCGCACCCCAGATGCGATTGAGGGATTTCTTGATACGGTTCGGTTTTTGCTTGATCCCGCGCATGACGCCAAGAAAGCCACGCGTAAAGCGCTGTTCGTGCCGGAAAATGTTTCACTTGATGATTTGCTCGTGACTTTCCAGCGGAGCGGCGAGCACATTGCGTGCGTGCTGGATGAATACGGCGGTACGGCGGGCTTGATCACGCGCGGCGATATTTTGGAGTTGATCGCAGACCCCGTGGCGTCGACCGCAGAGGAGGAGGACGCGCCGATTCGGCAGGTCGCGCCGGATGTGTGGCTGGTGGACGGCACCGTGAGCTTGGAGGAACTGAACCATGAACTGGATCTGGATCTTGAGGCCGATGATGCGGACCGGATCGCAGGTTGGGTGACGTTCCATGCCGGACGTCTGCTACAGGCGGGACAGTCGGTGCTCGCGCAGGGCTGCCGCGTGACAGTCCGGCGCGTGCGCAAGCGGCGTATTGATGCTGTCCAACTCGAAGTGCTGGAACGCCCGAAAGAGGATGAAGGGGCGCTTGAAAACGCAGTGCATGATGACCTGCTTGAGGGCCTTGACGAGGAGGAGGTGCTGTGAAGGCAGGACTCTACATCGTCGGCATTCTGCTCTGCGCTTTAGTCGCCGCGTTTCTTTCGGGTACCGAGACGGGCCTGTTGTCGCTCAGTCATGCGCGACTCATGCACCTAGTTCGCGCGGGTGTGAAGTCGGCGCGGATTTTGCACAGGTATCTCGGGGACTTGCAGCGCTGCCTGGCCTCGCTGTTGGTCGGGCACAACTTGGTGAACGTCATACTGTCCACGCTATCGGCCAGCTTGGCGCACAGTTGTTTCCCGAACAACAGCGGTGCCCAGACGTTGTGGGCGGTTGTGATGGCGTTTCTGGTGCTGTTCTTTTGCGAATTTCTGCCCAAGCTGTTCTTCACAACCCGCCCGTTGCGTCGGACGCTGTTGGTGGCGCGCCCCTTCTATGTGATGGACCGTCTGTTGACGCCACTGACAAACACAATTCTCTTTCTGACGCGCTGGCTGGTACCCAAATCGGACTCGAACACCGGTCAACGTTTTCTGATGACGCGTGAATATATCCAAAACGTGGTCAGCGACGCAAAGCACGGTTCGCGTATCACTGCCTTTGAACGACTGATGATCAATCGTGTGCTGACGTTGCACACCCAGACGGCCGCGCAGATTATGACGCCGCTGAACCGTGTGGTTAAGACATACGAGACGGCGCCGCTGCGCGATTGCTTTCAGGCTGTCCGCGATTCCAAGCATGTGCGGCTGCCGGTCTTTAGCGAAGACGGAGCGCGGTGTGTCGGCGTGCTGAATGTCGCGAAAGCGCTGGCATCCAATCCCGATCCAGACGTTCTGCTGGTCAAAGACAGTATGGAGGCGCCCTTCTTTGTGAGTGCCGATGAGCGCGCCGATGACGTGCTGCCATTGATGCGCAAACACCACCATCCGCTGGTGCTGGTAAGCGAACGCGGGAGTGGGGCGGTGTTGGGGCTCATCACCGAGGAAGACGTGATCTTCGCACTAACCGCCAGTCTGTAGAAGCAGTTAGTTCATCAGTGCCCTTAATTAACTCGCGCCTTAATTAATCCAAAAACAAAAACAAAGACCCAAAACCTGTTTGTTTCCGTGATTGGCGACGGGGGGGGGAATATGGTACTCTACGCCGGCGTGACCCAAGGAGTGTGTTGCACTGGAGACGTATGGCGAGTTTTGAAGAGATTATCAAGAAAAGTCTGGTCTGTCTCAATTTGACAGACCGCGAAGGGTCACTCGTGATCAAGACCCTGATCGACCAAGCGGTGCAGGAGGGACTGCTGGCGGCAGAACACCGGGATGCCGCTGTTAAAGCAGTCATCAATCGCGAACTGAGCGCGTCAACCGCTTTGCCTGACGGTATCGCTCTGCCGCACGGACGCATTGAATTTGTGCAGGACATCGTGTGCATGCTCGGCATCCATCCGCAGGGCATCGCGTTCGGTGCCTCTGACAACCGTGCCACACATGTCTTTGTCTTGTTGCTGGTGCCGGCGACGGTCGCCTGCAACCATATCCACTTTTTAGCTAGGCTTAGTCGCCGTCTTATGGAAGCTTCCGTGCGCAATGATCTGCTGGCGGCGCAGTCGCGGGAAGATGTGTTGAGGACAATTTTAAGTTGAGTTTTGTTTTTTCAGTTTCTTGAGGATCTTGCAGTGCCCCTCGTGGCATGGGCGTCCCGCCCATGAAACACGGGCAAGATGCCCGTGCCACACCTGTGTAAGCAGGAGGTTTTGCAAGAGCCTCTCTTAAAGGTAAGGAATGGTTTATGAAACCGTTGATGGTTGTTGGAAGTGATGCATTTTCCCAGTTCCGCTTGGCCGCGCTGGCGGAGAAGGTTGCCGTCGCACTGGCCGCTCAGAACGCGGTCAGGATTGAAGCGCGGTTCGTTTACCTGTTAGATGTGGATCGGCCGCTCGCGGCCCAGTCGCTGGCGCGTGCCTGCTCTTTGCTCGGGGCGTCCCAAGATGAAGCGGTCTCGGGTGGTTTTTTTGTGACGCCGCGTAAGGGGACGATTTCGCCTTGGTCATCCAGAGCGACCGACCTCTTCCGCAATTGCGGGCTGGGGGAGATCAACCGCGTGGAGCGCGGCGTGCATATCCGGGTCTTTGCTCAGGAGACCGAACTGTCGCTCGCGGCGTTGCGTCCCGCGTTGAATATGCTGCATGACCGCATGATCGAAGGCGTCTACCTCGATTTGGATGGTCTCTTTGAAACTCGGCCGCCAGCTCCGGGACGCACCTTCGATCTGCTGGGCCAGGGGCGCGCCGCGTTGGACGCTGCCAACCGCGAGATGGGGCTGGCGCTGAGCGATGACGAGATCCTTTATCTGTGCGACAGCTACACCAAAGCCGGCCGCAACCCAACCGACACCGAGTTGGTGATGTTCGCCCAGGTCAATTCTGAACACTGCCGACACAAGATTTTCAATGCCGACTGGATCATCGACGGCGAGCGCAAGAATTCGTCGCTGTTTCAGATGATTAAGAACACACACGCCTGCCACCCCGATGGCACGCTGGTGGCCTACAAGGATAACTCTGGCGTCATGGAGGGCTTTCCGGGCGTTGGTTTTGAGGTGGATCAGATCGACATCCTCATGAAGGTCGAGACGCATAACCATCCGACCGCGATTTCGCCCTTCCCCGGCGCCGCCACCGGCGTGGGCGGCGAAATCCGCGACGAGGCTGCGACCGGCACCGGCGGCCGCAGCAAGGCCGGCCTCTCAGGCTTTATGGTCTCCAACCTGCGCGTGCCGGGTTTTGAAATGCCGTGGGAAAAACCGTCCCCGAGCTTGCCCGCTCGTCTCGCCTCGCCGCTCGACATCGTGCTGGAGGGATCGGTCGGCGGTGCATCGTTCGGTAATGAGTTTGGACGTCCTCAACTGTGCGGCTTTTTCCGGACCTATGAGGAGATGACGGCGGACCGTTATTATGGTTACCATAAGCCGATCATGCTGGCGGGCGGCGTGGGTAATATCCGCCGCAGTCAGGTCTACAAGAAGGCGGTTCCGCCGGGATCCTTGATCGTACAGTTGGGCGGTCCCTCAATGCGCATCGGCCTCGGCGGCGGCGCGGCCTCTTCCATGGGCACCAGCAGCAACGACGAGGCACTGGACTTCGATTCGGTGCAACGCGCCAATGCCGAGATCGAGTGCCGTTGCCAAGAGGTCATCAATGCCTGTGTGGCACTCGGTGCAAACAATCCCATCCTCAGCATCCATGATGTCGGCGCGGGGGGCCTTTCCAACGCCTGTCCGGAACTGATCGAGAAGACCGGTGCGACCTTTGACTTGCGCGCCGTGCCGAATGCGGATCCTTCCCTGAGCCCGATGGAAATCTGGTGTTGCGAAGCGCAGGAGCGGTATGTGCTGGCGATCGCGCCTGAAAGCCGCACCCTCCTTGAGCGTTTGTGTGAGCGCGAGCGCTGCCCTGTGGCCTTCATCGGTGTCGCGCGCGACGACCAGCGTCTGATGCTCGAAGACAGCCATTTCAACGACCGCCCGATCGACATGGATATCCGCGTGTTGCTCGGCAAGCCGCCCCGCATGGTGCGCGAGGTCACGCGCGAAACGGCAGAACTGGAACCGCTGGTGCTCGATAACATGACACCGATGGCGGCGCTCGAGCGCGTGCTGCAAGCGCCGAGCGTGGCCGACAAGACGTTCCTGATTACGGGTACCGACCGCACCGTCTCTGGGCTGATACACCGCGATCAGATGGTCGGGCGCTACCAGTTGCCGGTTGCCGACAACGCGGTGACGGTCACCGGTTATCAGGCCACGACCGGCGAGGCGATGGCGCTCGGCGAGCGCGCGCCCGTTGCGCTGGTTGACGCGCCCGCTTCGGGACGTATGGCCGTGGCCGAGGCGATCACCAATATCGCCGGTGTCAATATCGGCCCGATCCACGCCATCAAGCTCTCGGCCAACTGGATGGCTGCATGCGGCGAGGCGGGCGAGGATGCCAAGCTTTTCGACACGGTCGCATCGGTCGGCATGACCTTCTGCCCGCAGCTCGGCGTGTCGATCCCTGTCGGCAAGGATTCGCTCTCGATGCGCACGGTGTGGCAGGATGAAAAGGGCGCGTCGCATCGTCAGATCGCACCGTTGAGTTTGGTCGTCAGCGCCTTTGCATCGGTGCAGGATGTACGTAAAACCCTCACGCCCGATCTCAAACCCGGTGCCAGCGAACTGCTGCTGATCGATCTCGGACGCGGCCGCAACCGGCTGGGGGCCAGCGTGTTGGCGCAGGTCCACAATCAGGTCGGCAATGAAGCGGCGGACGCGGATGATCCGGCGCTGTTGCGGCGTTTCTTCGACGCGATGCAGGCATTGGTGGCCGAGGGGGCGCTGCTGGCTTATCACGACCGTTCCGACGGCGGCGTCGTCGTAACGTTGGCCGAAATGGCGATGGCGGGCGGGCGCGGTGTAGCGATCGATCTGCCGGGGCAGGAGCCGCTGGCCGCGTTGTTCAGCGAAGAGCTGGGCGCGGTGCTGCAAGTGGCCGAAGGCGCGCAGGAGCGGGTCATGGCGGCGCTGGCCGCTCAAGGGCTTGCCGATGCCAAGACCTGCGTGCGTATCGGGCGTCCGACCGATGACCGGCGTTTTCACATTGCGGTGGGCAGGAAGACAGCCGTGGAGACGGATCTCACTTGGCTGCGGCGTACGTGGTCGGCGCTGACCTGCCGCATACAGGCGTTGCGTGACAATCCGGTGTGCGCGTGGCAGGAGTATGACAATGCGCTGGACGAGACCTATCCAGGCATGCAGTTTGCCGTGGCCTTCGATCCGGATGCTCCGGTCGGTGTGAGTGTGCGGCAAAAGCCGCGCATGGCGGTGCTGCGCGAGCAGGGAACCAATGGACATGCCGAAATGGCCGCCGCATTCACGTTGGCCGGCTTCGAGGCGGTCGATGTGCATACGACTGACCTGTTGGAAGGCCGCGTCGATCTTGTCGGGTTCAATGGCTTGGTGGCATGCGGCGGCTTTTCATTCGGCGACGTCTTGGGCGCTGGTTCAGGCTGGGCGCACAGCATCCTCTACAACGCCCGGTTGACTGAGCTATTCAAACGCTTCTTCGAGCGGCCTGATACGATCACGTTGGGGGTCGGCAACGGTTGCCAGATGCTGGCGCAGCTTAAGGCGCTCATTCCGGGTGCCGCGCATTGGCCGCGCTTCCAGCGCAATCTTTCCGAGCAGTTCGAAGCGCGCTACTCGATCGTCGAGGTCATGGAGTCGCCCTCTGTGCTGCTGAAGGGCATGGAGGGTTCGCGTCTGCCGATCGCGGCTGCACACGGTGAGGGCCTGGCCGTCTTCGCGTCGCCGGAGGATGAAGCACAGGCGATTGCATCGTTGCGCTATGTGGACGGCCGCAGCCAGCCGACCGAGCGCTATCCGTGGAATCCGAATGGCTCGAAGGGCGGCCTGACCGGCTTCACTTCAAGCGACGGTCGTGCGACCATCCTGATGCCGCATCCGGAGCGCGGCTTCCGTTCGGTGCAGCTCTCGTACCGTCCCGCCGATCTCTTCACCGGCGAGGCCGGCCCCTGGATGCGCCTCTTCCGCAACGCGCATGCGTTTGTCGCCGCGAAGGGCGCCATCTGCGGTTGACTCCCGGCGGCGTAATCCACTATCATTGAAATACGATGAAAAACAAGCCGCAGTCTTCAGGTGATTACGCCGCCTTTGTGCATGTCTCGGCTGGTGCGGATCCCGTCCGGCGATCCACAGCCTCTCTGTCCCGATGCGCGGCCGAATGGCGCCGCCAGGCCGAAGCCGGCGATATCCGTGCTGTGATGGCGCTCGCCTGCATCGCCGCCACGGGTGTCGTCGGCGGCGGGCGTGATCTGAAACGCGCCGCCGCCGGTTTCCGCAAAGCCGCCGAAGCCGGAGATCCCATGGCGATGTTCCTGCTGGGCGAAATGTACGAGGTTGGCGAAGGTGTCGAGAAGGATCCCGTTCTTGCCGCTTCCTGGTTCGACAAGGCCGCCGCGCTCGGTCACGTCGGTGCCATCCGTGCCCTCAAGACGCCCCTGCCCCCTGATGCCGTGCCAGTGAGTACGGCGTGGCGCAATGTCGCGCCCTATCGCATCGAAGCCTTCGGAGCGCGCACCGGCAACGCCGACGCCATGGCGTACCACGCCGCGCGCATCGCCTTCGGCGCTGGCACTTGTGGCGAGGTGGTTGGGATGCGGTGGGCCGAAATGGCTTTCGCCGCAGGCTCCCGCTCCGCGCCCCCTGTTCTCGCCGGCTTCTTCATGCGCGGCGTCGCCGTTCCCAGAGACCTAAAGAGGGCCGTTGAATTGCTCCTTCCCAGTGCCGAGGCCGGCAACGAGCCTGCGATCCGCCAGTGCATCACCCTCTATGATTACCCGGATGCCCCCGGCCGGCGTCCGCTCGTGGAGTCCTACCGCTGGGAGCTGCGCCTTCTAGAGCTGCATCCTGACGACCCCGCCCAGCTCAACTATTGCGGCAACGCCTGTTTCACGATTGCGCTCCGCGGTCGACGCGCCCGCAATTTACCATCCACAGGGAAAGACAAAATGGCGCGCATCGCAGGTTGGATCAGTGCGGCGCTCGCTGATCACCTCGGTGCGCTGCGCCTCGACTCTTGGCGTTACGATTGGTTCCGGAAGGCACTCGGCCACTACCGCCGCGCGGCGGAGCGAAATGATCCTCAAGCGTTCACCAACCTCGGCGATTTCGCTTTCCTCGGCATCGGCGGCGAACCCCGTGACGAAGCCGAGGCGTTCCGTCGCTACAAGCGTGGCATGGACGCAGGTGATTGGCATGCGTACGTCAACCTCGGCGTGATGCTCTGCAAGGGCTGGGGCTGCGAAGCCGACCCTGCTCGCGGACGGGAATTGTTGCGCAAGGCTCAGGCTGCAGGGTTGGCCATGCCAGAGATCATGCTCGGGTTCTGCACTGCAGGCCACGATGACGAGGCAAGGGTTCCTCGGCTCGATGTCAGCCGGTTCATGCAGGCGCATGACGAGTTCTACTATCCAGCCGCCAATCGGGCTCTTACGCAGCTCGCCAAAGATTATGTTAAGTCGATCATTGACCTCGTGGCTATCGTGGTGCTGCTTGTCATGCTCGTGCGCTTGGTGATCTGGGCGTTCGCCTAGATTGGAACTTGTTGCGACCACCCAGTGGTCGCAATGGTGAGTGTAAAAGCACAGGCCTTCGCAAGTCTTGCGAAAAAATTTGGAGTGCGGCGGCAAGCGGGTTTCCGCGCGACGCCGCTTTTTGAGCAGAGAGTGCAGTGGCGGGGTTGTGCGCCAAAGCGATGCCGCGAGTCACACTTCGTCGCTTACACTTCGTCCAAAACACTTCGTCGCTGGCGCAATCGACTAGGTGTGGACGACTAAGCGTAACCGACTGTGTGTCTCCGCGCACAGCGTGGAGAGAAAGCGGTGCCTTTGAGGAAATCTTGCTATGGCTCTGAAAAAAACAGGCGTTCTGCTGACTCTATGCTTTGCGCTTTATGGCGCGGGCTGGGCCGCCGAAAAACAGCTCGTCGACTGCATTAACCCTATGATCGGCGCGATCACGCTGAGCGGTTACGGCGGGCACGGCCTAGGCAAAACGTTCCCCGGCGCGGCCACGCCTTTCGGCATGATCCAGCTCAGCCCGGACACCATCACGGGCGGCGATAACGGTCCGGGCTATTCGTATCACCACGAGACCATCGAGGGGTTCAGTTTCACGCACATGAGCGGTATCGGCTGGTATGGCGACCTCGGCAATTTTCAAGTGACGCCCACGACCGGTCCGCGCCAGTTCGATCGCGAACAGGCGAAATCGCCCTACAGCCATGACCGCGAACAGGCTTCGGCCGCTTACTATCGCGTGGACCTGTTGCGTTACGGGATTACTGCGGAACTCACGGCCGCGCCACGTGCTGGCATCATCCGTTTCACCTTTCCGCAGTCTCAGACATCGCGTATCCAGATCGACCTCGGTCGCCGCATCGGTCAGAAAGAGCGCTGGCTCTCCCACAGCCGCCAAGCGGTGCGCGTGGTCGATGACCGCACCATCGAGGGCTTCATGGTCTGTTCCGACAAAGACGGCGGCTGGGGGCGCGGCGCTGGGCGCGTCAACTACACGCAGCATTTCTGCGCCGTGTTCAGCAAGCCGTTCCAAACCTTCGGCGTATGGGATAAAGACCGCGTATTCGAGGGCCTGCGTGCCTACGAAGGCACGAACACCGGCTTCTTCGCCGAGTTCACTACGGCGCAGGACGAGCCGGTGCTGGTGCGCGCGGGCTTCTCCTACGTCAGCGTGGAAGGCGCGCGCGCCAACCTCGCGCACGACATTCCTGACTTCGACTTCGACGGTGTGCGGACGCGCTCGCGCGGTCTGTGGGCTGATGCACTCCAAGGTGTCAACTACGAAGGCGGCACCGACGACGACCGCGAGATCTTCGCGACCGCGCTCTACCACTGCATGATCGATCCACGCAGCGTCTCTGACATCGACGGAAACTATATGGGCGCGGACGGCAAGCCGCATCGCGCGCAGGGCTTTGTCTACCGTACGATTTTCAGCGGTTGGGATGTTTTCCGCAGTCAGTTCCCGCTGCTGACCCTCATCCGTCCAGATGTGGTGAACGACGAGGTCAACTCGCTGGTGCAATTGGCTCAACTCAGCGGCCGCAATTACCTTGAGCGGTGGGAGTTGCTCAACGCGTATTCGGGCTGCATGATCGGCAACCCCGCTGTCTCGGTCATCGTCGATGCCTACGAGAAGGGTATCCGCAACTATGACGTCGAAGAGGCTTACCGCCAGTGCAAGAATACGGTCGAGAAGTTTGGGAACGGCCCCGCTGGTTTCACGCCGAACAGCCTCTCGATGACCTTGGAGTACGCCTACTCCGACTGGTGCATGGGCCGCTTCGCCGAGAGTCTGAAGAAGGAGACGGACGCCGCCGAGTACTACCGGCGCTCGATGGCCTACACCAATCTCTGGTGCCCCGAAGTGAAGTGGATGCGCGCGCGCGACAAAACCGGCGCATGGACGAAGTGGGAGGGCAAGACCCGGCACGGGCAGGGCTGCGTAGAGAGCAACCCCTACCAGCAAGGGTGGTTCGTGCCGCATGACGTGTACGGGCTCGTCGATTTGATGGGCAAAGACTTTTTCATTCAGGAGTTGACCGCGTTCTTCGACAAGACACCGGAGGACTTTCTCTGGAACGACTATTACAACCACCCGAACGAGCCCTGCCACCATGTGGCGTTTCTCTTCAATTACGTCGGACGCCCCTGGCTGACCCAGAAGTGGACGCGCACGATCTGCAAGAAGGCTTACGGCACTGGCGTGCGCGGGCTCTGCGGCAACGAGGATGTCGGCCAGATGTCCGCTTGGTACGTGCTGGCCGCTATGGGGCTCCATCCCGTCTGCCCCGGCGACAACATCTACCTCATCACCAGCCCGGTTTTTTCGAAGGTAAGTATCCGTCTCGATCCCGCCTATTACGCGGGCGGCACGTTCACCGTTGTCGCAAAGAACAACGCTCCCGACAACCTGTACATCCAGTCCGCGAAGCTCAACGGCAAGCCGTTCGAGCGCGCATGGATCACGCATAAGGAAGTCGTTGCAGGCGGCACGCTGGAGTTGCAGATGGGGCCAGCACCGAACACGGCTTGGGGCACCCCGCCGAATAGAGTCGTGAACGCCGAAACCCAATCATACGCCGCTGGATGCGAGGAAGCCGCCGTCGACCGGCACCGTGATGCCCGTCACGAACGAGGCGGCGGAATCGTCGAGAAGCCAGTTGACGCAGCCGAGTAGCTCCTCGGGCTCGCCGAAGCGCTTGATGCACGAGTGCGCCATCACCTGCTCGCCGCGGGCGGTGAGACCGCCGTCGGGCGTGCAGAGGATCTTGCGGCTGCGGTCATTCACAAAGAAGCCCGGCGCGATGGCGTTCACGCGAATCTTCGCCGGAGCGAGATACTGCGCGAGGAACTGCGTCCAGTTCGCAATCGCCGCCTTGCTCATCGCGTACGCGGCGACGCGCGTGAGGGGACGGTAGGCATTCATCGAACCGAAATTGATGATGGCGCCGCCCCCGGCGGCGGCCATCTGCTTCGCGAAGACGCGGCTCGGAATGACCGTGCCCATCGTGTTCGTCAGGAGCACCGACTCGAAGACATCGAGATCAACATCCCACCACCCCTTCTCGCCGCCCGCCATCGGCCCGGTCAGCTCCGCCGGATCGAACTGAAGGCGCGTGGTGAGCGCGGCGGGCTGATTGCCGCCCGCCCCATTGATCAAAAAGCGGCACGGCCCCCATTCGGCGGCGACCCGATCGGCAATCGCCTGCATCGCCGCCTCGTCGGTGACGCTGCCGGTCTCGATGCGGCAAACGCCATCGAACCGGGCGATAGCGGCTGCGGTTGACTCCAGTTTGGATGCTGTGCGGCCAATGAGCACGACCTTCGCGCCCTGCTTCGCCAAATCGGCGGCGATCGGCCCGCAGAGCGTCCCGCCCGCGCCAGTGACAACGGCAACCTTGTCCTCACAAAAACTCATGACATCATTCCTTTAGCATTGCGGTAGCAAATGTTCTCAAGCAGTGGACGGATCAACGCCTCGTCGTCAGGAAAATCACCTGCGGCGATTTTGTCCGCCGACCATCGACACAACACGCGGCGAAAATAATCATGCCGCACAAACGAAAGCAGCGAGCGCGAATCGGTCGTCATCCCCACGAAGGTCGAGAGCACGCCGTATGCGGCACTCTTTTCGAGGACATCCACGATGCCCTCTTTGTGGTCGCACCACCACCAGGCCGGGCCGAGCTGAACTTTTCCGGGCACTCCTGCCTCGTTAAACGATCCTGCGAGCACCGCGAGCTGCGCGTGCGCCTCGGGGTTGAGCGTCAGCAGGATCGTTCGCGGCAGCGCCCCATTCTCCTCTAACAGGTTCAGGAACTCGGCAACCTTGGCCGGATCGACCGGCGAACGCATGCCCGCGAAACCGCCGACCGGCCCCGCCGCCGCGCGAAGCCGCGCGCTTGTCTCGCGCAATGCGCCCATGTGCAGGAGCATCGTCCACTTGTGTTCCACGGCGAAGCGCGCGACGGCAACAAGGGACGTCTGCCGTGCATGCAACTGGGCGACATCATCGACCGAGATGTCCAGCACCCGGCCACCGCGATCATGCACCGTCGTCATTTCCCGAAAGTCGGGATCGTCCACGGCGTTCATCCGGTAGCCGGGGTCGTAGTACTCGACATGGAAGGCCTTGAGCATCCGTTTCGGCGACCAGTCCGCCAGCGAGACGTTTTCGCGTCCATCGAGACCCAAGAACGCCATTTCCATCTTCGCCCAGGCAAAGAGCGGATTGCCGACAAGCTTCGGCAGCGTCCGCGTCCACGCCATCCACTTTTCCGCTTCCGGCGCATCGCCGGTGATGAGGCGCTCCGGCTCGCCGCAAATGCGCATGGCGCGGTGCTTGTAGGGATCGGCCTTCACCCAGACCTCGTAAAGCGAGCCGAGCGGATGGTCGGCGGCGATCATCGCAAGATCAAGATGATTATGCCAATCGATGATCGGCAAATCCTTGACCCATCTGTAAAGCGTATCGAACGTCAACATGACAGTTCCTTGAAAAGTTCCTCTTTCGACGCCGCCCCTTTCTCAGGCGTACCGAAGAGGGCGCCGACGAAATACCCGATGAAACAAAACACCATCTGCAAGAGCGTCCTGAACTCCCATTTAAGAGCCGGGATTTTCGCCAAGACCATGGCGGACACCATGCCCAGAAGGATGCACAGGACAACCCCCTTCGTGTTCGGTCGCTTCCACAGGATGCCGAACACACACGGAATGGCAATCGGCACGCCAAAAAGCCCCGTCAGCATCTTGTTTGTCTCGAAGGCGCCGCCGAGCGCCTTCACATACGCCGCGCCGCCGGCCACGAGCACCGCCACGCCAAGCGTCGTCAGACGCGCGACGATCAGTTGTTCGCGGGGCGAGGCGTTCGGACGCCACATGCGCTCGTAAACGTCCTTTGTCAGGACAGCGCTCGTCACGTTGAACTCGCTCGCCAACGTCGAGAGCGTCGCCGCGAGCATCGCCGACACGAGAAGCCCCAGGACGCCGCTCGGCAGAAGCTGGCAGCAAAGGCGAAGATAGCTTTCCTCCGGATTGACGCCCGGCAGAAGCTGGCGCGCACAGATCGCCGGCAGCAGCGCCACGATCGGGAAGATGAATAAAAGAAACGCCGTCAAGAGACTCATCTTCTTCGCATCCCGTTCCGTCGGCACGCTCGCAAGCCGCTGGATAAACGCCCAGTTCGCGTTGTACTTGACGAACACCATCGCGTAATAGGCGAAGAGAAACCAGAACGAGCCGCGCGGGCCGCTGAACGGGCGGAAATGATCCGGCAGGGCCGCCGACAAGGCGCCGAGCCCGCCTACGGCATGAAGCGCAATCGGTAGCACGGCAATGGCGACACCCAGCAGGATGCTACACTGGATCATGTCCGTCACCAACACGCTCCACAGTCCTCCGGCCATCGTATAGGCCAGCACGATCACCACGCCGATCCAAATGCCCTTCTCGATGGAAACGCCGGTCAGCACACTCGCGATGAGTCCGAGCGTATAGAGCCGCACCATGTTGTCGAGCACGCGGAAGGCGACACCGCACCAACTGAGCAACTGCCGCACCCACACTCCGTAGCGGCGTTCGAGATACTCCATCGGCGTCGTCACACGAATGCGCCGCCAGCGTGGAGCAAAGATCCACGTCCCCGCCAAAATTGCGAACGCACAGCTCCAGAACACGACAATCGCCACGAGTCCCTCTTCATAGGCGATGCCGCCGTGGGCGATGAACACAAAGGCACTGATCATCGCCATGTAACTTGAAATCGCGCCCATCCACCACGGTACGCGGTTGCCGCCCGAAAAGAAATCCTTGCCGCTCTTGACGAACCGCCCCATGAAAAGGCCCGCCCCCAACGTCACCGCGAAATACATGGCGATGACGGCAAGGTCTAATTTCGAGAGCGTAACGGCGAATGTCATACATATAACATAGCAGACCGCCCGCCATTCATAATCCCGTTTGAGCAAAAAAAAGAATCCCGTTTGAGAAAGGACAAAGGGACGATATTTAGACGACTCACACGAAGGCACAAAGAGCACGAAGGGTTTTGGGGGCAGGGATCGGGATTTTTTAACGCAGAGGCGCAGAGACGCAGAGGTTTTTTTGGGGGCATGGCTGACCACAGGTCGCAGGTCGCGAGTCAACCCCTCCTATTGCGACCACGCAGTGGTCGCAGTGCTGAGTGTAAAAGGCAAGTGCGGTGACATTCTCAGGGCGTGACCCAGACAGGAGCACGGGTTTTCCAACCCGTGCCACGGACAGGAATGTCCGTGCCCCTGTAGCTTGGTGCATCCGGCCCTTTGGGCCGGTGGACGCCTAAGGGACAGGTAATTTGAAGGCGAAACGGCTAAGTGGAGCGAAAATTTAAAATTTTGGTCTTCCATCTCCGTTCCGTTTATTGTACCCTATTCTCCGCTGTTCTCCTTGTATTTGCACCGCAAGTGCGAGTGCGCTTTTACCGTCTTACGGTAATAGGCCATTATGAGCCTTAGATTTGTCCACAAGGAGAACAGCTTTTTTTGTTTGCATGGAGAGAGGCACTAAGGGACAGGTAATTTGAAGGCCATTTGTCATTTCTGTGCCGCCGCCTTTTCAGCCAGCTTCGCGACATCCCGTGTTCTTTTCAGTGTCGCAGTAATATTCAGCTTTTTACAACCCCGATACCAGTCGGCCCACTTTCCCGCGCAGTACCCTTTGGCCAGATGCGGGATCTCCGTGAACGCCTCGTCGGCCTCTTTCAACGACCGCGCGCACGTCGGCAGGTCGCCGAGATCAAGCGCTTCGTGGGCGATGAAAACCCGCTCCAGCCACGCGCTGGTCTGCTGCATGATTCCGCACGGATAAATCAGGTTGTCGTAAAGGAACGCGGCCTCCCCTTCCGGCAGCGCACCTCCGGCGGTACGCGCATGCAGCAGAGCCAGTTCAAAGCCCGCCTTTTCGGCGACAACACGCTTGAACGATTCGCGTCGGGGCAGCGGCTTCGGTATCGCGTCGCTCAGCCCGTCCCAGAAAGCGTCGTCCTCCGCTTTCTTATCGTCGCCCCCGCCGGACGCCAGCATCTTCTCGGCCGATGCCCCAGCCCCGATCTTTTTGCCCCTGATCTTCTCGGCCATCGTGGACAAGGCCTTGTTGCCCGCGCTGAACATATTACCGTCCAGCAGGAACGGCACTTTTTGCAGGTCGTGGATTTGGTAGGCGTTGAAGTAGATACGGTAGGCGTTGGCGATTTCCGCTTGCCGCTTCGAGAAGCGCTCGCCCACCCAATCGTCCAGCCACGCATCTGGGTCATAGCCCTCCATCCGCCACGTCATCTCCGCTGTCGCGGCGATGCCCAACACGAACTCGCGGATATTCGAGACGTTGAAGATCGCGTACTCACCCGCTCCCCGCTCCTGCGCTGCCCGCAGCAGTTCGAACGTCTTGTTCGGCGGCACCGCCTGCGCGAGGTGCGGGCCGCCACCGATCAGTGCGTGGTGGTAGTAGACCCCGTATGCGTTCTTAGGA